>JAEEGL014951554.1_pt1 | contig 14248 bp, 10 predicted proteins | sample 9134231 | NCBI WGS metagenome assembly JAEEGL01 (sample SAMN16246548, study PRJNA631951) | gut metagenome | biome: gut microbiome; feature: rumen; material: fiber-attached | host: Bos | place: Iran: Karaj | collected 2018-10 | reverse complement strand
TACCGTAGATGGTGTTGTTCGTCGTGATATGCAGATAGTCGGCATCAGCGGGAACAGTCCAGTCCTTGGGGATGAAGGTGTAGTTGGCATCCGCAGAAGAAGCCACCTCTACTACCTCACCGAAAAGCTTTGCTTCCTTCATGGCTTTCTTGGCCCATACACCCGTGTTCAGGTAGGCTGCCTTCTTGATCAGGAAGTTGTAGGGAATCATGCAGAACTCGAGGCTTGCACCGCCGCCGAGGAAGATTACAGAGTAGCCCTCGGGTATGGAGAGCAGCTCCTTGACCAACGCTACAGCCTCGTCGACTACGGGCTGGAAATCCTTTGCACGATGGCTTATCTCCATCAGAGAGAGACCAGAGCCATTGAAGTCTAAACACTGCTGTGCGGTCTTCTCAATCACCTCGCGGGGAAGCATAGAGGGACCGGCATTAAAGTTGTACTTCTTCATTGTTTTGTTCTTTGTTTAAGAGTTTATTTTTGTTTCTTACTTCTTTACTTTTTTTACTCTTGGATACACTTTTTCCAAAAATACGGTGCGAAGTTACACTTTTTTCGTGACATACCCAAATATTTAAGCAATAATTAAGTAAAAACCCTATTTCATTTTCCTTTTTGTCAACTCCGTATGGCATTTTATTGGAGGTATGAGGTAAGAGGTAAGAGGTGAGAAGTAAGAGGTAAGAGATAAGAGACCAGCATTTCTCTCACCTCTTACCTCTCACCGCTCACCTCTAAAAACTGAAGCTTGCGAAAGTTGAGATCCTTATTTTGCAGGCTTGGCAGGAGCTTCAGCAGGTGCTTCAGCAGCAGGAGCCTCTGTAGCAGGAGCAGTAGCAGCAGGTGCGGTAGCGTCCTTCTGCTGGCTGGCACCGAAACCGGGCAGGTTGTTGGGATTGGTGACAGGATTCTCGATGTTCTCCATCACCGACTGGTCGGCCGATGCGGTGGGGGCTACCCATGCGCACACGACGCTGATGATGACCATTGCGGCAGCCAAGCCCCATGTGGCCTTTTCGATGAAGTCGGTGGTCTTGCGAACGCCAGCTACTTGGTTATAACCTGCGAAGCTTGACGACAGACCGCCACCCTTCGACTCTTGAATCAGCACGATACCGATCATCAGTATGGCTGCAATCACGATAAGAATTACAAATAATGTGTACATGTTAATTTTGTTTTTTATTACTGTTTATTATTAGTTTTTCGAGAAATCGCATCTGGTCTGCAAAGTAGGCATTCTTCTGCGGCATCTGCTGATTGAGGCGTCCGATGATGTCGAGGGCTTTCTGATAGCGCCCTTGCCGGATATAGATACGCGCCAGCGTTTCAGTGAAGAATTCCTCCTCGGGAGTTTCTTCTTCGTCGCTGTCGTTGGCCTCGGTGGCCGGGGTGTCGCTTGGTGTGTCGCTCAGCTGTATGCGTCCCTGTTCCTCTTCGAGGAAGGTATCGATAAGCGACTGACCGCGCAGCTGAGGTACATCGCCGTTGTCAGGCATGCTCTCGGTATCGAGCAGATAGGCAACATAGTCGATGGCAGCGTCGGCGGGAGTAGGCTTCCGCTGTGGGCGTGCCTGCAACTCGTCGGAAGGTATCGAGCCAAGGAAGGAGTCGATGAGGTCGAGTGTGCGGTTGGGGTCTGCTGCTTCGTCCTTCTTGTCATTCTCGGCAACCGTATCCTGCCACTGATAGTGGGCGGCCTCAATCATCTGGAAGATGACACGGCGGTCGGTGATGTAGAGGGCTGCGCGTCGCAGTTCTTCGTCGAAAGCAGCATCGTGGAGCAAATAGAGATTCTGCAGCATCAGCAGTCTGGCCGTCTGATAGTAGGGATGCAGTGCCAGTGTGGATCGCAGCTCGTAGAGAGTCTCGCGGTCCATCAGCTCGGGATGCTGTATCAATGACATCAGTTCCATATCTATCTCAACTGTCAACTCTCAACTCTCATCACCAGTTGGCCACAGCGGCATTGAATATCTGGTCGCACAGGTCCTTTACCATCTCTTCGACCAGTCTGTCCTGCACAGAACTGAGCGACTGGGTCGTCTCATAGGTACGAGTGGCTGTGAACTGGCGTTCGAAGTCCTCGTTGTGGTTGCTGTTATTCGTGAAGCGAACGTTGACGGTCATCGCGAGTTCTGCCATCGCAGAATAGCCCTCTGACGATACCGCCTTGTTGCGCTGCGTGTACTGTGTAATCTCGCCTTCCAGCTTCATGTCGCCGTTACGCCGTACCTGCTGAAGTTTTGTATGGGAGGCAAACTGGTCCTTGAGCTGGGTGTTGAACATGGGTCCCATCGGTCCCCATACATAGGAGGCACGAATAGGGAACTCGGCTATCTGGATTGTCTTCACCTTGGAGTAGTCGATGCTGGCTCCATTGAATTTGTAGCTGACCGAACAGCCCGTGAGCAGCAGGAGGGCAAAAAGCCCGAAGGGTAAGAGACGACGCAGATGCTTGTCGGTGCAGCTGTGTTGACAGACCATGTTCACTATTCTTTTCAGGTTACTCATAATTTGCCTTGTTTTACTTTTCTTATATATTATCCAGTCCGTATTGCTTCAGCCTGCGATAGAGCGTGCGGTCGCTGATGCCCAACTCCTGTGCCGCCTTCTTGCGGTTGCCGGCATTGCGCTGGAGCGCCTTTTCGAGTGCCTGGCGGCTCCAGTCGTTGACATTGAGGTTCTCGACTTCCGGAGCAGGCTCTATATACTCTTCGGCTTCGGCTTCCTCCATCGTACTGGTGACGGCGGCGGGCGACATCGTAGGAATGGTAGGGATGGTGGGAACGTTCGGCGTGGCAGCCAGATGGCTCCCCGTGCCCTGCACATCCTCGATCTGCCTCTTCAGCGTGCTGATCTCGCGGCGCATGTCGTTGACGTTGGAGCGCAGCTCGAACAATATCTTATACAGGATTTCGCGCTCGTTCTCGAACGAACGGTCGCTGTCGCTGCGGATGGTGGCTAGTTGGGTGGTCTCCTGGTCCTGGGGGATGAATCGCGCCAAGAGCTCAGCAGTAATCTGTCGCTCAGGGCTGAGAATGCTGATCTGCTCGGTGATATTCTTCAGCTGGCGCACGTTGCCCGGCCATTTGTAGCGCATGAGCATCTGCTTGGCCTCGTCGGTCAGCACAACCTTGTCCATACGGTATTTCTCTGCCATCTGCATGGCAAAGAGCCTGAACAGCAGCACGATATCCTCGCCGCGCTCACGCAGTGGAGGCATCTGTATGGGTATGGAGTTCAGACGGTAGAACAAGTCTTCGCGGAAGCGTCCCTCGCTGATAGCCCGCTGGATGTTGACGTTTGTGGCCGCTACAATGCGCACGTTGGTCTTTCTGATTTCGGTGCCGCCCACAGGAATATATTCGCCTGTCTCCAGCACACGCAGCAGTCGGGCCTGTGTGGCCAATGGCAGTTCACCCACCTCGTCGAGGAACAGGGTGCCCTTGTTGGCAACGCCAAAATAGCCGGGAGAGTCGTTGATGGCTCCCGTGAACGAGCCTTTCACGTGCCCGAAGAGTTCCGAGTCGATGGTGCCTTCAGGAATGGAGCCACAGTTGATGGCGAAGTATTTCTCACGTCGGCGTGGCGAGTTGTCGTGAATGACCCGTGGAATAATCTCCTTACCCACGCCGCTCTCTCCGACGATGAGTACAGACAAGTCGGTAGGCGCCACCTGAAGGGCGACGTCCAACGCATGGTTCAAAGCCTCGCAGTTGCCCACGATGCTATAACGCTGCTTGATGCTCTGTAACTCAGAATTATTCATTTAGCGGGCAAAGGTACAAAGAAAATCTGACATAATGGCATACTTTGGCAGAAATTTAACTTTCCGCCTCCGTTTTCTTGTTGGGCTTGAATACGGCAAAGCGCACTTTCTCGCCGTCTTCGCGCTTCTCGTGGAAGAACCGGGGCAGCGGATTTTTCAGGGGCTCGTCGTAATTCTGCCGGTTGCGGAACACGTCGATAGCCGTATAGATGGCCTGGCGCATAGAGTTCTCGTCGGCCTTGCCCTGTCCGGCAATGTCGAAGGCCGTACCGTGATCGGGCGATGTACGGATGATGGGAAGTCCGGCCGTGAAATTGACACCGTTGGAGCGTGCAAGGGTCTTGAAGGGAGCTAGGCCCTGGTCGTGATACATGGCCAACACGCCGTCGAAATGGTTATAGGTTGACGATCCGAAGAATCCGTCGGCAGGGTAGGGGCCAAAGGCTTGTATGCCTTTTTCGGACAGCTCCTCGATGGCGGGCTTGATGATGGTCTTCTCTTCTGAGCCCAGCACGCCGTCGTCGCCGGCATGAGGATTGAGCGCCAGCACGGCGATACGGGGGTTGGAGATGCGGAAGTCGCGCTTCAGGCTCTTGTGGAAGATGGTTGCCTTCTCGACAATCGCTTCCTTGGTGATGGCCTGTGCCACCTCCTTGATGGGCAGATGGGTGGTGACGAGCGCTACACGCAGGTTCTCGTCCATCAGTATCATGAGTGCCTTGTTGCCTTCGCCCACACTCGTCTCGATATACTCAGTATGCCCGGGAAACTGGAATCCGGGACTTTGGATGGTGGCTTTGTTGATGGGTGCTGTCACCAGCACGTCGTAGAGTCCGCTACGGTAGTCGGTCATCGCCCTGTCGAGTGCCTTGAGTGCTGCCTGACCGGCTTCCTGAGAGGCTTGTCCAAACTCTATCTTCACCTCGTCGTCAAAGCAAGTCAGCAGGTTGACGCGTCCGTCGCGGGCCTCCTCAGCCGAGTTGATAATGCTGAAATTGGTCTCCAGGTCAAGCGCCTTCCGATGGTAGGCTGCTGCCTTGGGCGAACCATAGATGATAGGGGTGCACAGTTCGAGCATCGTGGGGTCGGCAAAGACCTTCAGGATGACTTCGTAACCTACACCGTTGGTATCTCCGTGCGTGATAGCTACGCGAATTTTTCTTTCTTCCATTTTTCTTATTTCGTTTATTCCGATGTTTTCTGTTTTTTTAGTGTTGTCTCATCAGCGTGTCTGCCGGGCTGTGCTTAACAGACCGCAGGCTGCAAAGATGTCCTGTCCGCGACTGGCTCGAATGGTAGTGAAGACTCCGTGAGCCGTCAGATAGTCGCGCAGGGACTCCATGCGTTTCTCGTCGGAGGCGGGCAGGCTGACGTTGGGAATCTCGTGGAAACGGATGAGGTTGACCCTGCACTCAAGTCCTTCGAGCAGTCGCACTATCTCGCGCCCGTAGGTGGGTGTGTCGTTCAGTCCGCCAAAGCAGATGTATTCAAACGAGCAGCGGCGCTGGTGGGTAAAGTCGTATTGGTGCAACAGCTCGATGGTCTCTTGCAGGGGCATCGCCTTTTCGGCAGGCATCAGCTGTTGGCGCTGCTCATGAAGGGGTGAATGCATGGAGATGGCTACGTGGCATTCGCTCTCGTCGAGAAAGCGCTTCAGCTTGCCCCGCACGCCCACACTGCTCACCGTGATGCGGCGCGGACTCCACGCTAATCCCCAGTCGGCGGTGAGTACCTCGGTGGCTTGCAGCACTGCGTCGAGATTGTCCATAGGCTCGCCCTGGCCCATAAAGACGATATTGGTCAGTTGCTCGCGCTCGGGCAGGGCCAGAATCTGGTTCAGAATGTCGGCAGGAGTAAGATTCCCTTGCCACCCTTGCTTGCCGGTCTGGCAGAACAGGCAGTTCATCTTGCATCCCACCTGACACGAGACACACAGCGTTGCCCGGTCGTGATCGGGTATGAAAACGGTTTCGACAAAGAGTCCCTGATGGCTTGTTGTGACTGAGTCGCCACTGACAGGAAACAGGTACTTGATGGTGCCGTCCTTGGAGCGCTGGCAGTCGATGGGAGCCATGAGTCCTACCTCCAACTCCTCGTCCAGTCGCTGGCGGTTCTGCTTGGAGATATTGGTCATCTCGTCAATGCTGCCTACACGCTTGCCGTATAGCCACTCTGCAAGTTGCTTGCCAGTGAAGGCAGGCATACCAAATGCTCCAACCGCGCTTTTCAGTTCAGTCAGAGTCATTCCTATCAGTCGTTTTTTCGATTTCACGCTGCAAAGGTACGAATAAGTGAATGAAATCCCAAATTTATTTGAGAATTTCTGAACGGAAGTACCTTCAACATAGTTAAAGGTACGAATAAGTGAATGAAATCCCAAATAATTAAAAACTTTTAATGTGAAAAATGCCGATAAGTGGATAAAATAGCGTACCTTTGTGCCAAATTAGAAATTACAGGTTCTAAAATGATACAAAAAATAGATTGTTTCCTTGCCTGTCATGAGGCAGGTGAGGTGTCTTATACCGTCAGACAGTTGGAAAGTAACCTGACGGTGAAAAATGTATATTTGTTAGAGAATATCCCATTGCAGAGCAGCGAGATGGTGATGCGCGTAGCCGAGCAGGCTGAGGCTCCCTTTGTGCTGTTGGCACTGAAGCCGGTTCCCCTTACTATCGGGGAGAGGGCGCTGGAACGGATGCTGTTGGCCGCCGTCGACACGGATGCTGCTATGGTCTATGCCGACCGATATACCATGGAGCAGGGACAGCGTAAGTCTCATCCGGTCATCGACTATCAGGAAGGCTCGTTGCGCGACGACTTCGATTTCGGATCGCTGGTGCTTATCCGTACGTCGCTGTTGCACAAATATGCCACCAGTGACCGCGACCGCGACTATCAGTATGCCGGATTCTACGATTTGCGCCTCTTCCTCAGCCGTGAAGGGCTGCTGTTTCATTTGAACGAGTATCTGTATACGGAAGAGGAGTTAGACCTTCGGGCCTCGGGCGAGAAGCAGTTCGACTATGTGAATCCTGCCAACCGGGCCGTTCAGATAGAGATGGAGCAGGCCTGCACGGCACACCTGAAAGCCGTTCAGGCACTGGTCGATCCCATGCAGTATCATGAGGTGGACTTCTGCGAACAGGAGTTCGAGTATGAGGCTTCTGTCATCATTCCCGTCTACAATCGGGCCAAGACCATCCAGGACGCTGTGGAGAGTGCCCTGTCCCAGAAGACGAGCTTCAAGTATAACGTGATAGTAGTAGACAACCACTCGACCGACGGTACGGGGGAGATTCTTTCCGATCTGTCGCAGCACTATGCCGACAAACTATATGTCATCGTGCCCGAGCGACACGATCTGGGCATTGGCGGATGCTGGAACGAGGCGGTGTACAGTAGTCGTTGTGGCCGCTTTGCCGTCCAGTTGGACTCCGACGACCTCTACTCGTCACCCAAGACGCTGCAGACGATTGTCGATGCCTTCTACAGCCAGAAGGCAGCAATGGTGATCGGCTCCTATCGGATGTGCGACTTCGAACTGAATACGCTGCCTCCGGGAATCATCGACCATCAGGAGTGGACAGACGAGAACGGCCCCAACAATGCGTTGCGCATCAATGGACTCGGAGCGCCTCGTGCCTTCTTCACCCCCGTTCTGCGCAGTATCGGATTCCCCAATACATCCTATGGCGAGGACTATGCCCTGGGCTTGATGTTCTCAAGGCGCTACCGTATCGGTCGTATTTTCACAGAACTGTATCTTTGTCGGCGCTGGGGCGGAAATTCCGATGCCGCGCTGAGCGTTGAGAAAGTCAATGCCAATAACCTCTACAAGGACCGTCTGCGCACGATGGAGCTGAAGGCCCGCCAGCAGATGCTACAAGGTAAGGACGATGTCTTAAGCCAGTCGTCGGTGATGCGCTTCTTCGCCCGCCAGTTGCAGACCTGGGACGAGGTGCGTCAGCGCTACCGCCAGTTAGAGAAGGTGGAGACGAAGGAACTGGTCACCGACAGCTTTACGCTGAAGGCGCAGTGGAATCCGGCTCGCATACAGTCGACGGGAGCCAAGATAGATGCCAAGTCGATCGCTGAGCGTCCCTGCTTCCTCTGTGCAAAGAACCGTCCTCTGTCCCAGATGCACAGGGTGGTGGACGGACGCTACGAGTTGCTGGTCAATCCGTTTCCCATCTTACCCGTACATTTCACCTTGCCAACCCTGAAACACCAGCCGCAGCGGATTGCTCCGATGTACGGAGAGATGCTTCGGTTGGCTCAGCTCAATAGTGACCTCACCTTATTATATAATGGCCCCCGTTGTGGAGCGTCGGCACCCGATCATGCCCATCTGCAGGCTGTCAGCAGTGGTCTCTTGCCTCTGCAAGCCTCGTGGCAGCGACTGTCGCGTAACTTGACGGAGGTGACTAGGAACGGGGACGATGAGGGTATCTGGTATGTGGCCGACTATCCCGCTACCGCATTTGTCATCAGGAGTCATAGCGTGGAGGAGGGTGAACAACTGTTCCGGCGCCTTTATCGCAGTCTGCCGCTCCCCGGCGATACGGACGGAAAGGACGAGGACCGTGAGCCCATGATGAATATCATTGCGTGGCGTGCGGGCGAGGAACTCCTGAGCGTGGTACTGCCCCGTCGCCGCCATCGCCCCAGTTGCTACGAGCAATGCATGATTAGTCCGGGAGCCGTCGATATGGGCGGACTGATTATCACTCCTCGTGAAAACGACTTCAGGGCGCTGACAGCCCAGCAGACTCTCGGCATCCTGCACGAGGTGTCGCTAACGCCGGAACAGGCTCAGGAGGTGATGGAGAAGCTGCAGCACGAGCACGACAAGGAGTTTCACTTCAAGAACAAGGAACAACCCATCGTCAAGGTGGGTATTGCCAGTGGTCAGGAAATACATTTTACCTTGAACGATGCCTATACGGCAAAAGGCGAGACCATCGAGGGAGAACAGACGGTGTCGTTCTCAGAGGGCGGCATCCTATGGCGGGGAAACCAGTATCGCGAGCTGACGTTTACTCCCCAGCGCCCGACAGCCTCGTTCTCCTTGTCTGACGTCACCATCGGAGTCAATTTCCACTGGGAGCGCAAAGAGACCCAGACCTTCTTGGGAACCTTGCGGCTGGTCGTAGAGTCGGAGAAAATCACAGCCATCAACGAACTCCCCGTCGAGAAGTATCTGGCTTCGGTCATTTCGAGCGAGATGAAGGCTACCGCAGGGCTGGAACTCCTGAAGGCCCACGCCGTCATCTCCCGTTCGTGGCTGTTGGCCCAGATGAAGCGGCGAGAGGAGAAACAGGAGCAGAAGAACGACTTCTTCTCGTTTATCAAGAAGGACGACGAGCTGATACGCTGGTACGACCGTGAGGATCACACCATCTTTGATGTCTGTGCCGACGATCATTGTCAGCGCTATCAGGGTATCACGAAGCAGACCAGCCAGAATGTCGAGCGGGCCTTGAAAGAGACCCACGGACAGATACTGTGTGATGGCAATGAAATCTGTGATGCCCGTTTCTCAAAGTGTTGTGGAGGGCGCACTGAGGAGTTCCAGTATTGTTGGGAAGATACGCCCAAGCCCTATCTGGTGAGCGTCGAGGACCCCTTCTGCAATACCAGTGACAAGAATGTGCTCTCGCAGGTGCTGAACGACTACGATCTGGAAACCAACGACTTCTATCGCTGGACCAAAGAGTACACCTTTGCCCAACTGTCAAAGCTCGTCAATGAGAATCTGAAAGACGACTTTGGCCAGATTACCGACCTGATTCCCTTGGAACGCGGTAAGAGCGGACGTATCTGGAAACTGAAGATAGTCGGCACCAAGAAATCATTGACTATCGGCAAGGAACTTGAGATACGCCGCGTTCTCAGCGAGTCGCATCTCTATAGTTCGGCCTTCGATGTGGAGAAGACTGCTACCGGTTTCCGGCTGCATGGTAAAGGATGGGGGCATGGGGTAGGACTGTGCCAGATTGGTGCTGCCGTCATGGGACAGCAGGGATATACCTACGAGCAGATATTGTTGCATTATTATCGTGGCGCAAAAATTAAACAAATATATTAAGAATAGACAATGAACAGACACAGAAATCCCTGGTCGTGGATACCGACCCTTTATATTGCCGAAGGATTGCCCAATGTGGTGGTCATGACGGTGGCAGTTGTTATGTATATGCAGTTGGGCTTGACCGATACCGACATCGCCCTGTATACCGGGTGGCTGGGACTGCCCTGGGTGATCAAGCCGCTATGGAGTCCCTTTGTCGACCTCTACCGCACGAAGCGCTGGTGGGTGTTGACCATGCAGCTCTTGTTGGGCTCGTCGCTGGCGGGTGTGGCGTTTACGCTCAATACCCCGTTCTGGTTTCAGGGCACGATGGCCTTCTTCTTCCTGATGGCTTTCTCCAGCGCGACGCACGATATTGCTGCCGATGGGTACTATATGCTCGAATTGGACGATCACCAGCAGGTGTGGTTCGTGGGCATCCGCAACACGTTCTATCGTCTGGCTGTGATCTTTGGCAATGGTGTGCTGATTCCTGTAGCCGGAGTGCTGCAGGTGATGTTCCGCTATCAGATGGCCTATACGTGGTGCCTGGTCTTCTACGGGCTGGCGGCATTGTTTATTGCCATCTGGCTCTATCACAGCTATATCATGCCTCAGGCCGATGCGGATGTTCCGCATCATACGAACGCCCGTGAGGTGATGCACGGAGTGGTGACAGCGTTTAAGACCTTCTTCCAGAAGCTGCCTCCTCGCGAGATGCTCTATGCGATGCTGTTCCTGCTCTTCTACCGGTTCCCAGAGGCACTGCTGACCAAGATGAGCGTAACCTTCCTCATGCGCCCCCATTCGGCAGGAGGCTTGGGACTGTCGCCCCAGGAGTTTGGACTGGCCAGCGGCACAGTAGGTGTCATCGGATTGACGCTGGGTGGCATCCTGGGTGGTATGCTGGCGGGTCGTGACGGTTTCAAGCGCTGGCTCTGGCCAATGGTATGCGCCATCACATTGCCCGACATCGTTTATGTTTACATGAGCTATGCTATGCCCGAGAATCTGTTTATCATCAGCTCCTGTCTTTTTGTCGAACAGTTTGGCTATGGTGTGGGCTTCACTGCGCTCACGCTCTACATGCTCTACTTCTCCAAAGGCTCGTTCCAGACATCCCACTATGCTTTCTGTACGGCGATTTCCTATCTGGGTCTGATGCTCCCGGGTATGTTGTCTGGTTGGATGAAGGATGCCCTGGGCTATCGCATGTTCTTTATCATCGTAATGGCGCTCTGTGCCATCACCTTCGCTGTGACCGCTTTTATTAAAGTCGATCCTGATTTCGGAAAGAAAAAGTCAGATGGTGAGGAATCATGAAAATAAAAATAGGAGCGGCAGAGTTTCACAACCATGCCGCTTCTTACTTTCTAATGATAGTATTAATAATGGAAAAGAAATCGTTTACTCTTTCAGCTTGTCATTTTAATTGACGTGGTAAAGATAGGAAATTATTTTGAAATGACAAAGGCTTTTATCGTTTTTTTTTACTAATTATGTATTTTTTCTACATAAATAGGGAAATCCCTATGAAAAAGAGGTGTTTCCATTTGCAATGAATACAATCATTCAGTACCTTTGCACCATCAATTTACGAATCATATTTTAAATTCAATACTGCTATGAAGAAGTTTTTTACACTACTGATGACTGCCGTTCTGACTATCGCCCTCGCCGGCGTCCTGACGGCTTGTGACAACCGTTACCACAATGACGACTACTACGATGCCGACGACGCCTTCGTGCTGGAGGGCTCGTGGACGGGATATATCGAGACCTATCTCTACGACCGTTTCGGATTCACGGGCAACGACTATCGCACCACTATGTATTTTGAGCGTGAGAATGCCTATGGAGGCTGGGGATATGAGGTAGACTACAACATTCGCAGCCGCTACGAAGACTACTACTACTGCGAGTTCCGCTGGGAGGTCATCAACGGTAACATCCGCGTGCAGTATGCCGACAGTTGGAACATTGTCTGGATCTATCCGCGCCGACTCACCACAACCCACTTCTCTGGAACAATGGACGACGGAACCACTCGTGACATCTACTTTGACCTTACCTACGACGGCAACTTCGACTGGGGACCCTATCTCTCACCCGCCTATCGCATACAGACACGTACTGCCGCCGATGCCGGCTTCCATGCCAGCGGCGAGTTTGCCGACATACAGAAAAAGGCTTCCCGTTGAGGAAGCCTTTTTTATGCTTATTGTCTGTGGCCGATGGCCTTATTTGATTAAGTCCACACTGCGCTTTAGGAACTTGTCGAGAGCTTCGCCCTTCAGCATACCGTTCTGAAGCAGTGCGAGGTCGATGAGCTGGTGGATGATGTCGTTCTTGGCGGCAAAACCGTTCAGCAACTCTTCCTTCTTGTGCTTCTGCTCGTCGACAGCCTTCTCCGTCTCGGCCTTCATGTCCTTGTCTTCCTGAGTCAGCTCCTCGGGCTTCTTCTTCTCCTGCTGCTGGCGGATGGCAGCCAGTCGGGCCTCCTGGCCTTTCAGCTCTGCCTCGATGGGCTTTAGCTCCGTTGAGAGTTGAGAGTTGAGCGTTGACAAGATTTCCTTTACCAGTCGGTGGTCAGCATTGAGTACCAGATTCAGCGAGTCGGGCATCTGGGCGTAGAAGTTCATGCCTTGCTGGAAACGGCTCATCTCCTTCATGCGGCGCATCCACTCGTTCTGTGTAATGACCACAGGGCGCTGGCTGTCGCCTAGGCTCTGCACCTCGACCATAAACTCCGTTTTCTCCATCTTGGGCATCTGCGAGCGGAACACTTGTGACAGATTGGCAGTCTCGTCTTCCGTGAGGTTCGATTTCGGAGCGTCGTCCTTGACGATGAGTCTGTCGATGATGTCGGCATCCACACGTGTGAAGTGACTCTTCTCAAACTTCTGTTCCAGCATCTGGATGGCGGGCACGTCGAGCTGGCCGTCGAGCAGCAGCACCGAGTATCCCTTGTCCTTGGCAGCCTGAATGTAGGAGTACTGCTCCTCCTTGTCGGTGGCATAGAGATATACCAGCTGATCGTTCTTGTCCTTCTGGGCTCCTTCGATAAGGGTCTTGTACTCGTCGAAGGTGAAGTGCTTGCCCTCGACATCCTTGAACAGGGCAAACTCCTTGGCACGATCGTAGAACGACTCCTCCGAGAGCATGCCGTAGTTGATGAACAGCTTCAGGTCGTCCCATTTCTCCTCGTACTCCTTGCGGTTCTCCTTGAAGATGGCCTGCAGGCGGTCGGCCACCTTCTTGGTGATATAGGTCGAAATCTTCTTCACCTCGCGGTCGCTTTGCAGATAGCTTCGGCTCACGTTCAGGGGAATGTCGGGTGAGTCGATGACACCATGCAGCAGCGTGAGGAACTCAGGAACGATGCCCTCCACCTGGTCGGTGACGAATACCTGGTTGCAGTAGAGCTGAATCTTATTGCGCTGAAGGTCGATGTTGGACTTGATTCTGGGGAAATAGAGAATGCCCGTCAGGTTGAAAGGGTAATCAACGTTGAGGTGAATCCAGAACATCGGCTCGTCCTGCATGGGATAGAGTGTACGATAGAACTTCTGGTAGTCCTCGTCCTTGAGCGTTGATGGCGCCTTAGTCCACAGCGGCTCGCTGTCGTTGATGACGTTGTCGGCATCGGTGTCCTGCATCTTGCCGTCTTTCCACTCCTGCTTCTTGCCGAATACTACGGGCACAGCCATGAACTTGCAATACTTTGTGAGCAGCGACTGGATCTTGTCCTTCTCCAGAAATTCCTTGCAGTCATCGTCAATATAAAGTATAATGTCAGAACCACGCTCCTCGCGCTCGGCATCGCTGATTTCGTATGCAGGGCTGCCATCGCAACTCCATTTCACGGCCTTGGCACCGTCGCGATAGCTCTTGGTGATAATCTCCACCTTCTTTGATACCATGAATGACGAGTAGAAACCCAGTCCGAAGTGACCGATAATCTGGTTGGCATTGTCCTTGTACTTCTCCAGGAAGTCGTTGACGCCCGAGAAGGCAATCTGGTTGATGTACTTGTCGATTTCCTCCTCGGTCATACCGATACCGTGGTCGCTGATGGTGATGGTACCATTGTCTTTGTCCAGGCTGATTCGTACGCTGAGGTCGCCCTCCTCGCCTTTGAACTCACCCTGCTGCTTGAGGGTTTTCAACTTCTGCGTAGCATCGACAGCATTGCTCACCATCTCGCGCAGGAAAATCTCATGATCGCTATAGAGAAACTTTTTGATAACGGGGAAAATGTTCTCTGTCGTAACCCCGATGTTACCTTTTTGCATAGCAGTTATAATATTTTCTATTGTTTTTGTTGGAAATTAGCAAATACCGTGCCAAAAGTCGTAAATAATGATTACCTTTGCACCCGCTATGCGATATTTTGTTTGGTT
>JAEEGL012265110.1_pt1 | contig 14248 bp, 12 predicted proteins | sample 9134231 | NCBI WGS metagenome assembly JAEEGL01 (sample SAMN16246548, study PRJNA631951) | gut metagenome | biome: gut microbiome; feature: rumen; material: fiber-attached | host: Bos | place: Iran: Karaj | collected 2018-10 | reverse complement strand
TTTTCTGACCTGGGAAATTAAATTCGGTTTTTGTTAATGCGTTACTCATGATATTTGACTTAACCTAATTAAAGGCAGTGAACCTGCCATGAAAAGAAAGATTTTAGCTGCTTAAAAAGAAGCTAAAGTTCATGTGAACGCAGAAATTATACACTAATGTGTATATAGCTTTTCTGATTCATTAAATTTGCATTTTATTGGGGCAGTGTAATTATTTTTTGTGGACTGGATTAAAGAAAGAATAAAAAAATTTAAAAAAAATTTTGAGTTGATAAATAGCTAATATATGCGTTTTGTTTGTTTATCTAAAAAAAATATTAAAAATAACGCTTGCCATATCTTAATTCACCCATTATAATGCAGTCACTTTCTACGGATGCTTAGCTCAGTCTGGTTAGAGCATCTGCCTTACAAGCAGAGGGTCATAGGTTCGAGTCCTATAGCATCCACCATGTAGAAACGTTCATCCAAATTGGATGCTTAGCTCAGTCTGGTTAGAGCATCTGCCTTACAAGCAGAGGGTCATAGGTTCGAGTCCTATAGCATCCACCATCTATTTTTCAAATTTCAAAAAATTAAATCAATTATTTCGCTTTTACAATTCAATAGTTACTGAACACAGCTTAAGTATGTTGTGTACGAATGCATATTGTTAGCTGTTTTTTAGCTTAAATCGAGCTGCCAAAAACGCGTTATAAAATATTCTTTTCTCTAACAAAACTATACACTTCTCTGTAATAACCATCATAGTTAAAGTTAATAGAAACTATTCTTTCTAAGACTTACTGATTAACAAAAAGCATTTTTTACCGCAACTGTGGTGTAAGAGCTTTTTTGAAAAGAACGGTTTTTCTAAAATATAAAAGGATTTAAGCCGAATGTTAAATAGTCTAATAACTTTTTTAGGTCGCTGTGACAATGGAAGATAATAATTATACAGAAACAGATATGGTTAATGAGGTAGAACTTCTTCAGGAAGCCCTAGGTTCAGGAGCCTGGGACATGACGTTTGATAAGAAGGGAGACTTGATTTCTGTGAATTGGAGTCAGGTCTTCAGACGCATGATTGGATATAAAGATGAATCCGATTTCCCAAATAAGCTTAGTTCTTTTATTGATAGACTTCATGAAGATGATAGAGATAGAGTTGTTAATCTGTACTGGAATGCGATCAAGGATTATACCAATAGAACTGTTTATGATACCGAATACAAGTTTCTAACCAATAACCGTGGATATCGCTGGTTCCATGCCGCAGGTAGAATTGCACGACGTGAAGATGGTTCCCCAATCTCTATCGTCGGTTTTTTTATCGATATTGATGATAAGAAAAAACTAGAGGAGAGTTTAAAGGCTGCGGATGAGGAAAAGACGGAGCAGCTGAGAATTCTAAAGTCTCTTGCAAACATGTATTACTCAATGCATCTGATTAACCTTAAAACTGGGGTTATTACTGAATACTCCTCAGGAGGGGAGTTAAGGCCTTATTTCGAGAAAAAAATCTCTGCGGCAGAAACAATGAAGCTCATTATGGAGAATGTTATTGTTCCGCAATATCGTGAAAGTGCCATTAAGTTTACTGATCTTACAACACTCGGTGAACGTATGAGAGGTCTTAAAACTTTATCCTCTGAGTTCGTTGGTATTCACACTGGCTGGTTTATTGCTAACTTTATTGCTGTTGAAACTGATAAAGACGACTGTCCTACAGTTGTCCTGTTCTCAACTCAGGTAATTGATGAGCGCAAAAAGCAGGAGCATGTACTTTTTCTTCGTTCATACACCGATGAAATGACTGGTTTCTTAAACCGTAGAGCCTATGAAGCTCAGCTTGAATATTATCGAAGAAATCCAATGCCTGATAATCTTGTGGTTACTGTTTTTGATATAAATCAGCTAAAGTATGTTAACGATAATTTTGGGCATACTGCTGGTGATGAACTTATTTGCGGTTTTGCTGATATAGTTAGGAAGATGAAACCGTTAGAGGGAGAAAACGGTAAAGTCTTTCGTACTGGTGGAGATGAATTTGTCGGTATGTTTTGTTTAAGTCCTGAAGGATTCTCCGCTGGTGAAAAGGTTTTATTCGACCTTATCAGTAAATGGAAAGGAAAGCTCGTCAAGAACTTGGCCGTAGCCTGCGGTAGAGCCTGCAGAGTTGATTATCCAGATTTAAGTATTGATGAACTGGCTAAGATAGCAGATCAGAATATGTACAAGTCAAAGTCAGAATTTTACAGGAATAATGGTCTTGATCGCCGGCATTCTCCTGGTTCATAAATAAAACCAACGCATTATAATTTCACAAAAAATGGTGACAATACGTTTTGATTTGTTTGTCACCATTATATTAAAAAAATACTAAATTAAGCCTGCTTCCGGATAACGGCATAATACAGATGCCAGGTTAAATATACTCCTTTCTCATCTGAATACCTTGATTCATACTCTTCAATGAATCTGTTAAGCATTCCTCTTGTCCAAATCTTTTTGGAAAAACCGGTTACACCTGTTTTTTTGAGAGTTTTGAGCATATCAAGTGTATCCTGGTAATGAAACTGAATAACCTCTTCGTGAAGAGAATAGGGCTCAGCCAGGCTTTTTAGAATCTCATCCATCTCAGAATAGGAAAGGTATTTAAGTCCGTTGTTGGTTAAAGAAGATATTTCTCGGACATTTTCATTGCCAAAACTTGTAAAGGCCAGAACTCCATCAGAATCCAATGCCTCTATAAATCCATTAAGTGCTCCTTTAAGATTGGAAAGCCACTGAAGACATGCATTTGAGGCAACCAGATCATAGCTGCCTTTTAATGTGATTTTCTCAATATCACCAGGGTGGTAGCTAATATTCTTATAATCTGAAAAACGCTCTCTGCAGGTATTCAGCATCTCTTCTGAGATATCATTGAGACTAACCGTATCAGGAGAATATCTTTTTATTATTTCCGATGTAAAAATGCCAGATCCGCAGCCGATTTCAAGTACGTGCTTAAATTTATCTGCTGTTATGCATTCAAGCAGCTTCTTTCCCATATAGAGCTGAACCGATGCGTTATCATCGTAGGTTCTTGATGCTTTTGAGAAATGTCTTTTTAATGATTCTTTTTTTACTATCATACTAGCTGATTTTTGAAAAGCTCATAGCTGTAGTGAGCACATTCGACTTCCTGTGTTGCTGTTTTGGTCTTTTTAAAAGAATTTAACTGATTTACAGGAGAGATAATCTTATCCTTAAGTCCGATGAATGCCTTGTTATAGAAGAATCCATCAACAAGTGGATTATTTGTAAAGTCACGGATAAAGATCAGTTCTGATTTGAGAGATTCTACAGATCTCTGAGGTCTGAATTTCAGATATTCTTCATATAGCTTTGCATCAAAGCACATACGGCGATAAAACTTTAAAACTGCACTCTCGCAAAGTGCATCAATGGTAGCATTCCACATCTTAAGAGGAATACCGTATTCATCACTGATGCCTTCCAATGTTCCGTTGATGGCAGAAGAGCTGGTAACCTTATCTAAAAGTCCGTTTTTATCAAGAACCTTTGGGGCCATCATTACCCCCATGGACCATGCTATAAGGTTAATGTCCTTATATTTACTATAAACAGAGGAATCAAAGTCCTCATTTTCGTAATCATATACCAGAGCAATGTCAGCGCAGTCGCTATCCTTAAGCTGCTCAAAAATGGCTCCATCCTGACCGTAACCTAGAAAAATCAGATTAAGCCTGTCGGTGTGATTCTGTTTTACGAATAGCTGTTTCATTTTATTCCTTAGAAAATGCTTTTATCGTATCTGCAAGGAGTTCAACCTGACTGTCGGTTAATCCTGCATTAAGAGATATTCTTAGTCGTCCTTTACCTTGAGGTACAGTCGGATGTCTTATTGGCATTGCATAGATCCCTCTGGTCCTGAAGAATTCACTTGCCTTTAAGGTTCTATCATTATCTCCAGTGATAAGGGGAATAATCTGAGATGAGGAAACATTATCGAACCCGCATTCATTCAGAGTCTGATGAATATATGAACTGATTTTCTCAAGCTTTATTCGAAGATCATTTCTTCTCTTCATATAGTTAACCATGAAAGCTTCATGGGCAAAGGTATAAGGTGATAATGCGGTAGAGAAGATCAGAGGTCTGGAATTATTGATAATGTAGTCTCGAGCAGTCTCGTTTGTTAGAATACAGGCTCCTTCTGAGGCCAGCGCTTTACCGAAGGTTGTCAGTATAAAATCAACTTCATCGATAAGCTTTAACGAGCCGCACAGACCGCTTCCATCTTCTGATAAAACGCCAAAGCCATGAGCTTCATCTACATAAAGATAAATATTTGGATATTTGTGTTTAATCTCAACAAGTTTTTTAAGATCGCATCTGTCGCCATCCATACTGAAAACAGCTTCAGTAACAATAATAATGTTATCGTATTCTGAAATACTCTTCTGTATCAGACGCTCCAGATGTTCATAGTCATTATGAGCATAACGAAGAAACTTTCCCTTACAGGCGGTTAGTCCGTCAATCATTGACGCATGAGCGAGCTTGTCTGCAATCAGCAGGGTATCTTCTGAGCCAAGAATACTTAACACACCGCTATTGGCAGAAAAACCACTGTTAAAGAAGGTAGCCTTTTTTCTAAATAGGTTCTCCATGACCTCGCAGGCGAGGGCATAACTCTCGTGAGCTCCGGTAAGTAGGGGAGATCCAGAGGATGATTGTCTTAGTGAATGAGACTTTGCATACTCGTTAAATTCATCAAGACAATTTATATCTGAGGCCAGTCCAAGATAATCATTAGATGAGAGATTCAGATAATCTTTTGAATCAAGGGTAATCATTGCCTGATTCTGAGATTTAGGTACTATAGTCCTGAAAACTCCTTTGCTGCGGTTATTTTCAAGACTCTGCTGCATTCTATCGTACAAATTCATAATAATAACCTTCTTTTGGTTTCGTCAATTCTAGCAAAAACAAAAGACTATGGTAAATTTTGAAAAAACGATTCCTAATATTGTATGCACCAGAACAGAATGCAAAAAAAATTTTTTTAGTGGAACTAACCAAATAACATACTGAAATTTTTGTTGATTTTGTGTGTTGCATAAAATGCACAATAAATAATTGTATGTTGCGCATAAATAAATGTTGACTATTTGTTAAGATTGGCATTTAATAAACAAAACGACAAAGAACATTACCCCCGTTCCAGTCGATTTTTATCTCAAACCATTTAGATAAAAAACACTTCAAAAGCTTACAAAGCTCATGCTCTAGATTAGCAGGTAACTCGCCTGCGTGACCTATTGTCTTTATTCTGACTAAACTAATAAATTTAAGTATTTTTGGTGAATGAAATGACAGGCAGTGTACTATTCTGTATTTGCTTAGCATACTTTGTCTTAGCATATTTTACATACGGAAACTTTTTAAAAAGATTATTTTCAATAGACCCAAAGAACCCTACACCTGCACATACTAACCTGGATGGTGTGGACTATGTTCCAACTAAGGCCCCTGTTCTTTTTGGACATCATTTTGCCTCAATCGCAGGTCCTGGTCCTATCGTAGGCCCAATTATGGCAGCTTATTTCGGCTGGCTTCCAGCTTTAATCTGGATTCTGGTTGGATGTGTATTTGTAGGTGCTTTCCACGATTTTGCCGCACTTGTTATTTCAGTACGTAATAGGGGCAGATCAGTATCATTCGTAATGGAAAAAATGATGGGCTTTACCGGAAGACAACTGTTCTTAGGCTTCTGTCTTCTATGCCTGGTACTGGTTGTTGCAATTTTTACTCTGCTGATTGCCGGCTTATTCGCAAAATTCCCTGAGGTGGCAACTGCATCACTGCTGTTTATTTTCATGGCTCCTGTTTTTGCCTTTACAACCATTAATTTAAATTTCAGTTTAAAGAAAGCTTCTGTAATCTTTATTCCATTAGTATTTTTATCAGTTTACCTTGGTGAAAGCTTCCCTCTTAATGTAGAGACTGCATTTAATATTGCACCTGAGAATGTAAAGTCATTCTGGATTGCAGTTCTGGCTATTTATATCTTTGTTGCATCTGTAATGCCTGTTCAGTGGCTGCTTCAGCCAAGAGACTATATGAACTCATGGCTTCTATACGCAATGCTGGCTTTAGGCTTTGCATCAATCCTAGCCTACAGCCCTGAGATCAAAATGTCTTCATTTGAAGGCTTTAGTGCAGTTACCGGTGACGGTAAGATGACCGATATGGTTCCTGCTCTGTTCATTTTCATTGCCTGCGGTGCATGTTCTGGCTTCCATGCTCTGGTTGCATCAGGAACCACTTCAAAACAGCTGAACAAGGAAAGTGATGCACTACCAATCGGCTATGGTTCAATGCTGATTGAAGGTGTGTTAGGTATCATGGCTCTAGTTGCAGTTATGTCAATGGGCAACGCAGAGTTCACAGAGCTTGGCAAGAATCCTCCTGCTGCATTTGCTACCGGTATTTCAAACTTCTGCGGAGCATTAGGTCTAAACGTTTCTTTGGCTAAGGTATTTATTTCACTTGCAATCTCTGCATTCATGATGACTTCTCTTGATACTGCAACAAGACTAGGTCGTTTTGTATGTCAGGAGCTGTTCATGCCAAGAGCAGACAAAGAAGAAGTTAATGCTGAAGAATCAAAGAAGGCATCTGTTGGTCTTGTTAGACGTGCTTTCATGAACAAATACGTAGCTTCATTCTCTATTGTATGTGTTTCAATGTACATGGCATTAAGCGGCGAGGCTGCATCTTTATGGCCAATCTTCGGTGCTTCAAATCAGCTGATGTCTGCTTTGACTCTGTTGGTTATCTCACTATGGCTTTTATCTAAGAATGTTAACTGGCTGGTTGCCTTTGTTCCAATGGTATTCATGCTTATCATGAGTCTGTGGGGCGTGTCACAGGTAATCTCTCAGCAGTGGAATTCTAACGGTGTACTTGTAGGACTTGGATTCGTACTTGTAGTTATGGCCTGCATGCTTGTAGCTTTAGGCTTATCCGTAATCGTACATACTGTTAAGAGCCGCTTTGCTGTTAGATCTGCAGAGGCCTAGACTTCATAACTAAGGATTATTTCATGAGCTAGGCAAAGCTGTTTTGCCTAGCTAAAAATGTGAGAATAGTCCGTTATTTAGTACTGTGTAAACAGGAAGATAATGATATACTAACCTTATGACAAATAAGCTTATGTATATCATTTTTCGTTTTTTGCGATGTGTATAATAACGAATACGATCTAAGAAAATATAGAAAAATATACAAGACAAAATCTTATTTTTTTTCCTTAAATTTTTCTCATAAGCAAAATAAAGATTCTGTGGTATCAGGTGGGGTAAGCATCTGCATCCACGCTCATATTAAGCTACTTAAACATGCTTTACTGAGACTGTAATTTTTTTCGAAACTCACGAGAAAACATGTCACTTGCAAATAATAAAAATAAACTTCTAGATGAAGCAGAACTGAAAGATAAGATTCACTTTATTGAGAGCAGTTTTCTTAATATAGAATCCGGAGATACCGTAATTTCTCAGGATGATCTTGATGCTAAGGTCAGAAGATACGGTGAAATAGAACTGTCTGAGAATTCAGAAAAGACAGATATAGATGAGTTTATTTACTGGAACTATGTCGCTCTTGAACAGAGCAAGGTAAAACAGAAGGACGCAATCTATTCAAGACTTGAGTCTGCTCTGGATCTAATAAGCACTCGTGATCTAAAAAAATATTTCAAATCATCTTCTGTATTAAAATACGCCCGTTCAAAGAAGTACTACGACAGATCTCTTGAGATTATTCGTCAGTTTGCGGATGACTTTAATAAAATCAACGAGGACAATTTTGTTTCCTCATGTGTTCCAGTATACATTCCTGCCGCTATAACTTTTTTTGTTGATCAGCTGTTTGTTGAAGGTTCTCCTAACTGGCAGGATCTTTCCTCAATTTCAAGACTGTTCCTGATGCCGATAAAGTATTTTGAGGAACAGCTGCAGATTCAGATTGATGATTATGATGATGAGGAAAACATACTTTATCTTGAGGCTTTAAGAACAATCTTTGAGTCCTCCTTTAATGTATATCATCCTTCACAGATTTATGCTGAGGCATCCTCTGTAATCAAGGGCGTTCCTGGCAATGTTGCATATAGAATTGCCAATGCCTATATGAGGGGCAAGGATCTGCCTTTAGATAAGTCGAAGGCAAGACAGTGGTTCTCATATGGCATGGTTGTTGGCGATCCTTTCTGCACCATGGCATTTATTGTCTACTTCCTGGATTTGAGCATTGAATCTGAGATGGAGTCAGAAAGTGAACTTACTGATCTGTACACTCTTCTTATCAACTGCTTTGCTCTTGTACGTTACCTTAAAACTACCAAGGATCAGCATTTCTTAAGTTTTGAGCCTTTCTGCAAGATGGGTAATGACCTTGAAGAGATATGTCTGTTCAACATTCTTGCTCTTTTAAATTCTCTGAAATTTGACTGTGATTATGAGTCTGTTCCTTTCTCTATGCCAATGGAAATCTTTGATGATTTCCTGGATATCATAATTGAGAATCTTCAGAATTCACCAAAGAGTCACAGGCTTAAGGCTGCGGTAGCTCTATTCCTGGAGATTACAGGTACCCTTGAGGATGATCCTGATTTACTTAACGAGATTGCTTTATCTCTGGATTTAAAACTCAACAAGGAAACTGAGATATCTGATTTCCTGTTTGACTTCATAAAGGATGGCCTTAAGGAGAAGGATACATATTCACTGAGTGCCTATGTATGTCTGTTCTGTCTGTACAAAGGTACTTTTGATAAGATTCCTAAGAAGTATCTGCATCTTCTGTCTAAGCAGGGCTATGCTAAAGCCAGTTTCCTGTTAGGCAATATGGTGTTGGAAGAGCATGAGCCTGATGAATATGCTTTAAGCTACTGGGAGCTTGCAGGAGAGCAGGGGAGTTCCTTTGCTCTTTTGAATATCGCCTTAGGTGCGGTAATCAATAATGATATGGATAAGGCTGAAGAGTATGCAAGAAGAGCCATAAACTACGGAAATATTCTTGGTTATTATGTTCTCTACAAGGTATATGAATCAAGTAATTCCAAGCTTGCTCATACCTATCTTCGTTATGCTGCCGAATATATCTTCCCTGATGCAATTGAAGAGTATAAACATCTGAAGGCTACCGGAACATACTGTCCGCTTCCATTTATGCAGTTAATTGAGGAAATGGAGGAGCTTTCAGCTGATAATCCTCAGGCATGTCTAATACTGTGTGATATGTACCATTCAGGAATTTTCCTGCCAGCTAATGTTGAGAAGGCTTTTGAATACCAGCAGAAGGCTATTCTAAACGGATATACCTCATTCTTTGGCTATTATCAGTCAATGTATAAGAATGCATTCCCTCTGGATACACCTCAGTCATCATATTTTCCAACCTTCAGAAAGAGTCTGGATATCAGCTTTAATTTCATGATGGATGACAAGGATGATTCAGCCCATGATAATTCTCCTGCAATCTATAAGATGAAGGATATTATCAGCAAGCTTGTCAACGGTAAGACACAGCTTGAGAAAGACATTACCTATAATCTATATCATTCAGAGTTCTGGGCAAATACACCATCACTCAAGAAGAAACAGCTCAAGGGAATGGATGTAAAGCCTGATTATCAGGTACTTTCGAATTTAAGAAAGAATCTTGTAAAAGGTTCATACTCAGTATGCTTCAATAACATTTCTGAAAAGCAGCTTGAGGATTCAAAGAAGGTCTACTCATTATGTGAACGTCTGAATGAGGTTCAGGTAAAGAGCAGTTCTGATTTTGACCTTGTAAATGCATTCATGTTCATTCGCTCCTACACCATGCCTCCTTCATACAGTATCTTCAAGGAGAAGATTATGAAGGGTAAGTTCTCTGGCTCTATTGTAAGCAGTCTGTTTACCGCCCTTGATTTCAGTCTTCTTGCCTGTGAAGACTGCAATGTTGCAGTCAAGGCAAGCGGTTCTGACAGAGAACCTCTTGATGCAGATGTTTTTGTTTCAAATATTGTTCAGTAGGAGTTTGAGCAATGCAGTATCTTTTGAAGGTTTCTATTGAAAATACTCCTTTGTGGCGTCTTGTCGCCATTGACGGAAAGGCTGATATTTCACATGTTGCAAAACTGATCGGTCTTGCTTTTGACTACAAGAAATCTCAATATTGTTTTAATATAGACAGCACAAAGATCTCCGCTGGAGTTGATGGTCAGACATCATCCTTAGAAGAGCTTAAAACTTTTGATTCACTTTCTTTAACTGCCGGTGATGTATTTGGTTTCGTTAATGAAACTCAAGGCTCGTTAAATCATAAGGTTGAAGTTATGAAGGCTGAAGATAAGCTTTACTGCCTGATACCATCCTGTCTTGTCGGAGCAGGAATTCTTCCTCCTGAAGATAACCTGACCGCTGATGCTATCAGTGCTTATTATGACAAGGATGACTGTCCAAGTCTTAATTTGAAGGAAGTTACAAACAGATTGAGAGAGTACGGATCGGTCCGCAAGGATCTTGAGGCAACTATGAGTCAGGTTAGTGCTATTCCGTTCGATATAAAAGGTTAAAGGATAATTATAAAAATGCCACTACACATGATAGATGGAGTCAGAGTACCTGACTCTTTTTTATTACCTAATACTCTTTCCCTAGAAGAAAAGAAAAAAGATGAAGCCTTGTTTGATGAGGCTCTTGAACTTATCAGGAAGAAAAATGCGCTTTTAATAGCTCATTACTACACCTCAGAAACAATGCAGCGTCTTTGTGAGGCTGCTGGTGGTTTTATCGGTGACTCTCTTGAAATGGCAAGAGTGGGAAGAGATAGTGATAAAGACCTGCTTTTAGTAGCTGGCGTAAGATTTATGGGTGAGACAGCCAAGATTCTTTCTCCTGACAAGACTGTTATCATGCCTGATTTAAAGGCAGAATGCTCATTAGATCTATGCTGTGAAGTTGAAGATCTTAAGAAAATCAAAGCATTGCATCCAGATGCAACCGTAGTTGCATATGCAAATACCTCTGCTCAGGTTAAGGCTCAGTCAGACTGGATTGTAACCTCATCTTTGGCTGTTGAACTGGGAAAATACCTGACAAAGCAGGGAAAACCTATCCTGTGGGTACCAGACCGTCATCTTGGATCATATATCGCAGCTCAATCTGATTGCGAAATCTACTGCTGGCCTGGCAGATGTATCGTTCATGATTCTTTTGAAGAGAATGCTTTGGATTTTGTTAAAAAGGAAAATCCTGATGCAAAGGTTCTGGTTCACCCTGAAGCTCCTGCAGCTGTGGTTGCAAAGGCTGATTATGTGGGCTCAACCTCACAGATCCTTAACTATGCAAAGAATTCGGATTGTAAAGAATTTATTATCGGAACCGAAAAGCATATCTTCTATAAGCTGATGCAGGCCTGTCCAGACAAGAAGTTTATCGAGGCTCCTGTTGTAAGTACTTCCAGCCACTGCATAAGCTGTGCAAACTGTCCTTGGATGGGGCTGAACACACTTGAGTCATTAATCAGAGCATTAAATGATCCTGAACCTCACAGTGTTCATGTGGATGAGTCCGTTCGCTTAGGAGCCTTAAAGCCATTGGATCGAATGCTGTCATTTTCAGCAGATCTAAAGTCTGGAAAGATTGTTCTATAGACACATATTTTCTATAGGACATATAAGTAAAATCAGGTAGGATTGTTCTGGGGGAATTGTTAATGAAGGGAACCATTACATACTTTAATGCAGTTGAAAACACAGGTGCGATTCAGTCTGATGATGGCCTTTTACTTAAGTTTTCAACAGATAGTCTTAGTCCTAATCAGGATTATTCAAAGCTTGTTAACGGCTGCAGAGTTGATTTTGATCTTGAAGATAAGCTTGTAGTAAATATGGTTATCTCCAAGGAGCAGAATTTTCTTGAAGATAATATCTTTTATCTGGAGCCTCAGCAGACAGGGATTATCACCTCCGGTATACCAGAGGGGTATGAGCTGATTGATTCTAGTGATATTACCCTCAATCGCGAGGCAAGAAACTCTAAATCCTTAAAATTTGCTTTTATTGATTTATGCGAGAAACTTGGCGGTAATGTTGTTCTTGATTATAAGGAAGAACGGTTTACAAGAAATTCCATCGGTTTTTCCTTTTACATGTACAGAGGTACAGCCAGAGTAGGTCTGATTGCAAAAAAGGCAGATGAAAATACTGATGGAGCTCTTTCCTTACGAGATTTAAAACACAAAATCCGTCATGAAGGAATTGAAAAGATCGCTGATGACGAGAAAAAGAGCAAGCTTGGTCTTAAGATTGTAAAAATCTCTGGCGCAATACTTCTGATTATCTTTACAATTGGATTCCTAATGAGTGGCAGTTAACTGTAAGTAATTGTGTTAGCATTAGCTAACTTTATCTGCTATAATCTCCGAAAATTGGAGATTTATCATGATTGCAAAAATAATTCTGTTTATAATATTCTGCCTTGCGGCTGTAGCACTTTATTCTGGTCTAAAAAAAATATTTTCCATCCTTTCTTTTAAAGGTGGATGCGGATGTTCTAAAACCGGTGCATCAGAGTGTCACTGCCATGATAAGGAAAATGAATAAGCTAGAGGTATCGAAAAGTTGTAATTCTTTCTAACTTTTATAGTGACGTTTCGTAGAATGCATACTATTCTAAAGTATGGATACATGCCAATTTTCAAAAAAATTAACATATTTCTTGAAAAAGGAAAAACGATCCCCATATATAAAAATAGTAAGAATTTGTAGGGACTAACGCTATGATAGATGAGAACGAATCCTTTAACATTGATGCCTTGACCGAGGACACAATCCGTAAATTAGAAGCAAGTGGCCTTAGAATGACCGTGCAAAGACGTCGTATAATTGAGATACTTACTTCTAGCAAATGCACCTCACCAAAAGAGTTATGGTACGAAGCTAAACAGTTTGTTCCTGATTTAGGCATAGCAACTGTATATCGTCTGATTAATCGTTTGGAGCAGATTGGTTTAATCTCTAAGAACAGAAATCTCGGAATGCAGAGAGTTGAACCAAGATTAGGCATTGTTGCGGATGAGAAGGGCAGAAGAATTTTAAACGAAGGGTCTGTCAAGGATTTGGAATTATTAATTAAGCAGGGACTTGTTCAACGCGGTACAATCTCTCCTATGAATAATGTCCGTCTTTCTTTGGTAGGCGATAAGATTAACGTAACTGTAATTTAATAGTATTGGGAATTTAGTTTTAATATGGAAAAAATCAAAAGCGCACCAACTGCATTGGATGCTGTTCCAGAGGCTGTTCAGAAGAAAACAGGAGAAATTGCAGAATCTGGAGAAACTTACCTTGAGACCATCTTAGTAATCAAGGAAAGAAGATCGAATGGTCTAGTAAGAGCTGTTGATGTTGCCAATGAATTAAAACTAAGTAAACCAAGCGTTTCACGTGGTCTTGGTCTTTTAAAAGAGAAGGATCTGATTAGAATCGGTCTTGCAGGTGACATTGAGTTTACACCTGAAGGCAGAAAAATGGCAGAGTCTATCTTCAAGCGTCATCAGTACCTGACTGTATTCTTCAAGAGTGTTGCCAATGTTCCATCTGATGTTGCAGAAACTGATGCATGTCGTATCGAACATGTAATTTCAGATAAGACCATGAAGGGTATTATCAAGTACCTAAAGGATCATGAGCTAGTTTAGTTCTCTTTTTTCGGTTAAATGGAAAGCTGTTGTACAGAGATGTGCCACGGCTTTTTTTATGTGTAAATTAAATAGGTTAGCACCTCAATGGTAGAGAGAATGCCTATTTAACATGCCTGTAATTTCTTTTAATGGTAAGATCTGTCTGCTTTTAATCGTTTTTCTTACAGGTCTTATCCTGAAGGCTTACTACAGGTTTGATTAAGTGGTAGAGAATAAGAATAAAAAAGAAAAATCTGTAAAGATGGAAGATACGAAGCATGGTTCAAATGCTTTCCCTATCGCCAGTTACAGATACAATGGCAACAATTTTACCAAGCTTCTGTATGCACACTGGCATACTGAGGTGGAGGTCTTATGCTTTGAGAAGGGCAGATTCATTCTGAAGATTGAAACCGCTCCTCTTGTTGTTGAATCTCCTGCAATGCTTCTTATTCCCTCAAAGATGGTGCACAGTATTTCTCTGCCAGGAGATGCTGTTGAAAGTGCAATTGTTTTC
>JAEEGL017337194.1_pt1 | contig 14249 bp, 13 predicted proteins | sample 9134231 | NCBI WGS metagenome assembly JAEEGL01 (sample SAMN16246548, study PRJNA631951) | gut metagenome | biome: gut microbiome; feature: rumen; material: fiber-attached | host: Bos | place: Iran: Karaj | collected 2018-10 | reverse complement strand
TATTGAAAACATCCGGGTGTGCCTTTTCGATCTCATCAAAGAGGATCACGCTGTAAGGTTTCCGACGCACGGCCTCAGTCAGCTGACCGCCTTCGTCATAACCGACATATCCCGGAGGTGCACCGATGAGACGTGAGACAGAGAACTTTTCCATATACTCTGTCATATCTATACGAACGATGTTATGCTCATCGTCAAAGAGGCATTCCGCAAGGCTCTTGGCAAGTTCAGTCTTGCCGACACCGGTGGGACCGAGGAAGAGGAAAGAACCAATCGGACGGTTGGGATCGGATATGCCGGCGCGGGAGCGGAGAATGGCCTCTGTGACTTTCTGTACGGCTTCATCCTGCCCTACGACCCTTTTATGAAGATACTTGTCCAGATGAAGTATCTTCTCTCTTTCGCCTTCCATCAGTTTGGAGACAGGGATACCGGTCCACTTTGCTACTATGGAGGCGATCTCTTCTTCTGTAACGGTGTCATGGACCATGCTGTCACCCTTATCTTCACCGGAGCGTTTTTCGGCTTCCTGGAGTCTGCGTTCCAGTTCGGGAAGATCGGAGTATTTCAGCCTTGCAGCTTTTTCATACTCATAGCTGAGCTGGGCATTTTCTATCTCAGCATGCATATTGTCAATCTCGCTCTTCAGCTTTTTGACTTCATCGACACTGTTTTTTTCACTTTCCCAGCGGGATTTCATGGCATTGAAGCTGTCCTTGAGGTTGGCGAGCTCTTCTCTGATCTTGGAAAGTCTGTCCTTAGAAAGCTGGTCTTCTTCCTTTTTAAGTGCCATCTCCTCGATTTCAAGCTGCATTATCTTACGGCGCATATCATCAAGTTCAGCAGGCATGGAATCGATCTCCGTACGTATCATGGCACATGCTTCATCCACCAGATCGATTGCTTTGTCGGGGAGAAAACGGTCAGAGATATATCGATTGGAAAGAGTTGCTGCGGCTACGAGTGCATTGTCATGGATATGAACGCCGTGAAAGACCTCGTAGCGGTCTTTAAGTCCGCGGAGTATCGAAATGGTATCCTCGACGTTTGGTTCATCGACCAGAACGGGCTGGAAACGACGCTCCAGAGCAGCATCTTTCTCGATATATTTACGGTATTCATCAAGGGTGGTGGCGCCTATGCAGTGAAGCTCGCCGCGCGCCAGCATCGGTTTCAGCAGGTTTCCGGCATCCATGCTTCCTTCAGTCTTGCCGGCACCGACGATATTATGCAGTTCATCTATAAAGAGTATTATTCTTCCTTCAGATTTACGTATCTCCTCCAGAACAGCCTTCAAACGCTCCTCAAATTCACCGCGATACTTGGCACCGGCTATCAGTGCACCCATATCAAGGGAAAAGATGGTCTTTTCCTTAAGGCCTTCCGGAACGTCACCGCGGACGATACGCTGTGCAAGCCCCTCAGCAATGGCTGTCTTGCCTACACCTGGCTCTCCGATGAGGACCGGGTTGTTTTTAGTTTTGCGCGAGAGTATGCGTATAACATTACGTATCTCGGAATCACGCCCGATAACTGGGTCAAGCTTATTGCTGCGGGCTCGCTCCACAAGATCCGCCCCGTATTTATTGAGTGCGTCATATGTGCCCTCGGGATTGTCTGTAGTTACGGGGGAGGACTTAACTTTTGATAGTTCTTCCGTAAAGGCATTTTTGGTGATCCCGTGGTTGGCAAAAATGCGCTTTATTGCCGGGGTAGAGGAGGCAAATATGCCTATCATGAGATGTTCTACCGAGATATATTCGTCGCCCATGCTTTTGGCGGCTTTTTCGGCGGCATTAAGTGCCCGGTCAGTCTCCTGGGCAAGATATGTCTGTACATTGTTACCCTCGACGATGGGCAGCGCAGAAATAGCGGTATCAAGTTCTGAAAGAACGGCGGTACAGTCCACGCCCATCTTGTTCAGAAGAGAAGGAATGAGTCCGCCGTCCTGATCGACAAGAGCGTAGAGAAGGTGTTCCGGTGTAATGAAGTTGTTGTGGTTTTCCTGGGCCATGGACTTTGCGGTCTGCACGGCCTCGAGGCTTTTCTGGGTGAAGCTTTGAGCATTCATGATATCATTGCTCCTTTCTTCAAATATTTTTTTTATATATGGATGAGACGTGTTTTCATCTCTGAGAAGTAGGCTGCCTCTATCTCCCGTTCGTCAAGGACGCCGTTCAGATAGTTTTTCATCAGCCTGTCAAATAGTTTGATGTATTCCGATATGACCTGTGCCAGTTCATCGGCACTGCAGTCACGGTCGGGTACTGAGATGGTACGCACGAACTTGCTTTCATAGAGCGCATAACTCACGGGAGAGGTAAGAAGAGGCGCAAGATGAGCATCCTCTATCCGTTTCCAGAGACGGAAAAAATCTGTCATGGCGGAGATCAGTGAAGCGGACTGCGTACGGAAAACAACGCTCAGTTCGCCGATAGCTTCTCCGCCGCCGCGGTATAGCTCCACAACATATTTGACAGTGGGGCGGTACTTGTACTCGAGTGAGCTCTTGAGAGACATGCTGAAGGTATTCGGGGCGAAGAAAGGCACAAGATCACGCGAGGAGCCCATCAGCTGTTCAATGGCGGAAAGCACGTCATTCACGCGCTTTTCCGGAGTCGTGTAGTTAACGTACTCTGCAAGTATCTGGTTTATAAGGTTGGAACGGTTCGTGCCCAGACGGTGAGCAGCAGCATCTATTGCGGATACAACATCATCGTTGAGCATCAGACTGTAGAGAGTCTTTTTCATTTTCCTGTCAGTCCTTTCCGGAATCTCTAATGATATAATCCACCTGCCCTTAATTATTGTCAATATATTTATATAAATTGTTTATCAATTTATATGAAATAGCATTAAAATATTTCTGTATTCTACTGGCTGACCGGGCCATGAAGCATAAAAATAACAGGACAGGCAGTCGAATAAGACAACTCCCTGTCCTGTTATGGTGCGGGTAACAGGATTTGAACCTGCACACCGAGGTACCAGAACCTAAATCTGGCGCGTCTGCCAATTCCGCCATACCCGCGCGATATCACTGTTATATGTATATGGGCAGCTGCAGGCATGCATCCGCCGCATTGAGATATGGTCGTTTGCTGCCGGGACGTCATTTCCATGATGTTCGGCTGATTCATGTTAAAGGAGTATAGCAAAAAAGAAGATGCTTGTCAATTAAAGCAGTCCTTCCTCCAGCATGGACTGTGCCGCAAGCATGATCCCTGTCTTGGCGGAAGGGTAGGTTATCCCTCCCTGAAGCCATGCTGCATAGGGTTCTTTTACCGGAGCATCTGCCGAAAGCTCAATTGAGGAGCCGAGGGTGAAGGCACCTGCAGCCATTACGATGCGGCAGTCATATCCGGGCATCTCCCAGGCTTCAGGAACAACGAAGGAATCGACAGGAGAACCTTTCTGTATGCCTCGGCAGAAAGCAAGAAGCCTTTTTTCATCTCCAAGTATCACGGTGTGTATGATGTCACTTAACGGTTCATCATAACGCGGCGATACGGTATAGCCCAGAAGTTCGAAAAAGCTTGAAGCGAATACACCGGCCTTTTTTGCGGAAGCCACGACGGAAGGGGCAAGAAACAACCCCATGAACATAGGCCGTGTCTGACCGAGAGAGCAGCCTACCTCCGCCCCGGTAGCCGGAGTGGAAAGCCTGCAGGCACACAGATCCACAAGGTCTGCACGTCCTGCAATATATCCTCCGGTCGATGCGATCCCGGCACCCGGGTTTTTTATCAGGGAGCCTGCCATAAGATCTGCACCTACGTCGGTCGGTTCAAGCTCTTCTACAAACTCGCCGTAGCAGTTGTCGACCATTACTACGGAAGAAGGGGATATTTCATGAACCAGTCCGGCAAGAGATCTGATCTCTTCTACCGTTATGCTTGGCCTGAGGGAATATCCTCTTGAGCGCTGCAGATATACGAGTTTTGCACCGTTGATGCCGCGGCGTACGGCTTCCAGGTCAAGATGCCCGTTTTCCGACAGTTCGATCTGTCTGTAGTTTATAGAATAATCCTTGAGAGAACCTTTCCCGGAACCGTTCTGACCGATACCTATAACGGGATGTATGGTGTCATACGGGGTACCGGTAATCGAGACCATTGTATCTCCGGGACGCAGAATCCCGAAGAGCGAAACGGTGAGAGCATGGGTCCCCGATACGAAATTGTGACGCATTAAAGCTGACTGAGCACCGAAAATATCTGCACAGACACGGTCAAGGGCATCTCTGCCGCGGTCTCCGTAACCGTATCCGGTAGAAGCGGCGAAGTGGCTTTCGCTTATCCGGTTTTTTGAAAAAGCCGCAAGTACCTTTCTGGAGTTATATTCGGCAGTAAGGTCAATATCCTTGAATACAGAAACACAGCGGGCTTCGGCCTCCCTTGCAAGGGAGATTATCTTCGGGTCAAATTCAAAAAAATCACTTTTCATACAGAAGTCCTTTCAGGGGATATATCAGAAGCGGAAAGTCTGCCTAAATAACCGTCATGTGCAAAACCAATCCGCCGGTAGAATCCGCAGAGTTCTTCCCTGCAGATAAGAAGGGGAGTCCTGCCGAGTGAAAGCATGCGGATGCATACAGTGCGGACCAGTGACGAAGAAAGCCCGAGGCCGCGCATATCAGGAGCGGTGACAATGCCGGAAAGAAAGGAAAAGGGAAGATGCTCAGGCATCATCACCGTGACGGCAGAGCAGGGGGTGTTATCGAGATATGCTGCCGCGCACAGTGTAAGACCGTGCCTTATCCTGTGAGATGTATCGCAGAGCCAGCTGTCATAAGGAGGAATATCACCGGAACGGTCATATTTAAGCAGTGAATAGATATCGTCTAGTCCAGGGGAGAATGATATCGGAACATCAACGCGGTTCCCGGTCTGAGGAGGAATAGCATCAAGCTTCATGATATTAAGCTTATCGTGATCTTTATTCCTGATAAGTGATGAACAGAGGGACAGCGGTGCCTCAGTTTCGGAAGGAGACAAAAAACGTATAAACTCGAGGAGTTCGCCGGATATCATGCCGGAACCCGGACAGAGAAGAAGCCTGCCTCCGAAAAGGGCGGCCGAACAGCGTGTCTTATTGTCTTCATAAAGATAAAACAGAGGATCCGGGCAACCAAGTCCGTATTGAGAAAGAAATACGTCGATCCGGGCGCCTGCAGCGGGGAATCGGATAAGACATTTCGTGAAGACATCAAGTTTGTCTTCCGTCAGCAGTTTTATCATAGACAGCACAGAAGAGGCAGAGCCTTTTTCAGAAGATCAAGGGTGTTTTCAACATCATCAAGATGAACCGAACAGCACTGGGAATGAAGATATCTCGCGGGAAGAGAAACTGCTGCCATTCTGGCACCGCGTCCAGTAGTCTGAATGGTTCCGGCTTCATTGCCGCCGAAAACGCCTTCCTTGGTCTGGCATGGGATGGAATATTTTCTGGCAGTGTCAAAGAAGAGCCGGTACAGTTCCCGGTCATAGATAGTCCGGCGGTCCATATAGCTGATAACAGGTCCCGACCGGAGCCTGCATACCTGTTCAGCCGGTTTTACTCCGGCAACATCTGCGGCGGTGGTGGTCTCAAGGACAACTGAAATATCGGGTTCTATCGAAAATGCCGCGGTCTTGCCTCCGGTGAGTCCGGTCTCCTCCTGTACGGTAAAGGCAAAATAACAGTCATATTCAAGATCTTCCTCAAGCAGCTTGAGCATGAGCGCACAGCCGGCACGGTCATCGAGTGCACGCGCCATCAGAAAACCGTCTCCGTATTCCGTGTAACGGCTGAAAAAGCCGGCACGGTCTCCGGGAGAGACCAGTTTTTCCGCTTCTTCTTTTCCGGACGCGCCTATATCGATGTACAGGTCTTTTATCTCGGGAAGTTTTTCCTCTTCATCAGGTTTGAGAAGATGGATCGGCTTTACACCTACCACTCCGGGGATGTTTCCGTTCACCATAAGCCGTCTGCCCAATAATACCTTGGTATCTATGCCACCGACACAGGAGAATTTGAGATAACCGTTCTCGTCTATGGAAGTGATAATAAATCCGACTTCATCCATATGTGCTGAAAGCATGACACGGTTTTTTGCTGTTTTAGCTCCTTTTTTGAAGACGATCACATTTCCTAATGCATCCGTACGGCAGTCGCATCTGCCGCTGAGATTGGAACAGATATATGAGGAGACTGCCTTTTCATCCCCGGAGACGCCGTAAAGGGAACAAAGGTCGAAAAGATAACTCTTCATGTTATTTTACCTCCTTTGCAAAGGCAACAATAAGCTTTGCCGTATTATCTATATCGGCAAGAGATACTATTTCAACCGGTGTATGCATATTTCGCTGGGGTATTGAAAGCAGGGCAGTTTTAACCCCGCAGCGGCTTGAGGCTATCTCATCGGCATTGGTGGAGGTGCGTCCTCCCATGACTTCAGCAACATGGGGAATGCCTTCCCTGTCAGCGATATGCATCAGCAGCCTTGAAAGTTCAGAATCAAGTATGGGTGAAAATCCTATGTATACCCCTCCGCCGAGATCACCTGCAGCTTTGTCATCTCCGATGCCGGGAGCTTTTGCAAAGGATACGTCTACTGCAACGGCATGTGTGGGTGCTACGGCAAAGCTTCCCGTAGCTGCACCTATGCCTCCGATTTCTTCTCTGGAACTGAGGAGCATTGTTATTCCGCAGTCACAGCCCGTTTCGGCAAGACTCTTGCAGGCTGTCAGGACCGCAGCGCATCCCGCACGGTCGTCAAGGGCTTTTGAAGTTATTCGGTCACCGAGCAGTCTTTCAGGGACGGAAAAGAAACTTACATAGTCCCCAGGAGAGCACAGGCGGCGGGAATTATCGGCATCAAATCCGATATCGATCGCAAGTTCATCGATTTTGGGCACCCTTTTAAGCTGCTCATCAGTCTGGAGATGAGGGGGAAGGGAGCAGATTATGCCGGGAATGTCTCCGCCTGAAGCGTGAACCGTTACCTGGGAAGCCGGCAGTATGCGCCTGTCTATGCCGCCCACAGAGGAGAAACGAAGAAAGCCGTCATCATCTATCCTCGTGACTATCAGGGAGATCTCGTCAAGATGAGCATCTATCAGGAGTTCGCATCCGTTTTTGCTTTCATTTATCCGGGCGATGATACTTCCTTTATCATATACGGGTGAAGAGAATCCTTTAAGATACTCGCTGACACAGGCAAACACACCGTCTTCATGTCCGCTCGGACCTACAGAAGAACAGAGCCTTGAAACAAGAGAAAATGTATCCACAATATCATCTCCTTACAGGTTTTTGACGAGCTTTTTGAAATGTTCTCCCCTGGCTTCGAAATTAGGATATGCATCAAAGCTTGCACTGGCAGGAGAAAGCATGACGATCTCACCTTTCCGGGAGATCTGATAAGCCTTCCTGACCGCTTCCAGCATATCTTTTACATATATTATTTCGGGTTTGCCCGAATAATCTGGGGAAGCTTTCAGTGCTGCTTCTATCTTGGGCCCGGTCGGACCGGAAAGCAGCAGGACTCTTACATGTTCTATAAGCTTCGGGGCGAGGGGAGAATATGGAATATTCTTATCATAACCTCCCGCTATAAGTATCACGGGAGCGTCAAAGCAGTTTAGACCGGCGATCGTACGTGTCGGGGAGGTGCCAATAGAATCATTGTACCAGCGCACGCCCCGTATATCGCGGACGAATTCTATGCGGTGTTCAACACCCGAGAATTCACGGGCGACCCTGTAAATGATCTCAGGGTCGACATAACCCCATACCGCGCTGATCGCGGCAAGATAGTTCTCTATGTTGTGGACCCCCGGTATCTGGATCTTGGAAGCGTCAAAAAGCCGTGTCACACCGTTTCTGTCAGCAAAGCAGATATAATTGTCTGATGAGAGAAAAGCACCGTATTCAACGGGTGAAAGCCTTGAGAAACTCATGGCCTGACCTCTTACGAGAGGAAGCATCTCTTTTGTGATAGGACAGTCTGCATTCAGAACCGTACGGGAAAAGGCATTCTGATGGAGGAAGATATTCTTCTTTGCATCTATATATTCCTGCATATCCTTATGGACATCGAGATGGTTGGGAGCGATATTGGTTATTACCGACACATCCGGACCGCAGCGCATCGATATGAGCTGGAAGCTGGAAAGCTCTACGACGGCCGCGTCGTGAGAAGAGATCTCATTAATTACCGGAAGAAGGGCTCTCCCCAGATTTCCGCCTTTGTGGACACGATAGCCGGCGAGAGAAAGCATCTCCGCAATCAGTGTGGTCGTCGTGGTTTTGCCGTCGGAGCCCGTGACGGCAAAGATCCTGCAGGGACACAGTTCGCAGAAAAGCTCCATTTCGCTTGTAACGGTTATTCCCAGCTGGCGTGCCTTAACGAGATACGGATGGTTGAAGTTCATTCCCGGAGTCCGTAAGATGATATCGCAGTCCCAGTCAGAAAGATAATCGGGACCGAGCTTCAAGGTCACGCCTTCATTTTCCAGTTTCTCGCATAGTTCTTCACCTAGTTCCTCCCGGCTCCTTTTGTCAAGGGCATATACCCGTGCGGAATTTCTGGCCAGGGTAACTATAAGATCCCGGTGGCTTACTCCTATTCCGATGAGATATATACGCTTGCCGTAGATCATGTCATAAAAATTGTTAGCCTTGCTGTCCATTCGGCGCCTCCATTTTTAATAATATGATAATCACACTGTTTACATTTAAATATGCAGATATGCAGAAATGACCAATGCAGTATGATAAAGCCAGATACAGCTGTGCAAAAGCAATTATATCACTATATATGCTATTATTAAAGAAGATAAGAAGCCGGCAAAAATATTTTAATTAAAAATATATCCTTTCTATTGCCAATTAAGAATAAAACAGTTATCATAATTCTCGTAAAGAAGTTATTTACGGCAACGACCGGAAATCGGAGTTGGCGATTTTGCTGTTACAGGAGGAGACTTAATGATTTTCGACAAGGTTAAAGAAATAATTGTAGAGCAGCTTGATGTTAATCCTGAAGAAGTTACCATGGATGCCCTTATTGTTGATGATCTGGGGGCAGATTCACTTGACGTCATAGATCTCGTGATGAGTTTTGAAGAGGAATTTGATCTTGAGATTCCGGATGAAGCCATTGAGACAATTAAAACAGTCGGAGATATCGTAAAGTATATTGAAGAAAAAGAGAACTGATCTGATGAGAAAGACAAAAACGGATGCTTTGCCGCAGGCTGGGTAAAGCATCCGCTTTTTTGCTACATTGACAAGGCTTAAGGGTTGGGGTATCATAAATTATAAACATCCTGCCGTGTCTGGCGGTACGGGTACTTATGTACGTTAAAAGACTTTCGGGGTGATATATAATGGCGGATAAGAAAAAGATGGTAGAGGCAATAACATCCATGGAAGATGATTTTGCCCAATGGTATACCGATGTGGTAAAAAAAGCCGAGCTGATAGACTATTCTTCCGTCCGGGGCTGTGTGATACTGAGACCGTACGGTTATGCCATATGGGAAAACATCCAGAAGATTCTCGACGGTAAATTTAAGGATCTGGGGCATGAGAATGTCGCCATGCCGCTTTTTATTCCCGAGAGCCTTCTCCAGAAAGAAAAGGATCATGTCGAAGGATTTGCACCTGAAGTCGCATGGGTAACTCACGGCGGCAATGAAGCACTGTCCGAACGCCTGTGCGTCAGACCCACCTCCGAGACACTTTTCTGTGAGCATTTTGCACATATTATCAATTCTTACCGTGATCTTCCCAAGCTGTACAATCAGTGGTGTTCAGTCGTCAGATGGGAAAAGACGACCAGGCCTTTTTTAAGGACATGTGAGTTTTACTGGCAGGAAGGCCATACGATGCACGAGACAGAAGAAGAAGCGGTCGCAGAAACGGAAAGGATGCTTTCGGTATATGCCGATTTCTGCGAAAACGAACTTGCTATTCCCGTTATAAAGGGTAAAAAGACCGATAAGGAAAAATTTGCTGGAGCTGAATCCACTTATACAATAGAAGCCATGATGCATGACGGGAAGGCATTGCAGTCCGGAACATCACACTTTTTCGGTGACGGCTTTGCGCGTGCATTCGACATTACCTTTACCGGCAGGGACAACACGCTGAAGTATCCCTTCCAGACATCATGGGGAATGTCCACAAGGATCATCGGTGCAATAATAATGACCCACGGTGATGATAACGGCTTAGTATTGCCTCCGGCAGTGGCTCCGATACAGGTCGTGGTCATTCCTGTGGCGCAGCATAAGCCCGGAGTGCTCGAAGCGGCTAATGAACTAACGGAAAGGCTCAGGAGATTCTGCCGCGTCAAGATAGACGACAGTGATAATACTCCCGGATGGAAATATGCAGAGTATGAGATGAAGGGCGTGCCTATCCGTCTTGAGATAGGTCCGAGAGATATTGAAGCCGGCCAGTGCGTACTGGTAAGGCGCGATAACAGGGGAAAATACTTTGTACCGCTGGATTCCCTTGAAGAAAAAATACCCGAGCTGCTTGAAAAAGTCAGAAAGGGAATATATGAATCGGCGCTTAAAAACCGGGAGAGCCGTATCTGGAGTGCGGAAAACATGGATCAGCTTAAGAAGATCTCTGAAAAAAACAGCGGGTTCATAAAAACAATGTGGTGCGGAGATGAAGAATGCGAGCTTAAGATCAAAGAACAGGCAGGGCTTACTTCAAGATGTATGCCTTTTGAGCAGGAAAAGCTTTCAGATGTTTGCGTCTGCTGCGGAAAGCCGGCTCAAAAGATGATCTACTGGGGCAAAGCATATTGATATCGTTGTGAATCTTAACAAAATATATGTTATGACATCTTAAAAACTATACAAAGAGCAGAAATTTACCGAAAATAAAAAATAATGTGATTTTATAAAAAAAAATATTGCAAACATATTGTCCGTGTGATAAAATCATTAGGCACGACTGCACAAGATATGCGTAGATGCGGGAGGTGGCCGCTCTTTTGAAGCGGGGAATTTCCGCGGAGTATGTCCGATTTTAAACCGGGCGGCTTATACCGAATTATGCGGAAAGGCGCATCAGCGCCTGTTTTCCAAGGGCATTTTCCGGCAATAACCGTGCACAAGTTATTGCCGGATTTATTATGTTCATTCGCGGAACACATGGCACAGTGTTCGGTAGAAAGACCGTCGCCGTACAGAATACAAGGAGGCGATGAAAGTGGCAGTCAAGGAAAAGATCAGGATCAGGTTAAAGGGTTACGATCATCAGCTGGTGGACGCATCGGCGGAAAAGATCGTTGAGACCGCAAGGCGTACCGGCGCAAAGGTATCGGGACCTATCCCTCTCCCAACCGAGAAAGAGATAATTACGATACTTCGTGCAGTGCACAAGTACAAGGACAGCCGTGAGCAGTTCGAAAGACGTACCCATAAACGCCTTATCGATATACTCCGTCCTTCAAACAAGACGGTAGAAGCCCTCACCAATCTGGAACTCCCCGCCGGCGTTGAGATCGAGATAAAACTCTAGATCTGGCCGAGGGAAGGTCATGTTGGCACAGCCAACCAATAACCGAAACAGGAGGATAAGACAAAATGCAAAAATGTATCGTAGGCAAAAAGCTTGGAATGACCCAGCTTTTTGACGACAAAGGAAACGTGATACCGGTTACGGTAGTTGAAGCGGGTCCCTGCGTTGTGGTACAGAAGAAAACGGCCGAAAACGACGGATACAATGCCGTGCAGATCGGATACGGAGCCACAAAGAGCAAGAACGTCAACAAGCCGCAGAAGGGTCACTTTGCCAAAGCTGATACGGCAGTGAAAAAAGAGCTTCGTGAATTCAAGCTCGACGATATCGATGTTTATAACATCGGTGACATCATTAAGGCAGATACCTTTGAGATTGGAGACAGCGTAGACGTATGCGGTACTTCAAAAGGTAAAGGATATGCCGGTTCCATCAAGAGATTCGGCAATCATTCGCTGAAATCATCTCACGGTTCAGGTCCGGTTCATCGTCATGCCGGTTCCATGGGCGCCTGTTCCACTCCGTCCCGCGTAATGAAGGGCAAGGGCCTTCCGGGACATATGGGCGCGGAAAGAGTGACCGTCCAGAATCTCAGCGTAGTCAAAATTGATGCGGAAAACAACCTGATAGCGCTCAAGGGAGCGGTACCCGGTCCCCGCGGCGGTATCGTGTATATAACCGATAGCGTAAAGGCGTAAGGAAGGAGGAATCACAATGCCAAAAGTTAATGTAGTTAATATGCAGGGCGAAAATGTTGGTGAACTGGATCTCTCCGAAAGCGTCTTCGGCATAACCCCTAATGTACCGGCCATGCACTCGGTAGTGGTAAACTATCTGGCCAATCAGCGTCAGGGAACACAGTCCACTCTTACAAGAGCAGAGGTAAGCGGCGGCGGCAGAAAACCCTGGAGACAGAAGGGTACAGGCCATGCAAGACAGGGCTCGACAAGGGCTCCTCAGTGGTACCACGGCGGAGTGGCTCTCGGTCCCAAACCCCGCAGCTACCGTTTCACCCTTAACAGAAAGCTGCGCAGGCTTGCAATATGTTCGGCGCTTTCCTCCAAGGTGCTCGAAAACAGCCTTACCGTTGTAGACAGCATCAATATCGAGGAATACAAGACAAAAAAGGTAGTGGCTATGCTCGCCGCCCTAGAAAGCGGAAAGAAAACGCTCATAGTTACTCCGGAACCCAATAAGACTCTTATAAAGAGCGCGGCAAACATCCCTGGAGTCCGCACTACTATCGTAGGATCCATCAATGTATACGATGTCCTTAACTGTGACAAGCTGATTGTTACAAAAGACGCAGCCGCGAAACTTGAGGAGGTGTACGCACAGTGAAAGCTCCCCAGGATATAATACTCAAACCGGTGATCACAGAGAAAAGCATGCTTGCGATCGGAATGAGAAAATACACCTTCAAAGTGGCCAAGAATGCCGGCAAAATAGAGATTGCCAAGGCTGTCGAGGCTCTCTTCCCCGGAACCAAGGTGGAAAAGGTTAATACCATGAACTGCCGGGGCAGTATGCACCGCATGGGTCGTTTCATGGGATACCGTCCCAACTGGAAAAAAGCCATAGTGACACTTAAAGAGGATTCCAAGGGAATCGAATTCTTTGAGTCGATGATGTAATAACGACCGCGGCATAAGCCGCGCAGGTCAGGGAAACGTTTGAAGACGGTCGCACAAGACAATTGTGACCGCATAAAAGCAGTTTATTAAGGAGTGAGAGCTGAAATGGCTATCAAAACCTATAAACCAACAACTCCGTCCCGCCGAAGCATGACGGTTACGGATTATTCGCAGCTTTCAAAGGTTGCTCCCGAAAAGAGCCTTCTTGAACCTCTTAAGAAGTCCTCGGGCCGCAACAATACAGGCCGTATAACGGTAAGGCATCAGGGCGGAGGAAATCGCAGAAAATACCGTGTAATAGACTTTAAACGGTCAAAGCACGATATCCCCGCAACAGTCCTTTCGATAGAGTACGACCCCAACCGTTCCGCACACATTGCCCTCATCCAGTATGAGGACGGCGTAAAGAATTATATTCTGGCACCCAACGGCCTTAAGGTAGGCGATACCGTGGTATCCGGACCCAATGCCGATATCAAAGCCGGAAACGCGCTGCCGATGCAGAATATTCCTGTAGGTACGGTTATCCACAACATCGAGATACATCCCGGCAAGGGAGCCCAGCTGGTACGTTCCGCCGGCAACATGGCTCAGCTCATGGCTAAGGAAGGTGCTTACGCACTTATAAGACTTCCTTCGGGCGAGCTCCGCAATGTTCCTGTAGGATGTATGGCCACCATAGGTCAGGTAGGCAACCTTGATTATGAAAATGTTTCTATCGGCAAAGCCGGCAGAAAGCGTCATATGGGTATCCGCCCGACTGTCCGCGGCTCGGTCATGAACCCCTGTGACCATCCGCACGGCGGCGGCGAAGGAAAGAGCCCTATAGGCCGTCCGGGACCTGTTACCCCCTAGGGCAAGCCGGCACTCGGGTATAAGACCAGGGCAAAGCACAATCAGTCTGACAAGTATATTGTCAAACGCCGTGATTCCAAGTAAAGGAGGAAACCTGCAAGAATGGGTAGAAGCGTAAAAAAGGGACCTTATGTCGCCCCTGTCCTTCTCAAAAGAGTTAAGGAAATGAATGAAACCGGTGAAAAGCGGGATTTAAAAACCTGGAGCCGTGCATCGACAATATTCCCCGAT
>JAEEGL016914148.1_pt1 | contig 14249 bp, 9 predicted proteins | sample 9134231 | NCBI WGS metagenome assembly JAEEGL01 (sample SAMN16246548, study PRJNA631951) | gut metagenome | biome: gut microbiome; feature: rumen; material: fiber-attached | host: Bos | place: Iran: Karaj | collected 2018-10 | reverse complement strand
TAGAGAGAGACACGGCCGACATGAGCACGATGATCCTGGCAGCTTCCAGCGCCGTTCAGGAAGTGCGGGACAGCGACAGCGATGTCACCGAGCTGAAGATGATCAGCAACATGTTCTCCCATGTCGGCACCAACCACATCCGGGAGTTTCTGGAAGAGCTGGACAAAAACGGTTCTGATATCAAGGAAGGGCTGAGCAGCCTGCGGCTTTCCTACGGACTGAGCCCGCAGATCTATCAGCCGGACTTTCGCTACGGTATCGTTCAGGTCAATCCCAGCCGCATGTTCTCCACCGCGATGAGCGCCAGCGCCCGTTCGGTGATGAACTACAGCGGAGTGGGCATCTTTTCGGAAATGCTGGACAATCTGGAACTGTTGGACGGCCAGTATGACATCCTGTGCGGAAAATGGCCGGAGAAATATGACGAACTGGTTCTGGTCCTGCCGCAGAAAAGCGCCATTTCCGATTTCCTGGTATACGGACTGGGTCTGAAAGACCAGGCGGAGCTGAAGGAGATGGTCGCCAAGGTTTCGGCGGGAGAGGCTTACGAAGACACAAGCGAGGTCATGAAATGGGAATATGAGGATTTTCTCAACATGACTTTCAAACTGGTCAACGCGACGGATTATTACCGTTACAATTCCGAATACAAAGTCTATGAGGACATGCGCCAGGATGAGAATTACATGAAGGATCTCATTACCCGCGGTCACGATCTGCGCATCGTTGGCGTCGTCGTGCGCAAGGAAGGAGTCAGCGCAGCCGCATTGAACAGCGGGGTGTGCTACCGCAGCGATCTTCTGGATGTCATCATACAGGAAGCGTCCCAAAGCGAAATCGTTAAGAAGCAGCTGAAGGAAGAGGACAGGGATGTCTTTTCTGGAAGACTCTTTGAGGATATCGCCAGCGAAGAGAGTTCAGACAGCAAGCTGGATTTTCAGAACATGATCTCGGTGGATCAGGACATGATCAGAGAAGCCTTCCAGGTCAACATTGACAGAAAGGATTTTCTGAGTCAGGAACAGATGGCCGAACTGGTCATGGCGACCAGTCAGAAGGTGGCCGACAATCTGGAGAGTTCCTCTTCCGTGATGGCGGAGATGATCCGAAACGTGAATCTGGGCATGGCTACGGGAATGCTGACGGCTTATAAGCAGAGCGTAAGGACCGAGGAGCTGGTGTGCTCCCAATATGTCGATCCCGAAATGAAGGCCATGGGCTGCCGTCTGGAGGCGCCGGAGGAAGAAGATCTGTACGAGCCAAGCGGCACCTATTACCGCAACACGGAACCCTACACGGAAGTATTGGGGCAGAAGATCCTGCAGTGTGAAGAATATGCCGATCCCGCAAATCCCAATAAAGGCTGCCGGCTACCGGAGGGGCAGGAAGAGAACTACAGCCCCATCATGGTGCAGAAGGAAAACGGCGTGATCGTCAGCGTGAGCTATGCGCCGCTGGCGGCTAATGCCTTTGCCCAGGCTTTCTTCAGCGACCAGATGTTTGACTTTGTGATCCAGAATCTCGCAGGTCAGCTGCCTCAGGGAACCGATGCGGCGACTTTGAAGAAATGGTGCAAGGACATTGCTCCCGTTCTGTTTCTGCATTATGTGTCCGCAGCCCAGGAAATCTCCGAAGCGCCGTTATATCTTCTGACCGAAGAACAAAGCGCCCAGCTGGATGAAAACGCCCTGTTCACACAAGCCCTGGAAGAGGAGGATGTCCAGGAACGCATCGCTTATCTTTCGGCAACAAGCGTCAAGGACATGACGGTCTACATCGTCGCTCAGGGCATGGCGGAATACAGCGCCAAGACAATGGAACCCCTGATGAAGCTGATGGGAAACGATTTGGTGAAGATCGATACCGAAAAGTTTTCCAAGGCCTTCCGTTTTAACATGGATGAGGAGGAACTGAGCCGGCTGATGAACGCCTATCTCAATCCGAGCACTTCCGCCAGCTACGACTCCAATCTCAGGAAGCTGGGATACGGGGACAGAAAAGAGCCGCTTTCGGTCTCCTTCTATCTGAAGGATTTCGACAGCAAGGAAGCTTTCCTGGCTTTTCTGGATGACTACAACAGCCGCATGGAAAAAGAGGAAAAGGACGATCTTGTCATCTCCTATACCGACATCACCGGCATTCTGATGAGCGGAGTCAAGACGATCGTGGACGCGGTCTCTTATGTGCTGATCGCCTTTGTCGCCATCAGCCTGATCGTTTCCAGCATCATGATAGGGGTCATCACCCTGATCTCGGTCATGGAAAGGACCAAGGAAATAGGCATACTGCGCGCGATCGGCGCCAGCAAAAAGGACATCTCCCACATCTTCAATGCCGAGACCTTCATCATAGGCCTGTTGGCGGGCATCATAGGGATAGGGGTGAGCCTTCTGGCTTTGATCCCTATCAATAAGATCCTTTACAATCTGACAAACATCGCGACCCTGAAGGCGATATTACCGGCCGGAAGCTCTCTGGCGCTGATCCTGATCAGCGTGGGGCTGACCCTGTTTGCCGGCATCATTCCCTCCTCCAGCGCCAGCCACAAGAATCCGGTGGAAGCGCTCAGAAGCGAATAGAGACAGAAACATCCGTGAAAACGGATGTTTTCTATTGCTGCAAAAAGCGGCCTATAATGAAAGGGAAGAGGAGAAAAAAATGAATAAGGAAATCATGACGATAGAAGTTTCCATACAGCCGGAAGACATGTCCGTGCTGGAATCAGAAATGCATAAGGTCTACATGATCCCCTTTGGCGGCAAGGTGGAATCGGAACTGTTTTGCGGAACCATACGTCCGGGAGCCTGCGACGTGCAGATCGTGGACGCGGCGGGCGTCAAGAGACTGTGCGCGAAGTACATGCTGGAGGGAGTGGACAAAGAAGGAAACAAGTGCCATCTCTTCATAGAAAACGTGGCGGCTTTTGAAAAGGGCTCCAACCCGTATCCCTTCCACGCCACTCCGACCTTTTATACCGATTCGCCCTGTCTCTATGAGATACTGTGCAGACCGCAGTACCGGGCGGAAGGCTGGGGAAGAAAAGACGGGGTGGACATCAAGATCTATGACGTGACAAAGGACGAATGAGACCGTCCTTTTCTTTTCACAATGCTATAATGAAAGAAACAGGAGTATATCATATGTCAGTTAAAGATTATCTTTCGATCACCCCGGAGATTCAGAAGGCTCTGGAGGAAAACAAACCGGTCGTGGCCCTGGAAAGCACGATCCTTTCCCATGGAATGCCCTATCCGGAAAATCTGGAATTCGCCCATAAGGTGGAAGAGATCATACGGGCGGAGGGATGCGTTCCCGCAACCATCGCCATCATTGACCACAAGATCAAGGTGGGCCTGAACGCCGAGGAACTGGAGATCATGTGCCGGGCGGAAAACGTCGGCAAGGTCTCGCGCCGGGATGTCGCGATCTATCTGGAAAGCGGACAGACCGGAGCCACCACGGTGACGACCACGATGATGGGGGCCGCTTTAGCCGGCATACGCTTCTTTGCGACCGGCGGCATAGGCGGCGTGCACCGCGGAGCGGAAAAGAGCATGGACATCTCCGCTGACCTGCAGGAGCTGGCCAATACGGAAGTCTGCGTCGTCTGCGCGGGTGCCAAGCAGATCCTGGATCTGGGGCTGACCCTGGAGTATCTGGAAACCTACGGAGTGCCGGTGATCGGCCTGCGTACGGATGAATTCCCGGCTTTCTACTGCCCCTCCAGCGGCTTGAAACTGGACTACAGGGCGGAAAGCGAAGAAGAGATTGCCCGCATCTGCAAGGTGAAGTGGGATCTGGGCTTAAAGGGCGGTTTTGTCATCGGCAATCCGATCCCTCAGGAATACGCCCAGGATTATGATGAAATGGAAAAGGTGATCTCCGCCGCATTGAAGAAGGCGGAGGAAAAGGGAGTGCGCGGAAAGTACATCACGCCTTTTCTTCTGGCTGAGATCAAGGATCTGACCGAAGGGGAAAGCTTCGCCAGCAATCTCCAGCTCGCCTATAACAATGCAAAAGCGGCTGCCAGGATCGCGGCGGCATACGCCAGACTGTAAATGGAAAAAACACTTGTCGGTATAGGCGCCTGCAATCTGGACATCACCTTTGCACCAAACGGCTTACTGACAGACTATGATTCCAACCGGGGAAAGCTGACGTTTTCCGCAGGCGGAGTCACCCGCAACATCATTGAAAACATCAGCCGTCTCGGTTTGAAGTGCCGCCTGATCACGGCGCTGGGAGACGACCTTTTCGCTGACTATCTGAAACAGAAATGCCGGGAGGCAGGCATCGATACCGGCCTCATGCAGATTCTTTCCGGCCGGGCAACAAGCGCCTATCTTTCCTTTCTGGATGAGAAAGGGGAAATGCGACTGGGCGGCTGCGACATGGATGTCATGGAAAACTGGAGACTGGCAGAGATCCCGGAAATAGAGGATGAACTGTCCAAGGCGCAGGCTGTCGTCTTTGATCCGTCCATCGGAAAGGAAAACATGGCGTTTCTGAGCGGTTTTGCGCCTGAACTCCGGTTGTTTGCCGATCCGGTCTCCGCGGATTACTGCACGGATCTGTATCCTTATCTTTTTTCTCTGGAAGCGATCAAGCCCAACCGGATGGAACTGGAGATTCTGAGCGGCCGGAAGATAGAAAAGGAAGAAGATGTTTTGATGGCAGCCCAAAGCCTTCTGGAAAAGGGAGTGAAGAACGTCCTGGTTTCCCTGGGCAAGGAAGGGACTGTCTGGGTGTTTGAAGAGGGATATCTCAAGGCGCGCCTGAAGGAGGCGGACAGACTGGTCAATGCGTCCGGAGCGGGAGACGCTCTGTTTGGCGCCTGGATCTACGGCTATCTGCAGGGATATGGAAAAGAGGAGATCATGGACATGGCGCTCTCGGCCGGCATTCTGACGGCATTGAGCCAGGAAACGGTCAGTCCGGAGATGAGCGAGAATAGACTGAAGGAAATCAGAGGAGAATATGCCTTATGACCAAGATATGGATGGATGTGGATACGGGCGTCGATGACGCGATCGCCCTGCTGTGTGCTTTGCGGCTGAAAAACCTGGAGCTTTTAGGTGTGACGGCTGTGGGCGGAAACCAGACATTGGCGCACACTTTCCAGAACACACGCGATGTTCTGTACATAGGCGGACGCAAGGACATCAAAGTCTATAAGGGAGCCGCCCATCCGCTGGAAATAGATCTGAAGACGGCCGAGCACGCCCATGGCGGAAACGGTCTGGGCGGAGCCGTCATACCGGCCTCCGATGCCCCCGAGGAAAGAAAGGACGGCATTGAGGCGATGTATGAATGCATCAAAAAACATGCCCATGATATGGTTTTGGTGGCTACCGGTCCTCTGACCGATGTGGCTCTGCTTTTAAGAAGATATCCGGATGTGGTGGAATATCTGGATCTTTTGGCCATCATGGGAGGCGGAGTGACAAAGGGAAACATCACGCCTTATGCGGAGTTCAACATCTACACCGATCCGCTGGCCGCCAGGGAAGTCTTTGAAAGCGGCCTGCAGATCGTCATGTGCGGCCTGGAGGTCACCCACCGCGCCTATCTCAAAACAGAGGAAGTAAAAGAGATCTCAGCCAATGACAACTGGCCATCCCGCCTGATGAGGGATTCCACGGCTTTAGTCATGGAGCATTACGAAAAGAACGGGCAGGAAGGACTCTGTGTCCATGACGGCTGTCCCGTATTCTATCTGGATCAGCCGGAAATGTTTGAAACCAAAAAGGCCTTTGTATCCGTTATCAAAGAGGGAGAAAAGGCGGGACAGACCGTAGCGGATTTTGCCTCAGACAATCCCAACTGCACGGTGGTTCTGGATCTGGACAGACAGAGTTTTGCGGAGCAGATCATGGCCATCTACAAAAACTACGGCCGTATATGATAAAATGAAATCACGAATACCAGAGGAGGAAATATAATGAGCACACCTCATAACAGGGCAGAAAAGGGCGATTTCGCCAAACTGGTTCTGATGCCGGGCGATCCGCTGCGCGCCAAGAGCGTGGCAGATCAGTTCCTGGAAGATGTGAAGCTGGTCACCGACGTGCGCAACATGTTCGGATACACCGGATACTACAAGGGAAACAAGGTTTCCGTCATGGGAAGCGGCATGGGCATGCCTTCCATAGGCATTTATTCTTACGAGCTGTTCAAGTTCTATGATGTCGAGGCGATCATCCGCATCGGCTCCACCGGAGCCATGTTGCCGGAGATCAATCTCTACGATGTCATTCTGGGTAAGGCAGCCTACGCGGAATCCAGCTTTGCCGAACAGTACATTGGCTGGAAGGAAAAGGTCATGTACCCGAGCGAAGCTTTGACGCAGAAGCTCAGGGAGAGCGCTAAGGAAATAGGCGTTCCCCTGTACGAAGGCGTCATCGATTCCAGCGATGTCTTCTACTATGACGAAAGCGTTCTGGCACAGAATGTGGCCAAGGCCAGAGACGAGTATCACTGCTGCTGCGCCGAAATGGAAAGCTTTGCGTTGTTTACGGTCGCCAAGTCCCTGAACAAGGAAGCGGCCTGCCTATTGACCGTGAGCGATTCTTTGGTCACCGGACAGGAAGCCAGCGCCGAGGAGAGACAGACCCGTTTCTCGGAAATGATGAAAGTCGCACTGGAACTGGCGAAGGATTATCAGTAAAATAGAAAAGGACACTTTGTGTCCTTTCTGCAGGCATAGTTCAGTGGCAGAACATCAGCTTCCCAAGCTGAGTATGGGGGTTCGATTCCCCTTGCCTGCTCCAATGAATGAAAACTTCGGCCAGCCGGAGTTTTTTTGTGCAAGGAAAAAGGGCCTTTGGGCCCTTTTGTCTATTTAAATGCTTTCTGATACTGTTTGTACTTGACGGGACTGCTGGCCGCGTTCCAGGTCATGTAACCGTCATTGACCCCCGCCTTTTCCAAAGCGTCGATCTGAGCCGTGATCTTGGCCGCATCGTAGACGGTTCCATAGGTGGCGGAGTTCTGGGCCAGTATCCAGGTCCTGACCTTGGCCGGGAAGTAGGTGATGTCCTGGCAGTTCTTGGTCGCCTGGCCCCATTTCAGCATCAGTGTGCCCGGATCTTCCCAGGGAGCGCTGATCCCGAAGGCGCCGGGGGCGAAATGGTCGGGATAGGGCATGGAGCTGATGACATCCACGGCGTTGCTGACGGCCGGCCAGAACTGGCCATAGCCGGAAACGAAGCAGCGGGCGTTTTTGGTGTCATAGCCGCTGGTCTCGCCGAAGACATCGGCGGAGAGATACATCTTGTGGTCATGCAGGATCTCAGCGGCGTAGTTCAGGAAATGAACGACAGCCTGGCTGTAGGATTCCTGATAACGGTTGTGCATTTCCGCATTGTTCGGAATGTATTCCGGCGTGCGGATGTAGTCAAACTGTATCTCGTCAAAGCCCATTTCCCCGGCTTCCAGAGCCAGGGCAATGTTGTACTCCCACATCCTGCGGGAATAGATGCTGGGCCAGCTGACGCCGGCGTAGCGGTAGCTTTTGCCGTTGACCTGAATGCATTCGTCGGGATTGTCGTTAGCAAACACGACATCCTTGAAGGCGGTAATGCGGCCGATGAGGTAATAGCCCTTTTCCTTCAGCATCTGCAGGGTGTTCTTATAATCCTCATAGCTGTTGCAGAACCAGGCGCTGGAAGGAGAATACTTTTTGGCCGCCTCGGACTCGTAGCCGAACTGGGTATCCAGATAGCAGTCCTTGATGTCAAACACGAAGGCGTTGATGCCGCTGTTATCGGCAACTTCCAGGTATTCGATGATCTTGTCCACGCTGTTGCCGTTGACATACAGCGCCTTGACGACATCCGGCATCCTGTTGTTTTCAAAATGCAGTTCCTCTTTTTCGAGATACTGTATCTTTGCAGGATCGCCGCCGCCGTAATCAGCATAGGAGGCGTATACGGAAGCATCGAGATCCGCGGGATGCAGTTCTTCGGACAGGACCAGATGCTTCGCTTTGATCCAGCCGGATTCCTCGCCGCACTGAATGCGGTAGTAATCCACGCTGCCGTCTTCTTTCAGTTCATTCCAGGAAAGGATCGCCGCCTCACTGTAATTGGGCACAAAGCCGCTGATCTCAAAAGAGCCGGGTTCTCTGGTCAGTGTGCGGTCGCTGACTAACCAGGCTGACTTTTCCCGCACGCAGGCTTCCCGCGTCTCTTCCAGATCATCCCTAGAGACATAGTAGGTGTTCTGATCCAGAACCAGCTTGTGCAGTTTTTTTCCCTGCACATCGCTTTCTTTGTCATAGACGGAGACTTTCTGTCCGCGGATAAGGAAATGCTCGTTTGCGTCCTTGTCATAGACCTTAACTTCCGGTCCTGTGGCGGCCAGATAGTAGTCGGTGGTTTTCGTCGCGTTTTTGTAGACGATATAGCCGCCTATTCCCGCAACAAGAAGTCCCATGGCCAGAATGGCCGGTATCAGTTTCTTTTTCATAAACGAATCCTCAATATACAGATATTATAAGCAAAGAAAAAAAGAAAAGCATCCGGAGGATGCTCATTCGACGGATTTCAGCGATTCGATCATCTCAATCTTCTTCAAAGGCCCTCTTGTAAAGAAGAGAACGATCAGGGAGAAGACGATGGTGATCAGATAGGCGTACAGGAAGGAGCGGAACCGTATGATGTTTCCGAACATGACCATGTCCATATTGATCACGTTCATGACGAAATGATGTTCCAGTATGCCCAAGGGAAGTCCCAGAAGTCCGCCTATCAGGGTGAGAAGGAAGATCTCCTTGAAGAGATAGGAATTGACTTCACTGTCATGGAAACCCAGTACTTTCAGGGTGGCGATCTCGCGTACGCGTTCGGAAATGTTGACCTGGGTGAGGTTGACCAGAACGACAAAGGCCAGGGATCCGGCTGTCAGTATGATGACCAGAATGATGTAGTCCAGCGCATTGATCATGGTCTGGAAGGTGTCTATCATCGAGGAGAAATCGGTGAGGGAGACAAAACTGTCGTACTGTTCGCAGATCTCCTTAAGTCCCTGTTTGTCTTCGCTGACGACGCAGAGGGAAGTGGGATGCACGTTTTCCTCGAAGACGCTGCGGTAATAGTCTTCCGAAATGAAACAGTAGTGCTGAAAGTAAAATTCGCAGATCGCCTGCACCTTGACGCTTGCCTTGATGCCCTTGGCGGATTCCAGAACGATGGTATCGCCCGCTTCGATATGGTTGTTTCTGGCAAACTTTTCGCTCAGGATCACCCCGCCGTTGGATAGGCTGATCTCCTGTCTGTTTCGCGCGTTGCGCAGATTCAGGATGCGGCGGCTGTCTCTTGCCTCCACGACATAGACGGACAGGGTCGGATCCTTTTTATTGTCATAGACTCTTCCCGCATAACCCATTACGGGAACGATGTCCTGGAAAGCCAGATCCTTTTCCAGTTCCGTCCGCATGGCCTGGACCTCATGGTCGTTTTCCAGATTGACGCTGTAATCGTAATGGAAGATCTCGCCGTACTGGATGTCAATGATGTCGCTGATCGAGTCCTTGATGCCCCAGCCCAGGACCAGAAGCGAGCAGCAGCCCGCCACCCCGATCACGGTCATGAAGAAGCGGGTCTTGTAGCGTATGAGGTTTCTGGCGGTGATCTTTCCGGTAAAGGAAAGACGTTTCCAGAGGAAGGGGATCTTTTCCAGAAAGACCTTGCGGGCGCTTTTGGGCGCCTTGGGGCGCATCAGTTGGGAAGGCATTTCCTTCAGGGTGCGTGAGACGACGATAGAGGTGACAAGGATCATCAGAAGGCTGAAGGAAAGCACGCAGATGGCGATGATGTGGGGCGGGAAGACGATATGCATGGGCGGCAGCACGTAAAGAAGCCGCCAGGTATTGTAGATGACGGTGGGGAAGACGGCCATGCCGAAGAAGATGCCGATGACGCTTCCGGTCATACAGGCTAGTAAGGCGTAGGAGGCATATTTGAAGATGATCTGGAAACGCGTAAAGCCAAGTGCCCGGTATATGCCGATCTGGCCGCGCTGCTCGTCAATGAGACGGGTCATCGTGGTCATGCACACAAGGGCGGCCACCAGATAGAACAGAAAGGGCATGACCAGTCCTATGGCACCCATCTGCTTGCAGGTGCTGTCGTACATGTAGCTGCTGTAGTGGCCGTCCCGCTTCAATAACATCCACTTGGCATCGGGCAGTTCCGCCAGGTCCTGACGGGCAAGCCGCAGCTTGGCCTCTGCTTCTTCCATTCTGTCGTGGAATTCGTCCAGGCCTTTCTGGTATTTCTTCTGGCCTTCTTCATATTCCCGGCGGCCTTTTTCCAGAGCTGCTTCACTCTCTTTGAGCTGTTTCCGGCCGCTTTCCAGTTCCTTTTTGTTTCTTTCGATTTCCGCCTTGGCGTTATTGATCGTATCCACGGCGTTTTTCAGAACGGTGAGATCGGCATAGGTCTTTTCCACATCGCCTCCGGCCGCTTCGTTGATGCGGTCCATGGCGGCGTCTATGGAATCCTCGTAGATGGCCGGATCCTGCTGCTGAAGCCGGCTGATCAAAAGTTCATTTCCCTGAATGGAACTGTTCAGTTCGTTGATCCGCTCATCCACTTCCGCCAGTTCGCTTTCCAGGGCGCTGATCTCGGAGTTGAGGGAGGCAATTTCGCTTTCCAGTGTCAGTCTTTCCGTTACCAGTTCCGTCCTGTCCGCATCGGACAGAGAGGGATCGTTCAGCTGTGTACGGATCTCATTGATGCGGGTCTGTTTCTGCAGGATGAGGTCTCTTTTTTCGCTGATTCCGGCCGTGATTTCCGCTCTGTGGTCCAACTGTTCCTGCCGCTGGTTTTTCAGCTGGCGGTTGGTGGCCTGCAGTTCCTCGATGAGGAAATTACCGGTGTCTTCCATTCCGTCCTGCTTCATGCGCTTGAGTGCCTGGTAGCTCTGGTAGGCGGCCTGGATCTCCTCATAGATCGTATCAAAGTCACGGTGTTCCGGATCGCGATCGCACACTTCCTGCACGGCTTCATTTACCTGCTTTTCATTCTGAGCCAGCGTTTTTTCCGCCTTGGCGATCTCTTCTTCGCCGGCTTTGATCTTTGTGCGGCCGGCTTCCAGTTCCACCTCACCGTAGATCAGCTTGATGTTGGCATCTTCCAGCTGTATGCGGGCCTCTTCCAGTTCCTTTTCGGCCTTGAGGCGCTCTTCTTCCAGCTTGGCTTCGTTCTCCTCGATCTCCGCTTCCGCTTCCTCGATCAGTTCGTCTTTCAGCTTGTCCTGCTGACGCAGGGCGAAGGCTTCCAGATCGTCCATGTGGCTTTCCAGGGCTCTTTCATAAGCCGGCGTGTAGGATAGTTCTCTGGCGCAGCCGTCCAGAAGCAGATAAATGGTGGTGTAGTATTTGAATTTCAGGACATCGTTGTTCACATAACCGACGATCTCCAGATCGAGGTTGTCCAGGTTTCCCGGGCCAAGGGTCTTGGAGGAGTAGGCGGGAGAATCAGCCATTCCGACGATGATAAATTCCGTGCAGGTGAGATACTCGTCCAGTTCCTCGTTTTCCCTATATACCGTCAATGTGTCTCCCAAGGCGTAGCGGGCCATGGAAATGGGGGATGCCAGAAGCACCATCTCGTTTTCTTTTTCCGGAAGCCGTCCGGAAGTCAGTTCGAACTGATTGATGTCGCGGTGCAGTTCCTCCAGGCGCATCAGAAGCACGTCCCCGTGAACATTGCGGCTGTAGACATCCACGCTTCTGGAAGCAAAGAGGGAAGTGATGTAGTCCTGGGTCTGTAAAGCCCGGACATCCTTGTCGTCAAAACCGTAGGAAGAGTACAGCTGCAGGTCCTGCAGATGGTATTTATCGTCATAATCGTCCATGGACAGGCGCATGATGGTACTGGTGGTGAAAAGACCCATCATGAAAGCCACTCCGATCAAAACGATCATCAGCAGGGAGAAAAAGCGGTTGAAACTGCGGCGTATCAGCCGGAGCGTGTCCTTATGAAACATCAGTATTCGATTTCCTCTATGTCCTTGGGATGGGGATTTATGTCCACGCTTAAAATGCGTCCGCTCTTGACGCGTATGATCTTATGACCCATGTCAGCCAGAGCGCTGTTATGGGTGATCATGACCACGGTCATGTTTTCCTGTTCGCACATGTTCTGCAGAACTTTCAGGACCTGTTTTCCGGTCACATAGTCCAAGGCGCCGGTCGGCTCGTCGCATAAAAGCAGTTTGGGGTTTTTGGCAACCGCTCTTGCGATGGCCACCCGCTGCTGCTCGCCGCCGGAGAGCTGGGAGGGGAAGTTGTTCATCCTCTCCTTCAGACCGACCATCTTCAGAACGCTGACAGAATCCAGCGGGTCCTTGCAGATCTGCAAGGCCAGCTCCACGTTTTCCCGGGCGGTCAGATTCTGCACGAGATTGTAGAACTGGAAAACAAAGCCGATGTCGTTGCGGCGGTAGTCGCAGAGCTGTCTGTCATTGTACCGGGCGATGTCCTCCTCCTCGATGAAGATGGAACCGGAAGTGACGGTGTCCATGCCGCCCAGAAGATTCAGGATCGTCGTCTTGCCGGCGCCGCTGGCACCCAGCACCACGACAAACTCGCCCTTTTCAATGGAAAAGGAGATGTCATCCAAAGCCTTGATCTCCACTTCACCCATCCGGTAGATCTTGGAGACGTTTCTGAATTCAATAAAGCTCATGATCCTGTTTCCTTTCTTCGAAACCGTAGGAAAGTGCGCTGACAAAGCCGCGCAGATAGTTTTTGATGCTTCCGGACAGACGAGAATCGTCATCGCCGCTTGAGACAAAGATCTCGCGGAAACCGGAAAAAAGCGCCACCGCATAGCCGCGCGAGAGAATGTGGCTTTCCCTGCCATCGGAAACATGCCTGCGCATCAGTACATCGACCAGGCGGCTGAACCAGCCGGTGATCTGTTCATTGAGCTGCGACTGCATCATCAGGATCAGGCATTCTTCCGGATAGCGGCGGAATATGGGAACGATGGCATCGGCCAGGGCGTCCATGACGCCATAGATCTCTTCTGCCTTCAGATCCAGCTCGATCTGTTCGCCGAACAGTCTGACCTGCTGGCGGCTCAGACGGGCGATCATGGAGGCAATCTCCTTCAGCGGCTCTTCGGTCAGCGCCCTCAGGATCTCCTCCTTGCCGGGATAGTAGCGGTAGAGGTTACCCACGGTCGTGCCGGCCGAGGCGGCAATGTCGCGCATGGAGGCCTGCTGAAAACCCCTCCGGACAAATTCGGAGCGGGCAGAATCCAGAATGCGGGTGCGCAATTGTTCCTTGAGTATCTGCGGCATAATAATAAACCTGCGTTCATTTTTCATTATAGGGAAAAAGGGCAAAGATGTAAACGCGCAAATCGCATTTCAGAGAAGAAAAAGAAGGCAGGGGCATGCTATAATGAAGCCACAGGAGGATACAGCTCATGGAAATCAGCAAACTGGCGGAACATGCGCTTAACATTCGAAGAAACATCATCGAAATGGTGTATGCCGCCCAGTCCGGACACCCGGGAGGAAGCCTCAGTGCCGCGGACATTTTAACGGCTCTTTACTTCAGCGAAATGGACATCAGCCCTGATAACGCGGGCTCTATTGACCGCGACCGTTTCGTTTTATCCAAAGGACACGCCTCACCCGCCTTATATGCGGTTTTAAAGGAAAAAGGCATCCTGAAGGAAGACATTCACAGCTTCCGTCAGATCAATTCCGCCCTGCAGGGCCATCCCAACATGAATTATGTGGACGGTGTGGACATGTCCACCGGCTCTTTGGGACAGGGTTTAAGCTGTGCCGTGGGTATGGCCTTGGCCAACAAATTGGATGAAAACAGTCACCGCGTCTACGCGCTCTGCGGAGACGGTGAAAGCGAGGAAGGGCAGATCTATGAAGCCATGATGGCGGCTGCCCACTACAAGCTGGATAATCTCTGTGCCTTTGTCGACTTCAACGGGCTGCAGATAGACGGAAAGGTGACGGATGTCATGAATCCGACTCCTTTTGACAAGAAATATGAAGCCTTCGGCTGGCATGTCATCAGCATTGACGGGCATGACTTTGCCCAGATCCTTGCCGCCCTGAAAGAAGCAAGAGAGACCAAGGGAAAGCCTACCGCCATCATCGCCAGAACGGTGAAGGGCAAGGGTGTCAGCTTCATGGAAAACAATGCCGGCTGGCACGGCAAAGCTCCCAACGCGGAAGAATACGCCGTTGCCATGAAGGATCTTGGAGGT
>JAEEGL015691308.1_pt1 | contig 14249 bp, 8 predicted proteins | sample 9134231 | NCBI WGS metagenome assembly JAEEGL01 (sample SAMN16246548, study PRJNA631951) | gut metagenome | biome: gut microbiome; feature: rumen; material: fiber-attached | host: Bos | place: Iran: Karaj | collected 2018-10 | reverse complement strand
TTCCCGATGGAAAGTTACCAAAAGCGCAGCTTCTTAAGCAATGACGAGGGCGTCATTAAGAGCAAGGTCGGCACCGGCAGCGTGAAAAACGGTAAGCTAGGGACATTTAGTATTGAGATTCAATACCGAAATAACGCTACCTGGCAGGGAACTGTCACGTGGATAGAGAAGAACAACAAAGAGTTTTTTAGAAGCGCTCTTGAACTGTTCTTCCTGATTGACAGCGTGGCTACAAATAACAAATAATTTTGGAGGATGAGAAATGAAAAAACTATTAACTAACAAAAAGTTAATGAGTATGCTAAGTTTGGTGCTCGTGGTTACGATGATGATCACAAACATCAATCTTGGTGGGGTAAGGGCGAAAGCTACTGAGACTAATACCAATATGCTTTCTCTTACCAAGAAGGTAACTTCTAAGGGAAACGACAAGTACGAAGTTGACCTTGAGACAAAGGGAAGAAGCATCAAGAGTGAGACAACAAAAGCAACAGATGTTGTTCTTGTAATTGATAAGTCATCTTCTATGTATGGAACAAAACTTGCCAGTGCAAAAGAAGCTGCTAAGCAGTTTGTTAATACGGTTACTTCTCTTAAAGATCAGGAAGTTAGAGTAACTGTTGTAGCATACGGTAATTCTGCTGAAACATTTAAAGTTGAGGATTATTCTTTTGCTGAGAGTACTCCAAAGGTATATGTTGATGCTGAATACTTCTATATTGACAAGAATAAGACTTCTAAAGACCCGAATTTCAAATCATATACTTCCAATATGGGTAACGTACAGAAGTATAAAAAGATTCTTGGTTTTGACAAGGATTGGTATGTTAAAGACTCTAATGGTGGTTATGTTTATGGAAACGGCAAAGGCAATAAATTCACTCAGGATAATCCGACACAAAACAAGGGTTATACGATTTATGATGGGACTCAGATTAACGGCAATAAATTTATCAAGTATGATAGCCGAATGGGTAATGATGTAGTTAGATATGATAATGTTGAAAATAAAACAAATTATTATCATGTAACAGAAAATGGCGCATGGGTATATGGTAAAGCAACTGTTGGTACAAAGACGGATTTAGGTTTTTCTTCTGATGCAACAAAGATTAAGGCCGCTATAGATAGCATTACAACAACACAATCCAGCTATGGAAGTGGAATAGGAACTAATACTCAAGCTGGTCTTGCTGCTGCAGAAAATCTTTTCGAAGGGAACAACACTACTAACAAAGTTGTTATTCTTCTTTCCGATGGCGCAGCTACATATTCTCAAGAGGTTACTGCCATTGACCTGGATAGAAAAGTAACTTCGTTTAATTCGCCTACACATGGTGGCGGTAGTGATTTTGAGCTTCAGAACCCTTATTGGGTTTCAAATGTTAACGGATCGAATGGCTTGACATATTACGAAGACGATTATTACTATGATGAGAATGGCATTTGGTATTATTACTATGAAAATAAATTTTATGCATATATAAGTGATAATGGACAGCCGGCCATTTTACAAGCTCAGAACATAAAGAATAAGGGAGCAAAAATTTACACAATTGGTTACTGTGATAATTCTGCTGATCTTACAAATACAATGAAGAAGATTGCTTCTTCAGAAGATAAGTTCAAGAATGCTCCAAATGTAGATGACATCAAGTCAACATTCGAGAACATTGCTAAAGAAATTTCTTACACAAGCGTTCCTAAGGGAACATTTACAGATCTTGTTCCTGCTTACTTTGATGTAGTAGACGGACAGAACAATGTTGTAGAAAACGGTACATTCGTTGTTGATGGAAATACCATTGAGGTTGAAAAGCTTGCAGATGGTTCAAAGAAAGTTACAAGTGAAGTAACAAACCTTACAAATCCGGCTGACGAAAACGAGAAGAAGACAAACGTTAAATTCAATATCGTTCTTAACAGAAATTATATTAAGACTCATGCTTTAGAGTATGTAAATCTCAAGCAGGCTGATGGAACTTATAAGTTTGCTACTAACCTTGAGGTTGCTCCTGGTCAGTATGCAAAGGTTGATTACGAGAAGAGCACAGGAACTGCAGGTTCTACAGGCTCAAACGAGACTGCTTATGCGGGAGCTAAGTTTACTGCAGATCTTAAGCTTTACAATGTAACAGTTAATTACTATAAAGACAGCAAGTCAGAAGAGAACAAACTCGGATCAAAGGTATACGGTGTATACTTTGCCGGAGAAACTTCTGAGTTTGGTGATTTATACTTTGGTGCAGACCAGAAACAGTTCACAGGAAATGCAACTGTTAATAATGCAACAAAAGTTTCAAACGGTAACTACAAGATCACAAATATCCAGAGTGATAAAGTAGTTGATGTTATTTACGAAGTAAAGACATTTACAGTTAAGTACTATAACGGTGTTTCAACTACATCAGCTATTAGAACTGAAACTGTTAAGTATGGTGAGAATGCAAAAGATCCAATTACAGCAGGTGAAACCACAGCAGCTGATCTTGTAGCTGCAAAGGCTGCTTCTGACCCTTCAAAGAACTTTGCGTTCACAGGATGGGATAAGGACGGCAAGAACATCACAACCAATACCGCTATCACAGCACTTTTCAATGGAACTGCAAAGACATTTACAGTAAGATTCTTTGCTAACCAGGGTGATGCACAGCCATTTGCAACAAAGACAGGCGTTGTATATGGAAACACTGTAGAAGCTCCTGAAGGAACTCCGGCTGATATTACAGTTGGACTTGATCCAAATGTGGATCGCAAAGTTTTTGATGGTTGGAATTTTGTATTTGATACACCAATAACTAGCGACACAGATATCTACGCTACATACAAAGATGTTTATAAGACATACACAGTTCAGTTCGTAGGACTTGATGGTCAGGTTATAACTACTGCAACCGCTGTAAATGTTGCTTATGGAACAGAGGTAGGAACAGCAAGTGCTCCATCAATAACAGGTGATTATCGTGACGATAGCAAAGTTTATTTCTTTAATGGTTGGGATAAGACTTTACCACTTACCATTACAGATGAAGTTGCTGATTCAACAAGAACAGTTACTATCACAGCAAAGAATAGTAATGCTCCAAGATACTACACTGTAAGATGGTTAAATAATGAGGGAGAAGTTCTTCAGAGCAATGACAGAGTAGAATATGGTAGCTCTGAAAGTTACACAGGAAACGATCCTGAATATCAGTTAGCACCTACCGATAATGCGGGTGAGTACACCCATACATTTACCGGATGGGACAAGGGTACTAACGGTACAGTTTCTAATGTAACTGCTAACGTTGATGTAACAGCTCAGTATAGTCATGTGTTAAATAAGTACACATATACATTTGTTTACTGGGATGCAGAAGGCAAGCCTGCAACTGACCCTCGTGAAAACGTAGAATGGGGTAAAACACTTACACCTCCTGATGTTCCTTCATATGTTACAACAGCACCTGGAATCGAATATACTCACAGCTTTGCAAGTTGGTCTGATGATGCCTGGAGAACAGGTGTTAAGGCTGACAACTTAATTGCTACTGCAAGTGAGAGTGTTCTTACTAAGTATCTTGTTACATTTGTTTATGCAAACGGAACCAAGGAAGTACTTGTAGAGGCAGGAAAGAGCGTTCCTGCTACTGAAATTCCTTCAGGCGATACCGTAAAGAAGAATTCAGATAACAAATATACTTATGAGTTCGATGGTTGGAATGGAAATGTTGCATCTGCAATTAATGCTCCTACAACATTTACAGCTCAGTATAAGAATACAGAGATCGAGTATAAGCTTGTAGTTAAGTACATGCTCGATAATGAAACCACAGATGAAGTATTTAAGACATATGTTTCTTCATTTGGAGCTATTATAACTACAGAAGCTCCTGACAATGCTATTGTTCGTAACGGTAAGAAATATCATTTTGTTGGATTTACTAATGAAGTGGTTACTCTCGGTACAGCATTAACAGTTACTGAATATGTGAAGTATGAAGAGGATCCAAAGTTTGAGGTTGTATATCATTCAACACTTGTAGACTACGATAAAGAAAGCCTTGAGCCTGTTTATACAACACAGACAGCAATTATTGGTAAATCTGAAAAGGTTTATGCAGACGGAGCACTTTCAAACGACGCAGCTGCAGTAGCAGAGGCTGAGAAGTCAGAGGGCAAGCTTAACGCTAAGTACACAGTAGAGTTTGAGGGCTGGGTAAATGCAGATGGTTCAGCATTTACAGATACTAAAGTTACAGCAAACAAAGATGTATACGCTAAGTATAAGGTTGTAATTAACAAGTACACAGTAACATTTGTTGATTTCAAATACGATAGCGATGATGTAAATTCAAAAAAGACTTATACAACAGTAAGCTCTATCGCTTACGATTACGGCACAGCAGCTGTTAGACCTACTCTTACAAAGAGTGATGATACTGCTAAGTTTACATACGGAGATCCAACATGGGATATCGCTGAGTCAGTTACTAACAATGTAACTTCAGACCTCGTAGTTAAGGCTAACCATCCGAGAACACTTCGTTCATATGATGTGATCTTCGAAAATTATGATGGTTCTTATCTTGGAACAATAGAAAGCGTTCCTTATGGCGGAACTATTGATGGCTATAAAGAGCCTACAAGAGATGATTCAGATTACGGACATTTCTTCTATGTATTTGACGGCTGGACAGTAAATGGCACTAAGGTTGACTTCCCATATACCGTATATGGAACAACTACAATGGCGGCTGTTTACACAAAGCATGAGCATACATTCTCTGTAGCATTTATTGATAGCAAGCCGGATGGGACAACTCTAAACTTTGACTGTGGAGAAATTATTGATACAGTTGTTTGGGGACAGAGCGTATCTACTCCTGTTGCTATCCAGGCAAAGGAAGCTGCTGAAGGTTCAGCTGAGGCTAGAAGCAATAAGGTTTATACATGGCAGTTTACCGGATTTAAGGAGCTTGTAGTAAATGAAGACGGCACTACATCATTTGGTGCAGACTTCAGTGAAAATGCTGAGATTAAGGCTGACGTAACTTATGTAGCTACATACTCAAATGCATTAAATGCTTACAACTTCGTATACTTAAACGATAAGGTTGAAGAAGCCGAGCTTCCTGACGTAGTTACTAAGAGCCAGATTAAAGAGTTTGTATTTGCAGAAGATTTAACTGATGCAGGCGCTTATGAGACAACTCCTGCAGCAGTTAGAGCAGATGGTCCTGCAAAGGGTTCTACAAATACTGAGAACTTCACATTTATCGGTTGGAAGTTATTTGCCGGTACAGTAGTTGATGATGATCTTACACCTGCTCCTGTAGCAGAGCCTATAGACGATGAGACACCAACTCCTGTTCCTGATCAGACAGCAGTAAGCGGTGACAGAGTTGCTTCTGTAAGAAGAGTAGCTCATATAACACTTGATGCTAGTTCATTAGCAGATGCTCCTGATGCAGATGACGTTGTTCCTGTACTTGAGAATGTATATGTATTTGAAACACTTGATGATCTTACACAGCTTGTAAGAGGACTTAAGTTTGTAGCAAGCGAGGTTTACCTTGTTCCTGTATATGCTTCATCTGTAAGAACATACAAAGTTGACTTCGTTGATTACGATGGTCAGGTTCTTAAGAGCGAGCAGGTTGAGTTCGAGAAGGCTGCAACAGCTCCTGCAAACCCATCAAGAAGTGGATACACATTCACAGGTTGGGATAAGGACTTCAGCAAGGTTACTACAGATCTTACAGTAAATGCTAAGTACCAGGCAAATGGTGGCGGATATTACTTCCCACCTACACCAGATCCTATTATTGAAACAGGCGATGATCAGACACCACAGGGTTCTACAGATCAGACACCAAATATCATTATTGATGGTGACGATGATGAGACACCACAGGGTACAGCTCCTGATGGTATGGAACTCACTGATGATGATCAGGCACTTGGTGATGCACTTGTTAAGACCGGTACAGTTCCTGTAGCTGTATACTATGGATTTGGTGCAACATTAATGCTTGCAGCTATGTACCTTGCATTCCGCAAGAAAAGAGAAGAAGCTTAATCGCTAATATCTTAAGGGTTTAAAGCAAAAACTAGATGAAATACGAAAACAGATCCCGAGGAGAAATCCCCGGGATCTGTTTCGTTTACAACATGTCTTTTTTATAATATTATGATCTCTATTTGACTACTGTTTTTATCGCTTCCTTAACTATCTCAAAATTCTCTTTAAGTCCTTCTTTTGCAAGAAGCTCATCTGCCTTTTCCTTTACGCCGGCATCTTCAAGCTGGCCTTTTATGCTTTCATCTTCTGCAAGAATGCTTTCTGCAAGAGAGAGGATACTTTCGTGGGACTCTTTGTATTCTTCCTTGTAGTCTTCATCAAGTCCATCGTACCAGTCTTTGATAAGACCTTCAACTGCTTCTTTATCAGCATCCTTTGCCTGAAGTCTGTCTGCAAGATCAAGAAGATTTACCGCTGCGATAGCGCTTTTAAGTGAGCCCCCTGCGGTTCCCATTATGCCAACGCCAGATTTTAAAAGGTCACCCGCTTCAAGTATTACATCAGGAGTAAAGCTTAAAGGATTTAACCCTTCAGGGTTTGCGGTGTTTGCATTAAGCATGTCTTCTGTAACGCCTTCATCTGTAAGATCACTTACATCAAGAGTAACAGTTTCGTTTCCTTTGGCATCTTCCGTAGCTTTGCCTGTAGCCGCGGCGTTTTTGCTTTCCACTACAGCAGCCTTCTCCGGTTTGCTTTCCTTTACTATATATTTTGCAATCACAATGCTTTCTGCCACAACCACGGCAAGAAGAAGCACGATAATTCCTACGAGTATTTTGTTGTTTTTCATATTCTGTCTCCTTTTAAAATGTTAAATAATCTCTGGCCCAATTATACACCCGCAAAAAAGAAAAAACTTTAATAAAAGCTGAAAGAATTCTTAAGATTTTCTTTCTATTGGTCCGGAGGTTTTTTACCACATTGATTCTTAGCAGTTCTTGTGTTAAAATAAGTCCTATAAAAAAATAAGAGGTGATACAATGCAAAGCGTAATTGCCGGAAACGTTGTATTACTGTTGCTTATTATTTCTTCATGTGGCCTTGAGATCTTTAGCAAGTCGAAAGGTTTTATACCCATCATATCGTTTATCTCCTTTTTTACAATGGTGAGCGCGCTTATTATAGCCGTGACTCTTAACACGGCTCTTGATGAGATCTTTATAGTAGTTCTTATCATGTTTGTAATCAAGCTTGCTCCGTCTTGGAGAAAAGGAAATGAACTTTAATTCGCTATCATTTTTGATATTCTTACCTGTTGTAGTGGCAGGTTTTTATTTGTTGCCGAGGCGGCTTCGTCCCGGTCTTCTTTTGTTGTCTTCATACTTTTTCTATATGTGCTGGAACGCAAAACTTATAGTGCTTATTCTTTTTACCACTGTCGTTTCCTACACATGTGCCATCCTTACAGAAAAATACCCTAAAAAGAAAAAGATATGGCTGGTTCTGACACTGTTTATCTGCCTTGGAGTGCTGTTTTACTTTAAATACTTTGCATTCTTTGTAAACAGCGTTTTGAGCCTTGTTAACGCAGCATTCGGAAGCAGTTTTTCTTTTGAAATGAGCGTGTTGCTTCCGGTGGGAATATCGTTTTATACATTTCAGACCCTTTCTTATGTTATTGATGTATACCGCGGCGAGATTAAAGCAGAAAAGAATTTCGTGTATTTTGCCCTATTTGTATCCTTTTTTCCTCAGCTTGTGGCAGGACCTATTGAGAGTGCAAAGAATCTACTTCCGCAGCTAAAGGAACCAAAACCATTAGATAAAGATGACCTTCGGGCAGGCCTAAGACTTCTTCTTACAGGTTTCTTTAGAAAATGTGTTATTGCAGACAACTGCGGAATATATGTAAACACCGTATTTGCAAACGTGGCAGATGCATCCGGTTTTGCCATAGCTATAGCAGGACTTTTGTTTTGCGTTGAAATGTATTGTGATTTTGCCGGGTATTCCGAAATCGCACAGGGCGCCGCAAGACTTCTTGGAGTAAGACTTATGAGAAACTTTGATATGCCTTATCTTTCGGTGTCCTACGGTGAATTTTTCAGACGCTGGCACATAAGCCTGAATAAATGGTTTACGAGCTATGTGTATATTCCGCTTGGAGGAAGCAGAGGCTCAAAGCTTAAAAGAGCAAGAAACGTATTTATTGTATTTGCTCTTTGCGGTCTTTGGCACGGCGCAAACTGGACTTATGTCCTTTGGGGGCTTTATGCGGCATTCTGGGTTTCCCTTGAAAGCGTTATCCTGCCACCTCTTTACAGTTTTACAAAGGGTAAAAATATAGACCTTGAAAATGCGGGAATAAAGCTTTTCAGGCGAATTTACATGTTTATTATCTTTATACCTGCAGCCCTTACCTTTAGATCAGGCTCACTTTTTCAACTAAAAGAAGTTTTTAAAGGACTTTTTACAAGATGGAGCATGAATTTTTCCTACTTTGAAGAAACTCTTACCGGAACTTTTGGCAGCACGCGGGAACTTCTTAAGATCCTGCTGGTGCTTGCAAGTGCCGTTTTTCTTACAAGAATAGATAAAGACGATATTCCTGAAAATGAGGAACTTCCCGCAACAGGTTATGCGGTAATGCTGCTTGCCATAGGGATTTCCTGGGTGCTTTTACTTAAAACCAACGCAAATTCAGCCTTTGCCTATTTTCAATTTTAGGAGGAAAAATGAAAAGAAGTATATTAAAAGCCATATTTTCCGTAGTGCTTGCATGTATTTTTCCGCTGGGGCTTCTGACGCATGCGGCAGGGCTTCCTAAAATGTACAAAGAAACCTACTATGAGGAACTATCTAATATGCACACGCGGATTAAAGAGACAAAAAACAGAAAAATAGTGATAATCGGAGGCAGCAATGTTGCCTTCGGAATAGATGTTACGCAGTTGGAAAAGGATCTTCCCGGATATACAGTATGCCCATTTGGATTATATGCGGCGGTTGGAACATCAGCAATGCTTTCACTGTCGGAAAAATATATAAATGAGGGTGACATAGTGGTACTTGCCATAGAACCTTCATCAGATACCTTTTCTTCCTACTTTGGAGCAAATGCGTTCTTAAAGTGTGCGGAAAGTGATAAGAGTCTTTTGACTGACCTATCCCAAAAACAAAAGGAAGCCGTGGTGGGATCATATTACGATTATCTATGCGAGCGTCTTGCAATTAAAAAGAGTGGTATCTTTCCAAAGGCAGAGGGAGTTTACTCGGCATCTTCCTTTGATGAAAATTGTAATATGACCTTCCTTAGGGCCGGAAATAATATGGCTCTTGGATTTGACTCCGGAGCTCTTGTGGATTTTTCAAAAGTTAAGGTTGAAAAGGCCTTAGCTGATCAGATAAATGAGTATATAAAGAATGCAGCAAAAAAAGGAGCAAATGTATATATATCCTTTAGCCCGGTAAACCGCGAGGCTGTAGTTGGAGATGATTCAGGCATAGAATTATTCTATGATGAGATCAGTTCAAAGCTTGATGCGAAGATCATTTCCAATCCAAACAATTACATTTATGATTCCTGCTGGTTTTATGATAACAACTTTCATCTAAACACCGATGGTGCAAAGATCAGGTCTCATCAGCTATCCTGCGATATACTGGCAGAGCTTGGAATATATAAAGAACCGGATTTTACGGAGCCTTCCCAGCCTGCTTCAATATATGTTCAAAAAGAAACAGAGGAAACAAGCCTTTCGGCTTTTTACTTTGAAGAATATAAAGGCGGATATTTAATTACAGGTCTTACCGACGAGGGGCTTAAAGCAGAGAGTCTTGTTATACCGGAAAGCATTTCGGGAAAGCCTGTTATCAGTTTTGATAAAGAAATGCTGACAGGAGCTGCGGTTGTCGAGCTTACTATCCCTTCTTCGCTTGAATACATACCGGATGAAGCCTATAAAAATGCCGGTGCTCTTGCGAGACTTGTTATAAAAGGAACGGGAGAGGCACCGTCCTTAGGAGATCATCCCTTTGACGGCAATGATGAATTAAAAATTTATGTACCGAGGGAAGCTTACGGGCTTTATCGGGACGGGGCAGGATGCGTGGAGAATAAATGGCAAAATTATTTAGAACGTATTGTTACTTATTAGTGATTGTCTTTTTTTCTCTTTCTGCTGTGGGATGCGGAAAGAAAGAGCCGAAAGATACAAGCATAAAAGTAAGTATAGCGGAAAGTTTAGATTATACAATTGAAAAAAACGGATTTAGGGTAAATCCCGGTGATGATGTTACTTTTGTTATTACTTTAAAGGACGGATATAAGCTTACCGGAAACGATTACAGAGGCGAAAGCCGCATCTGGCAGGATGATGGGAAAGCGCTTTTGACCCTTGAAAAGGTAAAGTATCCGGAGCAGGTACATCTAACCCTTGCAAACACCTTCTTTTCAATAACCTATTATTCAAACGACGAGATGGAAATTGAACATACGGTGTATGAAGAGAAAAAATATCATCTTCGCCCCAATACCCTTCCCTCTCAGAGTGCCTTCAAAAAGGATGGCTACATTCTTACTGCTTGGAATACCAAAGAAGACGGCAGCGGGCAGCGTGTCGGCCTTGGCAGTAGGGTAAGCACTGAAGACAAAGATCTGAAACTATACGCAATGTGGGAAAAATGTGAAAATGAGGAGGCATTTACCACAGAGATGAGAGATGACGGTCTTTACATAACGGGATATGCCGGAAGTGCCGAAAAACTTGTTATCCCCGATAAAATAGGAGAGAAGGATGTAAAAGGCATTGCCTCTTTTGCGATAAGCAACTGTAGGGCAAGGGAACTAATTATAGGTCCGAATATAGCTGTTATAGAGGATAACGCTTTTTTTGACGGAGATTTTGAAATCGTTACTATTTTTGATAACATCGAGTTTGTATCCGACAAAACCTTTAACAGCTGTAAAAAACTTAAAACACTGTATATAAATGCGGCGAAAAAGCCTGCTGGGGCTGCAGTAAAAAAAGAGAGCTGTTATGCGGATAAGGTGGATCTTCTAATAGAAAACGCAGACAAAAAGAAGCTGGTCTTTTACGGTGGTTGTTCGGTATGGTATAATCTTGATATGAACAGAGTGTTTGCCGAATTCGGAAGTAAATATTTCCCTGTAGATATGGGACTGAACGGTACGGTAAACAGCTACGTGCAGCTTGAAATTCTTACAAATTTTCTGGAAGATGGAGACGTGCTCTTTAACACGCCTGAACTTGCAAGCAGCTATCAAATGCTTGAAAAGATTGACATGGGCAAAAACGATCTGAAACTTTGGGCCGGGCTTGAATATAATTACGATCTTTTTTCACTGGTGGATATAAGCAAAATAAAAGGTGTGTTTGACAGTTTCTTATGGCATATCTCAAAAAGAAATAATGAAACTGAGTATGCCGACATTTACATGGATTCAAAAGGGCGTATATACATGGGACCAAATGGTGAAGTTCCATTTGGAAGATTTGAGGCTGAGGCCGAAAAACTTATGGATGAAGTAAGAATTAATTCTGAAGTAATGAGCGATGAGGCCTATGCGCGGCTAAAGGAAACATACGAAAAGATAGGAAAAAAAGGCGTAAAGATCTTTGTTTCCTACGCCTGCACCAATATGGATGCTATCTCGGCCGCAGAAGCCGGTCTTATGAATGATGTGAATGAGAAGTATCACGGGATGATCGAAGATACCGGGTATGCTATACTCATTTCTTACATTAAGGATTATTGTTATTATAATTCGGATTTTTTTGATACAAATTATCATCTTCTAACACCATATGCTGTAAATAACACGGTTAAGTGGATGAATGATCTTAAAAAGTATTTAAAGGTGGATTAAAATGAATTTGATAGATTTTTCGGTGTTTTTTGAGTCCTTTGTGTTGGCATTCAGCTGGTTTTTGTTTATATGGAAAAAGCCAAAAAGCAAAATTGAATTGGTTAAAAAGATAGTTGTTTTCTTTGCCATTTTTGCGCTGTTCCTGTTTGTAAGGATCTTTTTCATACTCTTTGCCAATTTTTGGGGCTATGAAGAAGTCTATGCAATCCCTATTGTTTCTTACCTGTCCTATACCGGAATTGGCTATGTATTTGTCAGATGTTTCGGGAAACATAAAAAAACCACAAATCTGCTGATAGTCAGCATGATGTTTGCAAGTGTATGTGCTTTAAACTCAGTGGGAGGCCAGCTTTCCTTCCTTACCGGTCTGTATATTAAGTCAGGCATGCCGGAGGCTTTTGCAAGGGCTGTAATAATAGTATTCCTTCTGCCTGTGGTGTTGTATTTTAATAAACTGAATTTTGATGAGTATGATTTTATCCCGGTAAGAGGCGTGCTTATGCTAATAATCGGGGATGCGGTGCTTATGGCACTTTCTGCATTGGAAAGTATTCCTTACGGCAGGGACGGAGTGGTCTTTTATATATTTCTCCTTGCATTTTTCGGGGTATACCTTATGATGCTTTCAGAAATAATCGCTCTTTCGGCAATGTGTAAGGAACAACTTGCAGTTATGAGGTTATCTGCGGAAAAACAGCGATATGCAGCGGAAAAAGAGCTTTATTCCGCAACGGAAAGCAGTCTTCATGATCTTCGTGCCATTCGACACGACCTTAAGAACCAGTATACCTACATGGGCATACTTCTTAAGGAAAAACGTTATCCGGAACTTTCCGAGTATTTTGAAAAACTGACTGAGAATCTTCCTGAACAGCTCCATTATGTGGACTGTGGTAATATTGCCATGAACACCAATCTTAACATGATGTTTATGAAGGCAAAGAGAGAGGGAATAGAAGTTGAGCATCAGCTGGTGGTTCCTCCGGTTCTTCCTTTTGCGGATGCAGATCTTTGTACACTTATGAGTAATCTTCTTGATAACGCCATAGATGAGTGCAAACGTCTGAAAAAGAACGGAAAAGAGGATTCGATCATTTATCTTGAAATTAAGCCTCAAGGTAGTTATCTTGTTATAACAAGTGTAAACCCTACCGATAAATCAGAACTTAAGAGAGGCAGTCATGGCCTTATGACCACAAAAAAGGATAAAAAGATACACGGCTACGGAACGGATATTGTATCAAAGATCGCGGAAAAATATAACGGTCTTGCTGAGTTTGATCTTTCGGACGGAAAGTTTATAGCCAAGGTCATGTTAGACATAATAGATACGGAGGAGAAAGGGAAGAAATGATTAAAATAGCTTTATGTGATGATGATAAAAAAGCGCTGCCTATAATTTCGGGGGCGGCAACGTCAGCCCTTGCCGGGCAGAAGATAAAGTGTGAGATTGAGGAGTTTGATTCGGGGAAGAAGCTCCTTTTGGCAATGGATAAGACAGAGTATCAGCTTGTGCTTCTTGATATTGATATGCCGGGAATGGATGGTATTCAGGTGGGAAAGACCATAAGGGAAAAGAATTACAATACTAAGATCGTATACGTATCCGAGTGCGAGAGCAGAGTATTTGAGTCCCTTGCGGTGCAGCCTTTAGGCTTTGTAAGAAAGAGCAATTTTTTAAATGACATCGCTGCGGTGGTTCAGCTTTTTATAAAAACCATGGAAGATGCCACCGAAAAGAACAATGTAGAGTTTGATACCAGAACCGGCATTATTGTGCTTCAGTATAAAAACATTGCATACATTGAATCCAGCAGAAATTACCAGCTTGTAACCCTTAAGGGGCAGAAAAGCCCTGTTGAGATCAAGATGACCATGGATAAGCTTGAAAAAATGCTTGATGAATTCGGATTTATAAGAATACACAAGGGATTCCTTGTAAACTACAGATTTATTCAAAGAATATCTTCAAACGAAGTTATTCTTCAGGATGGCACAGCCCTTCCTATAGGCAGAAGCAAGGCTCCTGAGATCAAATCAAAATATCTTGCTCTTATCTGAGTCTTTGCAATATATTTAAATATCGATGTGTTTATACATGCAGTTCGTCCTTTGACGAACTGCATTTTTTTCACCCAAAACTGCATTTCGTCAAATGCAAATACCGTTCTTCTTTCCACAAAGGTGAATGTCACCGTTTTATTGAAGGCAAACGTTATCCGCTATATGATACCCTCATGGACGTGGTCAGGGTATAAACTGCGTACCTATAAAATCATAAAAGGAGAAACGATATGACTAACATGAAGAAGCTTTTAGCTTTGGGTATGGCAACAGTAATGGGTCTTTCTC
>JAEEGL013949851.1_pt1 | contig 14249 bp, 12 predicted proteins | sample 9134231 | NCBI WGS metagenome assembly JAEEGL01 (sample SAMN16246548, study PRJNA631951) | gut metagenome | biome: gut microbiome; feature: rumen; material: fiber-attached | host: Bos | place: Iran: Karaj | collected 2018-10 | reverse complement strand
GTAGAGATGAATGACCCGAACCAATGGAGCAGTCGATGGGCACACGATACCATAATCGTAACCAGCTATGCATTGGTAAGTGCCGTGATGACCATGTGTGGCGTTCAAAACATGGTGCTTCAAATGCAGTTCAATAAGCCCAAGGAGACGGGCGACTATGCCGACTTGGCCAAAATGCAGGCAGGAATGGAAATGGCTCAACGGATATCTATGGGAAGGAAGAATCCTGCCCCTATATTCCGTGAGACACGTACAGGCATTGAATCGTTAAGTGCAGATATGACATTGGCTAAGTGGCAACTTGCACGCTCCACTTTCCTTCAGATGTGCATGGATCCTCATATTATTCACATTGTTAGCTATTGTGAGGCCAACTATGCAGCCTGTCCTGCAGATATTATCGATAGTTCAAGGCTTATACGTCGTTCAGTGAGGATATTTCGTGAGCATAAACATGATATTATGAAAGAGGTGAATGTTCCAATTGTTCAGGAAAGAAAGGAATATTTGCTCCGCGAATGTGAATATCTACTTCGCGAAATAGCAAAATTGAATCCCCGATACGATTATTGTCCGTTAGAGGATATTGCTCCTTATCTGGGTGATGAAGATGTGATTGCCTCTTCTATTGAGAGAAAAATCATGTCAGCGCCGGGAATTATCAACGAGAAGTATCGCGGTGACTTCATTACCAAACCATTGCAATATGGAATGATCAACGTAGTGGATGATTATACCCATCCGAAAATAATGACTGAAAAAGAAAGATTGCTACTCAATAAATAATATTAAAAATGACAATAGGAATATATGGAATAAGTTCACAAAGTGGACGCGCATTTTTGGCAGATTATCTGTCTAAGAGTTATCATGTGATAGGCTATACACGTCCAACCGAACATGGTAAGGAGGTTTTGGATGCTATTCACAAACAGAAAGGACTGTATTTAGAAAGGCCCGAAAACTCCAACAAGGAACAGTCACGATTCCTGCCGTTGAATAGTAGCGAGGTGACAGCAGATTTGGAGTATATGGTAGGTAATGTAGATATTGTTATAGTGGCAGTACCCTCTACAGCTCATGCGTCAGCAATGCAAGAAATGAGTGATTGCGGTATATGGAGAAGAAGAATACCAGTGGTGCTTTCACCGGCTCGTAGTATAGCTTCTCCTTATATGTGGAAGATATTGGGAGAACGCTATCCCATCGTTTGTTTTTCCACATGTCCATATTCCTGTAAGGCACCCAAACCAGGAGTGTCACTCATAAAGCGCAGGAAGCGTACTTATATTGCTTCATTGGAGGGTGATATCAACAAGAAACAGGTAGATATGCTCAGAGACCTTTTCCCACAGGCAGCACTTACAACAGTGCCTGCTTTGACATCACTGAACAACATTGGTGCTGTATTCCACTGTGCTACCTATATGCTGAACATTGATGAGATAGAGCGACGTAGGGTAGCGGGAGAGTTATTCTCGTTCTATATGGATGGTATTGCTGCAAGACCAGAAGTGGGTGATGTGCTGGAACAAATTGACCAAGTCCGTCTGCAAATAGCTCACGCTATAGGGATAAAGACATTCGGACTGAAAGAAAAGCCCCGTGAGGATATTTGGCGTAAGCTGACAAATGGGCTACGTGCATTGGAGGAAGAGAGCGCCAATGATATTGATGTGCTTCGAAGAATCCGCAAGGAGTTCACAGAGTATCTTGACAATTGTGTACTGTCTGCCCAACATTGGCTTGATATTACCTACGGTGTAGTTCGTATAGAAGGAGAAAGCCTTAGTAAAGCAATAGGAAGGACTCCTACTTATCAAAAAAACTCGGTACCACAATTGCGATATGTGACAGAAGATATTCCGACAGGCCTTGTAGCTTTTGAGGCTTTGGCGAAGATGTTAGATCTTGAATGCAGTGTATGTACCCAAATTATAGACATGTATAATCAGCGATTCAATACCGATGCTCGTTCTTTAGGAAGGAATTTGTCTTCATTTACTAAAGATGAGATAGTGTCATATTTAAAAGGCCAAGGGTAATTAAAAGAGCCCATTCTGATAGTCACTTCGTTTTCTTCTTTGTGCGCTTAAGGAAGGAAAGGTTGGTGCATCAAATGTTAAGTTGTAGTAGCGTCCCAAAAGGCAGATATGCAGTGTAAAAAAGAAGCAGATGAATAAAATGTCCGAATCATTAAAAGATAAGACAGTAAAAGGAACCTTCTGGAGTGGTATAGATGCCTTTCTGGGGCAAGGTGTGACCTTTCTAGTGGGGATTGTGCTGGCAAGACTATTGAGCCCTGCAGAGTATGGTTTAATAGGTATTTGTACTATTTTTACTACCATACTTACTAGCATAGTGGATAGCGGTTTCTCCAATGCTCTGATAAGAAAGAAAGACACGACCAACGAAGACTATAACACGATGTTTATCACAAACATGGTGGTTAGTATTGTATTGTTTGGTCTGTTATATATTTGTTCCCCATTAATAGCCAAGTTTTTTGCGAGACCGGAGTTGATTTGGTTAGTACGAGCGATGGGTCTGATTCTTATTTTTCAGGCCCTGTCGTTAGTTCAGAATACCATTCTTACCAAGAAGATAGATTTTAAAACTAAAACCAAAGCATCATTAATTTCAGCAATTATAAGTGGTATTATAGGATTAGCCATGGCCTATTGGGGTTTTGGTGTATGGTCGCTTGTTGGTCAACAGTTATCTAAACAGTTATTATATTCGATTCTTTTATGGTTGTATAATAATTGGATTCCATCCCTTAATTTTTGCAGACATAGTTTTTTCTATATGTGGGGATTCGGGTGGAAACTCATGGTTTCAGGGATATTATATAACCTCTGGAATCAGTTGTATCAAATAGTAGTTGGCAAATTTTATAGCCCTGCCATATTAGGTCAATACTCTCGTGCTAAAGAGTATTCAAGTATATTCTCTCAAAACTTAACTATTATAGTACAACGCGTGAGTTATCCTGTTTTGGCTGAGGTTCAAGACGATAAACCAAGAATGGTTGCTGCATATAGGCGGATAATAAAAACAACGATGTTTGTTACAGCTGTATGTATGTTTTCCTTAGGTGCAGTATCTGAGCCTCTTATATATTGTTTAATTGGCCCCAAATGGCATCAGGCAGCAACTTTTTTGCCTTTAATGTGCATCAGTATGTCACTATATCCTCTTCATTCTATAAATTTAAATATGTTACAATTACAGGGTAGAAGTGATTTGCTCTTGGTCTTGGAAATTATAAAAAAAGTAGTAGCTATTGGTCCGTTATTAGTTGGAATATTCATAAACATATACTGGATGCTTATAGGAAGTATTGTAACTGGACTTATCGTTTTCTTCTTAAATTCTTTTTACTCGGGAAAATTAATAGGATACAGTTCCTGGATGCAACTGAAAGATGTAGCACCGAGTTATTTGATTGCAATTGTAGTGGCACTTTCAGTATATTTTCTAAAGATAATCCCACTTACATATTGGATTATATTGCCATTACAGTTGCTCATAGGTTCTATTGTATTTTTTGTTTTATGTGAAACCATAAAATTTTCGGAGTATATAGAAGTGAAAGAAATTGCTTTACAATATTTCAAGAAATATTTGAGAAAGAAGTAGAAATACTCAATATTATAGAAGCAACAAAGAATACATATTATTTACTATGGTAAAGAATAAGCAATATGCGCCAGTATTTATACCTACATTGAATAGGTATGATCATTTCAAGCGTTGCTTGGAATCTTTAGAACAATGCACTGGAGCGGAGATGACAGATGTTTATATTGGACTTGACTACCCACCGTCGGAGAAATATGTTGAAGGGTGGGAAAAGATAGATTTATTTTTAAAAGAAAAAGAAAATCATAACGGTTTTAAAAATCTGATAGTTAGGAGAAGAGATCATAATTGCGGTGTTGGAACTCCCAATAGCAACGCTAGATTATTAAGACAGGAGGTGGAGAGTTATTATTCGTTTTATATTTATTCAGAGGATGATAATGTATTTTCACCAAACTTCCTTGAATACATGAATTATTATCTAAATGTTTATGAGGATGATGATTCAATAATTTCTATAAGCGGTTATTCTTTTCCTATAGACTATAGCAATTATACCGAAGCAGTATTTAAAACATATTGTTATTCTCCTTGGGGTTATGGTCGATGGACTCATAAAAACAATGTTCCTGATTTAAGTAGTTGCATTGATGAATACATTCTATCTAATGATAAGATGATTCAGCTTTATAAAAATGCCCGATGGCTATTTGACTTAGTCATTTCGATGAGGTATCAAGGTTTATGCTATCCTGATGAGGCTAATAGAACGAGAAACTTATTAGAAGGTTATTACTCTATTGCTCCCGTGACAAGTAAGGTGAGGAATATGGGGTATGATAACACGGGCATTAATTGCGCTACTGATAATGGTGCTCATGCCACTCAAAGAATTGATGATTCTATTATTTTTGAAGGAGGGGAATTAATCGAGATTAAAGGTTTAAATAAGAAGTACCAAAGGTATTTTGATAAAGGTATCATTAATGACATAAAAGCTATTGTTAAGTATATCTTTTTGAGAAAGAAACTCAAAGGTCGAGAGTATGAATAAGAGTTTAGGCATCTTTATAATTGTTGTTATTTTGTTTTTAATAGCAGGCCTTTTTCTCGGAATAACAACACCGTTGGTTTGTTTGGTAGTTATATCATCATTGTTGTTTATTTCAGACAGGCATACTTCCGGTTTTTTCCTTCTATTGTTTGGAGGTGTAATTGGCGGTCTTTTTAGGTCATTATATCCGTCCGTGCCTGTTTATGGTATGTTATTAAATTTTGTTGGGCTCTTTTTATTAAGGGATATGTTAATTCCAATATGGAATGAACGAAAGCAGTCTTTACAATTCCTCTGTACAGTTTTTGCTATTTTTTTTAGTACATATTTGTACGCAGTTCATACGGATGAAACCAATAACAAAATATTCTACATTATATATAATGGTATTATTTTCTTCATATCTTACTACACATTAGATAAGTCCAAATCATTTTCCTTAGAGCGAATATCGATTTTATTAATATTGGTGTCAATTTTTCTCTTTTCTTTTGCAGAATTTAAATATAATTTACATCCGGCATCAATCATGGATTTCAATTGGGTCAGAACTGGATTAAATTATCAGTTATATACGACTCAAGAAAGTCTATTAGTAGATTACCAAGAGATAGGAATGGATTTGACCTATGCTGTTGCATTTGTATTAGGTGGGAAAAAATTGCCCAAGTATTGGCTTATTTACACAGTCGTATGTTCTTATCTTATTCTTATGTCTGGCGCTCGTCAAGCTCTTTTGGGTTTTGTTGTTATTTTTTTTATTCGAATGACGCTTTTGTCCAACAAAAGAAAATTCACAAGATTTATATTTTATGCAGTTGCAGTATTACTAATTATAGGATTCTTCATGTTGCTTCAGAATCTTGATATTAGCATACTGAATAGTACTCTTGAAGAAGGAGATTCTGAGCGCATGATTATATGGACAATGGCATTAAACCTGTTTCTTGATAACCCTGTTTGGGGCGTAGGGTTAGGGGGATTCCATTTATATGTTATTGATTATCCTTGGCCTCATAATTTTGTGTTAGAAATACTATGCGAATGTGGATTGTATGGAGCTGTTTCTTTATTGTTAGTAAGTATGTTTTACATTTATCGTAATAAAATTACTGTTAAGCACTTAACTTCAAGGAATTTGTATTATTTTATATTTGTTTTTGCCTTTTTTGTTAGAGTTATGGTAAGTAGTGATTTAACTCAAAGCATTGGGCTGTTTGCTGCACTATTTGCTATAACAGATTTTCAAATAAAACACAACAAGTTACAAGTATGAAAAAATACACAATAATAATACCTCAACGTGATTGCGCTGATTTAACTAAACGCTGTCTTCTATCCATCCCTAAAAGATATGATATAGAGGTGTTTATCATAGATGATAATAGTAGAAGACCAGAGGATTTGAAACTAGTTGAAAAAGAATTCGATAATACAATATTTAAGTTCATTTATACAACAGAAGGAAAAGGTGCTGGCTATGCAAGGAATATAGGCTTAAAAGAGGCAAAGGGAGAATGGCTGATCTTTTCAGATGCAGATGATTATTTTACTCACGATGCTTTTGATATTTTTGATAAGTATTCATGTTTAAGTTATGATTACATCCTGTATTATCACACCTCAGTGTATTCTGATACACTAGAACCGTGCATTCGATATTCTGTAAGGAATAAGTTTATTGACAGATATTTTCAAAATCCTTCTAAGGTTAATGAGGACAGCTTAAAATATGCAGACATTGTGCCATGGGCTAAAATGATGAAACGGTCCATTGCTGTAAATAATGGATTGGAGTTTGATGAGGTCCCAGCTTCAAATGATGTAACATTTATATCTCAAATAGCATATCATTGCCAACGGATGGCGGTGGTTAAAGAGTGCGTTTATGTACTAACGTTTAGGAGTGGCTCTATTACCAGAGTGAATAATAAAGAGAACGATTATTCACGTTTTCTTGTTAGTCTTAGATTCAATAACTTTCTTAAAGACATAGGATGCAAGAACCTTCAATCTAGAGTCCTATCTAAAGTTCTGAAAGCATTACATACATTTGGAATTAAAGAAGCTCTCATGTATATCAAGACTGCACATAAATACAATCAATCACTGTTTACAGGATTAACATTTAGCTTTGAATCAATTAAGGAAAAAATGCAGCAACTATTCCGTAAAGATTCATTCCAAGGTTAATGAGATGACTACTAGAACCGAGCAACTCTTTTATACTTTATTACTTATAACATGCTTTCTTTTAGGTGGCTGTAAGGCACAATTGCCTCTTAATTCTACAGGGAATGACACAGGGGTAAAGACGAAAAACAATGACACATTGGTTATAAGAAAAAAGTATAACTTAAGGGGTGATACCATTAAGTTGCCTCAGCATTGTGTCTTGATTATCAAGGGCGGTTGCTTCAAAAATGGCACGGTGGACTTAAATGGTGCTCGCATCATCTCTGATGACCTTTCACTGGTATTTCCTTCAGCAGTAAATGTCAAGACCGGATCAAAAATACCATACTGCACGCCATTTTGGTTTGGAGCTGCAGGGAATGGTAAAAAAGATGATACATATGCTTTGAATAAATGCGCTGAGTTAGCTAGGAGTGTTAATTTGTGTGGCGATACTTTTGCATGTTCCACCCTAAATCTTTCTTCGGACACCAAGATATACAATGGCAGATTATTAGGCATTACAGATAGCATTATTATAAAAGGTGCTAGGTGTAGAAGAATAACGTTGGATAAGGTTATAGTTGATGGATGCTCTCGTAGCTCTATTGGTGTTTTTTGTCAAGATTGTAATGAAATAGATATTAACGAATGTGTAGTCAACAATATCGATGCTGGTTATAACCAGGCTGCTGGGTTATTCATACATAGGTCAGACAAGATCAGTGTCGAAAATACTGTGATTAATAATATAGTTTCCAGACCAAATGGGATTATTGGTGATGATAAAGGCAGTAGCACGGGTATCTTACTAGAGTTATGTAACAATGTCAGTATTTTGAAGAATAAGATATTTGATTTGTATTATTCAGAAGATGCCGATGGTATCCATTGTAATACGGGAGTTGATTCTGAAATAAATTATAAAATACTTATTTCAGAAAATGAAATCTATAATTGTGCAAAAAGATGTATAAAGATTCAACAAAGAGGTGTAACTGTTGATAAGAACTTATTATATACGACAGCAGATTTTGAACCTATTAATTCTGCAATAAGTATATATAGTTCTAACTGTTCTATAACTAATAATAAGTTATATGCCAATACGCCTTACCCCATTATTATAGATACAAAATGGAAACATGAGAACATTAGAATCGCTAATAACGTAATAAAAGATGTGGGACGAAAATATCAAGGGACTATTACTGTTCTTGCAAAAGTAGATAATTTACAGATAGACAATAATACAATAGACATTGAAGATAAGAATCAGAGTGCTATATACATAAGAAATAATAGTAAGAATACCCGAATCAATGGTAATAGTATTAAAGGAGGGCTTTCTTTCTTATGGTTAAGATTGGATGAAAATAACAGTGATTGTCATGGGCTGAATGTGATGAATAATACCTCAGAAAACGCAGATATGTTTATAAGATCTTCAGTCAAGTCGCAAAGAAGTATAAGGAATGTTCATCTTATGGGAAACAATGTGACTGGAATAAATGATGATATGCAGCCAAAAGATCCAACAGAGAGAACTTTTTATCGTGGTATAGATTTTAAAAACGAGAAATGAAGAGAGTACTATTAATAACCCCATATACACCAGATAACCTCGGTGTAGGTGTTTCGCCCACAAGCCAGCTTTTGCGAGAACTATCTAAGACATGCTTCATTGACCTGGCATATTTTCGTTCAGAAGAGGAGAAACCATATCAACCTGTTAATTCTAATATTCGAGTAATATTGGAAAAGGTTATAACAACCAAACAAAAGATTATTGGAATGGCAGAAAACCCAACGTTTTTTCCTCTTTTTACTTCAAGACATAATAAGAATGTAGTTCATTTTCTATCTCAAAGGGTTGCTGAAAAGACTTATGATTGTGTTTTCTTTGACTTTAGCCAAACATTCAGTTATGCTAGGTATATAAATCATCCAAATAAGATCTTGATGTCTCATGATGTCATTGCACAGAAGTACTCACGTATGAAGACCTATCTTAGACCATGGGCGGTCATGTCTGAACGGAAGATGTTGAAATACGGAACTGTGGTGTTTACTTTTAGCGAAAAGGACTGTGAACTAATGAAAGACCTGTATGGTATTAACGCAAAGTCAACCACATTTTTCTTGAATCCGAATGTTATCAAGGCTGTGCCTAATATAGAGAGCGATTATTTTGTGTTTTTTGGCGCATGGGATAGACCTGAGAATAATGAGGCTTTAAGTTGGTTTATGGATAATGTTTATGAGCATTTGTCAAATGATATAAAATACAAGGTCATTGGCGGAGGCAAGATGCCAGAGGAGCTAAAAGATAGAATTAGACAATGCGGTAATATTGAATACCTTGGCTTTGTAGATGATCCATATCAGATTATTGCTAATGCAAAGGCAGAGGTTGCTCCCTTGCATATGGGCGCTGGTGTGAAAGTGAAGTGTGTTGAAGCATTAGGTAGTGGTACTCCAATCATAGGTACAGAAGTGGCTTTTGAGGGCATCGGAGAAAAATATCGATCTGCTATGTTTGAAGCGAATACTGCGGAAGATTATGTTAAGACCATCACATCATTTAATTACTCTCTTGAAGACAAGAAGAATTTGAAGGATTTCTTCTTGACAAATTATAATGATAAACAGATTCTGAAATATATAAACGATTAGTAATATGTCCATATTTAAAGGTAAGACCCTTCTGATTACAGGAGGAACAGGCAGCTTCGGTAACATGGTGCTGAAGCGTTTCTTAGACAGTGATATTAAGGAGATTCGTATCTTCAGTCGTGATGAAAAGAAGCAGGATGACATGCGTCATCACTTGCAAGAGCGTTACCCGGAGCAGGCTGCTAAGGTGAAGTTCTACATTGGCGATGTTCGTAACCGCCAGAGCATTGATATTGCAATGCGAGGAGGTGTGGATTACATCTTCTCAGCTGCAGCTTTGAAGCAGGTACCCAGTTGCGAATTCTTTCCTATGCAGGCTGTAGAAACCAACATTATTGGTACTAACAATGTTCTTGAATCGGCAATTGCACACGGAGTGAAGAATATCGTAGTACTTTCTACTGATAAGGCAGCTTATCCCGTTAATGCAATGGGAATCTCCAAAGCTATGATGGAGAAAGTGGCAGTCGCTAAGGCACGCCAGTTGGGTGAAAATGCCGGAACCACAATATGCTGTACCCGCTATGGTAACGTGATGGCTAGCCGTGGTTCTGTGATTCCTCTTTGGGTTGACCAGATGGAGCAAGGAAAGCCTATCACCATCACTGATCCAAATATGAGTCGTTTCATGATGACTTTGAATGATGCAGTTGACTTGGTGATTTATGCTTTCGAACACGGCCACAACGGGGATTTGTTTGTGCAGAAAGCCCCAGCAGCTACACTTGACGTGCTGGCAGAAGCTTTGAAACAGACCTATGCCAAGATTAATCCTAAGTATGGAGAAACCGAGGTAAAGGTGATAGGCACCCGTCATGGTGAGAAGCTCTATGAAACGTTGGTAACTCGTGAGGAAATGGCACGTGCCATAGATATGGGTAACTATTATCGCATCCCTTGTGATGCTCGTGATTTGAACTATGATAAGGTGGAGGGCGGTAATCCTGAAATTGACAAGATGGAGGAGTACCACAGCCATAACACCAAGCGTTTGACAGTTGAGGAAATGAAAGAGTTGCTTCTTAAACTCACCTTCATTCGTGAGGATCTTGGACTGCAGCCTCGAGTTCATGCAAAGGAAATACGTTCAGAATAATTTAAACAGGAAGCGATATGAAGTTCTTTATATGCGGCTGCAACGGTATGGCGGGCCATACCATTAGCCTTTATCTTCAGGAGCAAGGTCACGAGGTCTATGGCTTTGACCTCCAAGAGAGCAAACTCATCAATAGTTTTGCTGGCAACGCTTTTGACACTGAAACTATTGCCAGAGTTATCAAAGAAGGTAAGTATGACACTGTGATTAACTGCATTGGTGTATTGAATCAGTTTGCAGAGAATAATCACGCACTTGCAGCCTTCTTGAATAGTTATTTTCCTCACTTCCTGGCAAAGACTACAGAGGGTACAGACACCCAGGTCATCCACATGACAACCGACTGTGTGTTTTCTGGCAAGAAGGGTAGTTACACCGAGCATGACCTCCGTGATGGCGAAACTTTCTATGACCGTTCAAAGGCTCTTGGAGAACTTGATGATGAGAAGAATCTATCTTTGAGAAACTCTATTGTTGGAGCTGATATTAACCCTAATGGTATTGGTCTGCTGAACTGGTTTATGAATAACACAACAGGTGAGAATCCTGTAGTGAACGGCTATACCAAAGCCATGTGGACCGGCCAGTGTACCTATCAGTTGGCAAAGACTATGGAGGCTGCTGCCAAGGAACGTGCTCACGGCTTGGTGAATGCTGTTCCTGATACTGATATTTCCAAGTATGAATTGCTGAAGCTCTTCAACAAGTATTTGAGAGGTGACCGTGTCCAGATTAACCCTGTTGAGGGTGTTAATGCTGACAAGAGCCTGAAGCGTACTAATTGGGATTTCAATTATAGAATACCCGATTATGAGCAGATGGTTGCTGAAATGGCTGAATGGATTTACAAGCATAAAGAACTTTATCCTCATTATATCCTCTAAGAATGAGTAACCTTAAAGGTAAGCATGTGCTGATGATATCCCCATACGGCACTTGTATGCATTATACCCAAGGGATGAAAGTGGAGCTGGAAGCAAGAGGTGCAGAAGTCAGGTTATATGATGAGCGCCCCTCCCAGAAAGCTCTTGCAAAGATATACATCTATTTCTTCCGTGGGATAGCACCTCAATATTTTAAGCGCTATGTCGATAAGATTATTGCAGAGAATGAGTCTTGGCAACCTGATGTGGTGTTTATAGTTCGCGGGCAAGCTTTTGATGAAAAGATACTTGGTTATATGCGAGAGCATTTTACAAAAGCTAAGTTCATTTTTTATCAATGGGATCCTTTGTGCGGAAAGAAAATCCCTGAGTTACTTAAGATGTATGATTATAACTATTCTTTTGATACAGATGATGTGAAGAACAACCCGGAGTTTAAATTCCGTCCTTCAATCTTCTTGAAAGAATACGTTGAAATTGCAGAGAAGAAAGACTTTAAGTATGATGTATGCTTTGTCGGGACGATATATAACAATAGGTGGGGCGTTATAAAGAGATTCCAGGACTATTTTGATGCTAATGGCATCAGGTCCTTCTTTTATCTTTATATGGCTAGTTGGACTTTGTATCTATGGGACTTTATCCGCAAGGGAACATTCGTAAGCCCCAAGAAGATGCAGTTTAAGCCAATGTCCTACTTGGAGAATGTTGAGATGGTAAAGGTGAGCAAATGCGTACTGGATTTTGTTTATTCCAAGCAAACAGGGCTCTCTATGAGAGCATTCGAATCAATGGCAGCTCATAGAAAATATATCACCAACAATGCGGAAGTAAAGAATTATGATTTCTATAATCCGGCAAATATCCTAGTGGTGGATGCTCTGAAGCCCGATGTGCCAAAAGAGTTTGTTGATAGTCCTTTTGAACCAGTGGATGAAAAAGTGATGTATAAATATTCCATCAAGGGTTTTATTGACGAAGTGTTTCAGAGTATATAGAGTATGTATAGAAGTTTCTTTAAGGCGATAATAGACATATTTCTCTCCATCTGTGGAATCATAGTGTTAGCAATTCCAATGATTATCATAGCCATTGCTATCAAGATTGAGAGTAAGGGACCTGCTCTTTTCAAGCAAAAGAGACTGGGCAAGAACAAGAAGGAGTTCACTGTGTATAAATTCCGCACGATGTGCGACCATGCTTTTGAAAAAGGTGGTGTGGCATCTTCAGAAAGTGATAACCGTATAACAAAAGTAGGTAAATTTCTCCGGAAGACCAGCCTTGATGAGTTCCCTCAGATGTTCAATATTCTGAAAGGTGAAATGGCTATTATTGGACCAAGACCCATTTTGGATTTTGAGTTTGAGGAATATACAGGAAATGCACGTTATGCACATCGCTATGATGCCAAGCCTGGAATGTTCTGTACTGTGGATCTGGATTTGAGAGCTACTGCCACCCGCGAACAACAATTCGAGATGGATGCAGAATATGTAGACAAGATGAGTTTTGGATTAGACTGCAAAGTATTCTTTGGAATCATCAAGACTGTGGTAACTGGCAAAAACGTATATAAAGAGCAATAATAATATGAACAATAGTTTTAACGGGCATCTCTGCATAGTCTTTGCCCTGGAGCATTACAATCCATTGAATATGATTCGCGCCTTTGGCGAGAATGGTATCAACCCAGTGTATATATCTGTGAAGCGCAGGTACGAGGTGGCTACACGAAGTAAGTATATCTCCAAGCTGTACCGTGCTGATAGTGTAGAGGATGGATATAACCTGCTGCTGAAGGAGTATGGCAACATTGCTGCTGAGACTGGCAAGAAACCTTACATTGTATTCTCTGATGACAAGTCTGTAGGTTACTTTGACCTTCACTATGACGAGTGGAAGGATAAGTTCATAACCTACAATGCTGGTCGCACTGGCCGCATCAATGAGTTCATGGATAAGTATGAGATACAACAGCTTGCCAAGAATCACGGCTTCAATGTACTGGATAGCTATGTGTTAGGTAAGAACGACCCGTTACCTGAGAACCTGTGGTATCCCATTATCACGAAGGACATTTCTCCCAACTCCGGTAGCTGGAAGTTTGATGTGTATATCTGCCAAAATGAGCAGGAACTGAAAGAGGCCATCCAGAAGATTGAGAGCCCGCTGATTATGATTCAGCACTTTGTGGATAAGCAGAATGAAATGGCTCTGGAAGGCTATACCATCAACCATGGTAAGGAGATGCAGATTATCACTCAGATGAAGTGGAAGTACCTGATTCAGGGATACTACAGCCCTTATCACGATGTCTGCATGTTTACCGACAAAGAGATGGAGAAGAAACTCCAGGCTATGTTTGAGGAGATTGGCTTTGAAGGTGTGTTTGAAGTTGAGTTCCTGATTGATAAGGATGGAACCTACTATTTCATGGAGACAAACTTCCGTGCTTCTGCCTGGAATCCCACATGCAAGTTTGCCGGAATGCCGCTCGATTACCTGTGGGTGAAGGGTATGGAGAACGGTTATATTGACCCTGCTGACCGCAAAGAGTTTGAACCGTTTACCAGCATGAGCGAGGTTATTGACTATGGCAAGCGCGTTGAGGGGGGAATGGTAAGCTTGGCAGAATGGCTAAGAGATTTCAAGGATGCCAAGTGCGTATATATCTATGATAAGGAAGACCGTGGTCCATGGGATGCGGTAATTGAAAACTGGGACAGCTTTAAATAGTACACATTTTGAATGACTCCATCAAGAAAGCACCTATACGCTT
>JAEEGL011925425.1_pt1 | contig 14249 bp, 16 predicted proteins | sample 9134231 | NCBI WGS metagenome assembly JAEEGL01 (sample SAMN16246548, study PRJNA631951) | gut metagenome | biome: gut microbiome; feature: rumen; material: fiber-attached | host: Bos | place: Iran: Karaj | collected 2018-10 | reverse complement strand
CATATTCGGAATTCAGAACAGCTCTCACCCATCGGATATATAATTCCCCCGCAGGTGTAAGTTCTAATGGAGATGTGCTTCGGTTGAAGATCGGCGCGCCCAGGTCTTCCTCTATGGTCTTGACGCACGCGCTCAAGGAAGGCTGGGAGACATAGAGCTTCCGGGCAGCAGCGGTAAAGTTTCTTTCTTCAGCAATGGTCAGGATATAACGCATCTGTTTTAAATTCATAATGATACCTCTAGTTTTAACATTATGCTCATTATAAAGAAAAGGTGATAGGGATTCAATAATTACGATAGAAAAAAACTATGGAATTTATACTTTTTTTAGTATTTCACAAAAAGAAGGCCTTAATTTAATATAGGACATAAGGATGTATTTATCTTAATACAATCTTTGCGACAGGAGGGGAAACCACATCTATCCGAGCCGCAGCCACAGAGGCTGCAGGGACATTTTTCAGAAAGGAGCTGTGACCAATATGTCAGCTGAAACGAAAAAAAAGTATATGCATATTTGCATAGCGATCGCAATTTTTGCGGTGATCGCCCTGGTTCTGAAACCGGGCAACGGACTCACTGACAAAGGTGTTTTAACGGTCGCCCTTTTCGGTGCGACGATCTGGTGCTGGATCTTTGTAGGTGTCGACTGGCCTTCGCTGCTCGTTCCGGGCGCGTTAGTGGCGATGGGCGTTATGCCGCAGACACAGATGCTTGCCATTTCCTTTGGTAACATGTGCTTTGCGTACGTCCTGGCAACGATGCTTCTGAACGTGGCGCTGGAAGATACCGGAGTCATTGAAAAAGTAGCGACCTGGTTCATTTCGAGAAAGATATGTAAAGGACATCCCTGGATCTTCCTGACCCTGTTCTTCTTCTCGATCGTCACTCTGGAACTGTTTATCGACTGTGTGCCGATCACCCTGATCTATCTGGTCATGTGCGACCGTATCTGCCAGATGCTCGGATACGAGAAAGGCTCCAAGTTCGGCAAGACCCTCGTTTACGCAGTACTTGTACTTGTAATTATTCCTTATGGCGCGACCCCGATTTCTCATCCCGGCGCAGTCCTGATGATGGGATTCCTGCAGTCGATCGATATGCCGATCACAGCCGGCCAGTATATGGCAGTCGGTGTTCCGTTCTCTTATCTGGCCATGGTCGTCGTTCTCCTGATCGTCAAGTTCCTGATCAGGCCGGACTTCTCCAAGTTTGATGCTTATGATCCCGATGAGATGGCAAAGGATGTCAAGCCTCTGGATGCAAAGGGCAAGCTCTCCGTAGCTGTTTTCCTTCTGGTCGTTTTGTGCTGGCTGTCTCCGGACCTCTTCAGGAACATTGCCCCCGGCATTGCGAAGTTCGGTTCCCAGCTCTCCTTCGTGGCTCCTCCGATCATCGGTGTTGCCCTTCTTTCCATCATTCATTTTGACGACAAGCCGGTCATCAATGTTGCCAAGGACCTTTACAGGATCCCGCTTCCGACACTGATCTTCATCGTCGGTATCCAGGCGTTCGCAAACACCCTGACCAATGAAGCTACCGGCGTCAGCGTATGGCTTGGTAACATTTTCGCACCGTTCGCATCTACCATTCCTGCCAGCGCTGTTATCTGGATCACGCTTCTGATGACTGTCGTCATGACACAGTTCCTGTCGAACATCGTCGTACTGAACCTTATCTGGGCTGCATTCATGCCTGTATTTATGGCACTGAACGCGTCCGGCGGCAACTACAACATCGCGGCATGGGGCGTTGTCATGGTCCTGATCGCGAATGTGGCATATATGTTCCCGTCCGCTTCGGTCTGCTCGCCGATGTGCTTCACCTCCGGTTATCTGCCTGTTTCCGATGGCGCAAAGTATGGTCTTCCGTCCGTAGTGATCCTCTACCTTGTAGGCGCGATCCTTTGCTATCCGTTTGCATCCATGATCATGTAAACGGCAGACGGTACGCCATCACATCAGTCTGATATCGTTCTGGGATGGGGCTGTCGTATTCTGCTATACGGCAGCCCCGTTTGTTTCCGAATGAACCTATGGAAGGAGACCTGTCATGAGTAAAGCAACATATACGATCAAACCGCTTCTTTTCGGAAGCTTTACGGCATATGAAAAGTCCATCATACACTTTTTTAAAGGCTACGGGGAAAAGATCGTGACACCTTCGATCGGATATCTGATCGAGGGCAATAATAAAAAGTTCCTTGTGGATACCGGGCCCGGAGTCCACGATGCCATGCACGCGCTTCATCCGCTGATCGCCATTGATTTCCCGGAAGAGCAGAATGTCGTCAATGTCCTTGCAAAGCTTGGGCTCAAACCGACGGATCTGGACGCGGTCATCTGGACGCATCTGCACTGGGATCACTGCTGGAACGGAGAGAAATTCCCCGGTGTTCCGATCTATGTGCAGCAATCCGAGGTGGATTATGCGCTCCATCCGCTGCCCATGCACGGCAATGTGTATGAATCACCTGCCTGCGGCATGACACCGCCGTGGATCAATGTGGTATCCCAGATGAAGATGATCGACGGAGACTACGCGTTTGAAGACGGCATTGAGCTTCTGCTCACTCCCGGACATACCCCGGGCGGCCAGTGTGTGCTCGTCAATACAACAGAAGGTGCGTATCTCATAGCGGGAGATACCATCATGCAGTATGAAAACTGGGAGAATCACACCTATTCAGCCGCACATGTCAACCTGATGGATTTTGAAGCGTCCTATCAGAGGATCGCGAAAATGGATCTTGCCGGGATACTTCCCGGTCATGACTGGGCAGTTTTCGATCACCCGGTATATCCGTTTGAAAAATAAAAACTGCAGGAGGAAAGTCATTTATGAAGGATGTATTGGAGGGGATCAGAGTCATTGATCTGGCCCGCTTTGTCGCAGGTCCGTACTGCGCGATGCTGCTGGGAGATATGGGCGCCGAGGTGATCAAGGTCGAGAAGCCGGGCGGAGACGAGCAGCGTCATCTCGAGCCGAGAGTAGATGACTTAAGCACCTATTACATTGTCGGAAACAGAAATAAAAAATCGCTGACGCTGAATTTTAAAAGCGAAGAAGGCAAAAAGATCCTGCGCAGGCTGTTTGAGACTGCGGATGTGGTCGTGGAAAATTTCCGGCCGGGCGTCATGGACAGGCTCGGCTTCGGATATGAAGAATTAAAGAAGATCAATCCGCGCATCATCCTGACTTCCGTTTCCGGCTTTGGCCAGGACGGACCTCTCGTCCACAAACCGGCGTTTGACTCTATCGCGCAGGCGATGGGCGGCCTGATGGCAACGACAGGAACCGGCGATGAACCTATGCTGGCAGGCACCTGGGTAGGAGATTACAGTGCCGGTCTGTACGCTGCATTCGGTACTATGCTGGCGCTGTATGCGAGACAGATGACAGGGACAGGACAGCATGTCGATGTAGCGCTTTTGGACTCGATCGTTTCCTGGTCGCGGACAGCGGTGCCGGATTTCCTGATGTTTGGTAAAAAACCTGTCAGAAACGGCGGACGTGACGCGTACCACTGTCCGATCGGACCGTTCAGGACAAAGGACGGATACGTTTTCATTACGGCCGCGACAGATGCGGAATATGCCGGTGTCTGCCGGGCGGCAGGGCATCCGGAATGGCTGGAGGATGAAAGGATGTGCAATGAGCCGGCCCGCATGGCTCATAAACAGCTCGTCAACAGCAGCCTTGAGGCCTGGACGAAAACAGTCACGACACAGGAGGCAATAGAAAAGATATCCGCGGAAGACTGCCCGTGCGCGCCGATCAACGATGTAGAGGGCGTCGTGAACAACGAGCAGATCAAATACAGGAACATGTATTCCTGGGTCGAGACAGAAAAGGGCACGAAGATCGCGGTCCCCGGCGTCGTTGTAAAGCTGAGCGACACACCGGGGTATATCCACAATGCGCCTCCTTCAGCCGGGAGCTTCAACGAGGAATTCTATACCGGGCTGGGTTATACACCGGAACAGATCCGGGAAATGTACGAGAAGAAGATCATTTAAGGAGAAGAATACTTATGCAGAACGAACAGGTGGCATGGTTTGAGGATGCGGTAGTCGGTGATGTACGGACGACATTCGGAAGAACGATCACGGAAACGGATCTGATCAATCTCTGCGGTCTGGCAGGCAGTTATGTGCCGCTGCACAACGATGCGGAATATGCTAAAACAACGATCTATGGCCAGCGTATCGTAAATGCCATGATGTCGCTGGTCGTGGCATCGGGACTCAGGGCGAACGTTGTCTGGTATAACGGCGACAGCTTCTGCTCAAAGAGTATGCTGGCATTTCTGGGGTACAATAATGTGAAATTCCCTTCGCCTCTTTTTATCAATGATACGATCCACGTGGAGATGACGATCGCCTCCAAGAGAGCGACCAGCAAGCCCGGGAGAGGGATCATTGTGTTCGAGGACAAGGTCATCAAACAGGATGGGTCGGTCGTTGCACAGTGGGAGCGGACCATGATGATCAAAATGAGGCCCGCTGGGTAAGACCGTTCCCCCGAAAGGAATGGCAAATGAAGTATCTGGAGTATCTGGGGGATCTGTATTATACCGTTCATAAGGATTTTAACGGGATACTGCGCTATCCTAAGAAGAATGCTGTGGTCGCGTTTTACTACGGAGACTACAGCCTGGAGCTGCTGAAAGAAAAAAAGATCGCTGTGATAGGTACGGGGATCAATGCGTTTTACCTTACAGAGATGCTGCGCAGGAAAGGGATCAGTGTCAGCGCCTATTGTGAAAACGATCCCCAGCTGATCGGACAGACATATCACGGAATGAAGATCCGGTCTCCCTTTGAGATCTATGGGGAGGATGCCTGGTTCCCGATCGCCGCAAACGATGATGAAAAGTTTGAAGCGGTGACGGACCAGTTCACCCACTGCGGTGTGGAGCATTTCGGGTATTTCTTTAAATATGATACGGTCATTGATCTTAAAGACGAAGAGATCCGCGGTATCGTTATGCGCGCGCTCAATGTCCTGATCAATAATCCCTATGGTCCTTCCATTCATAAAAACGCGCCGCTCGGCATCACGATGAGGCTGCTTCCGGGGCTGGAATGGTGGAGCGAAGAGCTCTACTGGATGCATGATGATATCCGAAACGGCGGGAAGCACCAGAAGGTACTGGACATCGGGCCCGGATTCGGCTTCGCTTCCATGATCGTCAAACTGACAGATCCGGAAACGGATCTCAGGTGGCTCAATCTCGCGCTGGAAGACAGTGTGCGGGAAACGTATATCGATTGGGAGACGAAGGAATATCCCATCATTTCTTATTACGGGATGATCGAAGATCCGGCTTACCGTCTGGACGAGAAATTTGACAGTATCATCATGACAGAGGTGTTCGAGCATTTTGCAGCCGCGCCTGCAGTGACTTTGAAGAAGATCGCCGATATGCTGAACGACGGCGGAAGGATCTATCTTTCGACACCGAACTGGGAAAAGGCCAATTTTTACGCCTCGTGGCGTGATATCCCTCCGTTCCATGAGACCAGGGAAGCCTACGCGAAAAGAAACAAAAGCCGGATAGACTGGATGGATCTCAATCTGATCCATACCTATGTCTACCGTGAGGAAGAGATCAGGGAACTTTTCGCGGAGTGCGGCCTGAAGGTGGAACGCTACCGGCTGAATGACTGCAACAATTTCAATTTCGTCCTGAAAAAGCAGGATGCTTAGAAGCAGCAGGTAAAAAACTGGCATAAGGAGGCATTGACAGAATGTCCAATGTATTGACGGAAATCAAAGATCAGATCGGTTTTATCTGGATCAACCGGCCCGAAGTCCGGAATGTCCTGAACCAGGAGATCTGGCGTGAAGTGAGGGATGCCTTTGTAGCTCTGGACAATGATGATTCGGTGAGAGTGATCATCGTCAGCGGCAAAGGGGATAAGGCATTTGTTGCCGGATCGGATGTGCGGTATCTACGTGAACGGACCATGATCGGGACTCTGGACAGGGAAACACCGTTGATCCTTTCACAGATCGCCGCGATACGAAAGCCGACGATCGCCGCGATCAACGGATATGCTCTCGGAGGAGGCTGTGAGCTCGCTCTTGCCTGCGATATCCGTATAGCAAGTGAAAAGGCCCGTATGGGGCAGACAGAGATCAATGTCGGCCTGATCCCCGGCGCGGGAGGAACACAGCGCCTTTGCCGGTTGGTCGGCACCGGAAAAGCTTTGGAGATGGTGCTGACGGGTGCTGTCATCGATGCTGCGGAGGCAGAAAGGATCGGACTGGTCAACAAAGTGGTCCCACATGAGGAGCTGATGGATGCGGCATTGGAACTTGCGGAGAAGATCAAGTCGAAGAGCCCGATCCTGGCGCGTCTTGCAAAGGCTGCCATAAAAGAGGGCAGCGGAACTGATATGAACAGCGCGATCCTCATCGAATGCCTGTATCAGACGATCGCGTCGACGACAAAGGATCATTATGAGGGAATGGATGCGTTTCTTGAAAAACGCAGTCCGCATTTCACGGGAGAGTAAGATGCCGGCAGCAGGCAGCTGTCTGCGTAAATGATACTGTAGGAGGATTTCATATCATGGAAGTGAGAAAAATGGTTCCGGTAAATGCTGACCTGATGTCGGGCCCGTTTGACCAGTTTGAAAAGATCCGGCTGAAGGGCACGCGGTGTCATGACTGCGGAGAAGTGATGTTCGGGACCTATCCGGCCTGCGCGAACTGCGCGTCGGAAAATGTGGAGGTGATCCCGTTGAGCACAGAAGGAGTTCTCTGGAGCTATACGATCATCAATCATTGTCCGCCGGATCCTTATAAGGGACCGAAAGATCCGTTTATCCCGTTCGGAGAAGGGCTGGTAGAGGTGCCGGAAGGCGTGCGTATCGTATCGGTCCTTGACGCGCCGATCGACCAGATCCGGATCGGAATGAAATTGAAGCTTGCGCCCCATGTCCTGTTTACCAATGAGGAAGGCGAGGACGTCGTGGCCTGGAAGTTTAAGGCTGTGTAAGGAAGGGGTGAACAGTATGAGAGAAGTTGCGATCATCGGTGCCGGTATTCACAAATTCGGACGATTTGAAGATGAGAGCTATATCGAGATCGGCCAGAAGGCTGCACGGGATGCGTTAAAAGATGCGGGGATCAGCTGGAAAGATGTTCAGGCAGCCAATGTTTCCGAGCAGTATCTGCCGTCTACGACAGGTCCGCGTATCCTGAAGCCGTTCGGCGCTACCGGTATCCCGATCATGGATATGGAATCCGCATGCGCGAGCGGTGGTTCCACCCTCCGGCAGGCGATCCTTTCGATCCAGTCAGGAGAGATCGATGTCGCCATGGTCCTTGGTGTGGAAAAGATGCCGAGAGGATTTATGAATCCCCTGATGATCTACCAGGACTGGCAGGCGTATATGGGAATGTCGACAAATCCGAGCTACTGGGCAATGCGGGCGCGCCGCCACATGTATGAGTATGGCACTACGGAAGAACAGATCGCCAAGGTGGCTTTTAAGAATCATAAGAACAGCGTATACAATCCGAACGCAATGTACCGCAAGGCCTTTACCATGGAAGAGATCATGGGTTCCAAGATGGTGTGCGACCCCATCCGTCTGTTCGAGATCTGTGCACCTAATGAAGGCGCTGCCTGTGTGATCGTGTGCGCCAAGGAGGTGGCATCGAAATATACAGACAATGAGCCGATCACGATCGCTGCCTGTATCCACACACTGGCGGCATATTCCGCGGATTTCCGCTGCCCGATCGATTCGCTCAGCGCAAAGATCAATAACCCGGGTCCCACGGAGGTAACATCAAAGAAAGCCTACGAAAGGTCCGGTATCGGTCCGGAAGATGTCGACTGCTTTGAGGTACAGGATACGGACGCGTTCTGTGAACTGGAGATCTACGAGCAGCTCGGGCTCTGCCCCTTCGGCGAAGCCGGCAGACTGATCGACGAGGGCTATACCGAGATCACCGGTAAAAAGCCGGTCAATATGAGCGGCGGCCTGATCAGCAAGGGAGAACCGGTAGGTGCTTCCCATCTCGGGCAGATCTATGAACTGGTCCAGCAGCTGCGGGGCAACTGCGGCGAAAGACAGGTCAAGGGAGCGAAGGTAGCCCTTGCGCAGGTGCTTGGCGCAAGCGGTAACTGCGCCGTTACCATTCTGAAAAAATAAAGGATCCTGAAGGAGATATGTGATATGAGAGAAGTAGTCGTCGTATCCGCTGTGCGTACTCCGATCGGTACCATCGGGGGAACATTAAAGGATATTCTTCCCGAAAAAATGCTTGCCGTTGCATTTGAAGCGGCGATCGAGCGTGCGGGAATACAAAAAAGCGATATAGATGAAGTGATCGCAGGGCAGGCGAAACAGACAACAGACTGTCCCAACGTCGCGCGTGTGTCGGAACTTATGATCGAAATGCCGGTCGAGATCCCGGCATATACCGTCCATCGCCAGTGTGCGTCCAGTATGCAGGCGATCCTGAATGCGGCACAGCAGATCCAGTGTGATTATTCGGATGTTGTGCTGATCGGCGGCGTGGAGAGCATGAGCACAGCCCCGTTCTATATTCGCGGGGCAAGGTTCGGCGTCGGAAACGGCAATACGCCGTTTATTGATCCCAATACCGAAAGCCAGCCAAAGAGTCAGCCCGAATCGATCTATGGCACATTCAACATGATCAATACGGCGGACAATGTTGCCGAAAAATATCATGTGACCCGCCAGGAATGTGATGAATTCGCATTCAGGAGCCAGAAAAAGGCCGTGGCTGCGATCGACGAAGGAAAGTTCAAAGATGAGATCGTTCCCATCGATATTCCGCAGCGCAAAGCTGATCCGATCCATTTCGATACGGATGAATATCCCAAGAGAAACGTCAACCTCGAAAAGATGGGAAAGCTGCGGACCATCTTCCCGGACGGCGTGACCACTGCGGCAAACGCATCCGGGCGCAATGACGGTGCAGTCGCCATGGTTCTGATGAGCGCGGATAAGGCAAAGGAACTCGGGTGCAGACCGATCGCCCGCTTTATCGCGGCTTCGGCTGCAGGCGTCGATCCCAGATACATGGGCATTTCCCCTGTCGAAGCGATCAAAAAGGTCATGAAAGTCACAGAGCAGAAAGAAGGAATTACGCTGAAGGATATCGAACTGATCGAGATCAATGAAGCGTTTGCGGCACAGTCTGTGGCTGTGGTCAAGGAGCTTGGGCTGGATGAAGAAATCGTGAATGTCAACGGAGGCGCGATCGCGCTCGGACATCCGCTGGGATGCTCGGGTGCCCGTATTTGCACGACCCTTATTCATGAAATGCGGCGCAGTCATAAACGCTACGGCCTGGCGACACTCTGTGTTGCCGGAGGCCTGGGTATGGCGACGGTATTTGAAGCACTGTGACAGGAGGCTTATGGCATGAAAACAGTCGGAATCATCGGCAACGGAAGCATGGGCGGAGGCATAGCCCAGACAGCGGCACAGAACGGTTATCAGGTGATCATGGTCGGACGCCGCCAGGAGAGTCTTGATAAGGCAGTCGGTAAGATCGCCGGGTCCCTGCAGAAGAGGATCGACAAGGGTAAAATGGCCCCCGAGGAAAAGGATAAGGTCCTGTCTGCGATCCGCTGCACCCTGGATATCGAAGATACCGCGGCATGCGATATCGTGATCGAGGCGATCGCCGAAGTGATGGAAGACAAGATCGATACTTTCGTCAGGCTCGAAAAGATCGTCAGTCCGTCATGTATCCTCGCAACCAATACCTCCAGCCTGTCCCTGACGGAGATATCGTCTCATATGCGTGACAATACCAGACTGGTGGGAATCCATTTCTTCAATCCGGTTCCGGCCATGAAGCTTGTGGAGATCGTAAAGACAGACACAGTTGCGGAACCTGTCGTACAGGCGGCGACGGAATTCGCGGAGTCCCTGGGAAAGACGACGATCCTCGCAAAAGATACGCCCGGCTTCATAGTTAATTATCTGCAGTACCCCTTCCGTCTGAATGCGATGCGTATGCTCGAAAAGGGCGTCGCAAGCGCAAAAGATATCGATACTGCCGCAAAGCTTGGGCTCGGACATCCCATGGGGCCGTTGGAACTGCAGGATATGGTCGGTCTGGATGTGACCTATAATGCGACGAAGTCGATCTATGAAAAAACGAAAGATCCTGCTATGGAACCGCCGAAGATCCTGCGGGACATGGTGGAGGCAGGACAGCTCGGACGCAAGACCGGAAAGGGCTTTTACGACTATTCCGATCAGCATTGACTTCGGACTTTGAAACAGATAAAATTCATAATTCAGGGGCTGCCTCCTGACGGCAGTCCCTGTGTCTTGTTTCACGGCGTATAAAAGCGTCAGATGGTGGGCATATGATCATAAAGACCCTGGTCGTGGGCCGGTATAATACGAACTGTTACATCGTCTCGGATGAAAATACCGGTGAGTGTGCGGTGATCGATCCCGGCGCGGATGCAAGTGATATTTTGAAGTATATTTCCGAAAACCGGCTGAAATGCAGGTATATTTTTATTACGCACGGACATCCGGACCATACGGGAGAATCCGTCACGGTCTCCGAAAGTACCGGAGCGCCTATTTGCATTCACCGGAAAGATGTGGGGCCGGAACCGGTCTCCCGTTATGGCAATTTCAAACCGCCGGAAGGCAGTATCTTTTTTCAGGAAGGGGATATTTTCCGGGTCGGGGATATCGAATTCAGGATCCTGGAAACGCCGGGACATACGCCGGGCGGTGTTACACTGCTGGCAGACAGGGCGATGTTCTGCGGTGATACGCTGTTCAGGGGAAGCCGCGGAAAAACGACACTGCCGGGCGGTGACATCCGGGCGGAACTGAGGTCACTCAAAAAGCTGTGCGAACTGCCGGGTGATTATACCGTGTATCCGGGCCATATGGAAAGCACCACACTGGAACGGGAACGGAACTATAATACCTATGTTCTGGAGGCATTGGATTCCCTGTTCTGAAAGAAGCTTCGGAGAAGTATCGGAGGCATGATTTGTCTGTAATTTCCATATCTTTAAAGCTGATCCTGATCACACTGCTCGGGTATGCCGCCCGGAAAGCCGGCGTGGTCACTTCGGATTCGATCAGGTCCATAACGCGCCTTTCGATCGATGTTATCATCCCGTGCTATATTTTTAATGCAGTTAGTTCCATCGGCAGTCTGCAGCAGATGATCGATGAAAACGGAAAGGCCCTGCTGACAGCCGCCATATATATGGCGTTTACTTTCATGATCGGTTCTGCCGGCTATGCTGCCCTGAAAGGACCACTCGGGAGGCTGTTTCGTTTCGGGACCATGTTTTCGAATACGCTGATCTTCGGCATACCGATCGCGGAGAGTTATTGGGGCAGCAAAGGGATGCTTTACCTGATGACGATGTACATACCGATCCGCTTCGGTTATTACGGACTGGCCGAACTGCTGATGAGCGAGCGGGGAAGCGCGGGATTTCACTGGCAGAATGCCGCGAAGGTCCTTGTTTCACCTGCGGTACTTTGCTATATTGCGGCTCTGGTCATGCTGGGATTTCAAATCAGCCTTCCCGCACCGCTGAAAGATACACTGGCAATGACAGGCGCCTGCTGTACGCCGATCGGACTGATGATCGTGGGAATGATCGTAGCTGATTTCAGCATCACGGAGGTATTCTCCAAAGAGATCCTTCTGCTGACCGGCTATAAGGTCTTTCTGCTTCCGCTTCTGACACTCGTGTTCTGTGCCCTTGTCGGCATTCACGGTATGCCGGGAAGGATCTGTGTGCTCATCTCCGCTGTACCGGTCGGGCCCCTGACGGCAACATTCAGCCTGCTATATGAAAAAGACCCGAAAGCCCATGCGGAAAGTGCCGGATGGACACTCCTGTCGACGGTCTGCAGCATTTTATCGATTCCCTGCTGGCTGATGATCATGGAGAAGATCAGCCTGATATAGAGTACAGTCAGGGAGTCTGACGAAGTTCCGCGGTACACAGTAAGCGCTGTATAATTTTGAGGAGGAATACAATGTTAACATTTGCCAGCATAATGGAAGCCCTGATGGTGATCTGCTTCGGGATCTCCTGGCCGCTGAATATTTCCAAGGCTTATAAAGCCCGTACGGCAAAGGGGACCAGCGTCCTGTTTTACTGGTTCATCTGGATCGGCTATATTTTCGCTATTATCGGAAAAATCGTATTGATCGTTTACCATAGTCCGCAGCCCTGGTATGAGACCGTGAAATGGTATGTGCTTTTCTTCTATTTCCTGAATACACTTATGGTCACTACCGGCATACTGATCTATTATCGGAACCGCAGGCTGGATGAACTAAGCAGTCGGTAACGGTTTCGGAAGATCCATATCATTTTTGTTTCCGGGAATACTGGAAATAGTATACCCATTTGTGTTATGCTGTCGAAGATAAGATCGTCCGGCATTTCCCGAGAAAGACAGGCTGAGAGACATGAAGACCACGGCAATTTTCCCCGGTAGCTTTGATCCGCTGACCCTCGGACATTTAAATATCATCGAAAAAGCATCACGGCTCTTCGGAAGAATCATTATAGGGGTGCTCCCAAATAATGCAAAAACTCCATTGTTTTCTGCAGATGAACGTGTTAAGATGATAGCTGAAGTCGTAGAAAAATTCGGAAACGTCGAAGTGAAATGCTTCGACGGTTTACTTGTGGATTTTGTGAGGGAGGAGCAGGCGGACTGTGTGATCCGCGGGATCCGCAACATGACGGACTTTGACTATGAGGTCCGGATGAGCCAGGTCAACCAGAAGATGCTCCCTTCTTATGAGACCGTTTTTCTGATCACAGACAGTATATACAGCTGCATCAGTTCCACTGACGTCCGGAGCGGCGTCCGCTATGGTGTGGATCTCAGAGATTTTGTCCCGCCGCGCGTGAACGAACTGATCAGGGAGAAGTACAAGGAGAATTACAAATGAGCAGGATCGAGCAGATCATTCAGGAAATCGAGGAATATATCGACAGCTGTAAGTATCAGCCGCTTTCCAATTCCAAGATCATTGTCAATAAGGAGGAAATGGAGGAGCTGCTGGTCGAGCTGCGCATGCGTGTTCCGGATGAGATCAAGAAGTATCAGAAGATCATCGGGCAGCAGGATGCGATCCTTGAGGATGCAAGGTCCCAGGCGCAGAACATGATCAACGACGCCCAATCCCAGATCGACGAGCTTGTCAGCGATCACGAAGTTATGCAGAGAGCATATCAGCGCGCCAATGAAGTCGTTGAGGAAGCAAGACAGCAGGGAGATGCTATTGTGGCAGCTGCTGTGGATGACGCCAACAACATCCGTAACGGCGCGATGCAGTATGCAGACGGACTGCTTTCCAACATTCAGGAGATCATTTCTGTCAATGCAGGCGAGAGCAAGCAGCGCTTTGACCAGATGTTTATCTCGCTGCAGCATGTTTACGATGAGTGTTCGGAGAGCAGAAGCCAGCTTCAGCCCGCACAGCCTGCCTATGAAGGCGAAGTGGCCGGACAGTGATCCGGAGGCCGTCATTTTTGATCTTGACGGCACTCTGGTAGATTCCATGTGGATGTGGACGGATATCGACATTGAATATCTGGCACGTTTCGGACATCCTTTCAGCCGGCAGCTGCAGATCGAGATCGAGGGCATGAGCATCGAAGAGACAGCTGTCTGGTTCAAGCAAAAGTATCAGATCCCGGACTCTCTGGAGCAGATCCGGAGAGACTGGATCTCCATGTCTTTGGACAAGTATAAAAATGAAGTCCCGTTCAAGCCTTATGCACGGGATTTCCTTTGTTTTCTGAAGAGTCGCGGTATAAAGACCGCGATCGCCTCATCCAACGCCGTTCCTATGGTGGAGGCGTGTCTCGACTCATTATCCGTCAAAGACCAGATCGACATTGTTGTAACATCCAGCGAGGTAGAAAAGGGAAAGCCCTGGCCGGATGTTTATTTGCTGGCCGCCGAGCGCCTGGGTGCCGATCCTTCCCGATGCGTGGTGTTTGAAGATGTCCCTGCGGGGATTCGCGCGGGAAAAGCGGCTGGAATGTATGTGTATGCTGTGTACGACAAATATTCCGAAGACATTGATATTGAAAAACGGGAGCTTGCCGACGCATATATCCATGATTTCGGAGAACTTCTTCCGGAGAAGAAGGATGAAGATGCGGTGACGGGCAGTACCGGGTCTATGTCATAAGGTTACCACCGGATTGGTTTTTTGATCATATG
>JAEEGL010953920.1_pt1 | contig 14249 bp, 12 predicted proteins | sample 9134231 | NCBI WGS metagenome assembly JAEEGL01 (sample SAMN16246548, study PRJNA631951) | gut metagenome | biome: gut microbiome; feature: rumen; material: fiber-attached | host: Bos | place: Iran: Karaj | collected 2018-10 | reverse complement strand
CATCACCAAGCGTATCCAAAAATGCGGTTGCCGCCTCTGGGGCAGCACTGCCTGCAGGGGCTGGAACAGGCCGCTGGGCAAGCGCCTCGCCATAGGGCTTCAAGGCCTGCTGCAGCTTTTCCCATCCATCTTCCGTCATGCTGCCATCGGCAGGCAGCAGCGGAGCGCAGATGGCGAGGAATGAAGACGCCTTGCCGCGCCATACGGGATTGACCCCGGAGGCAAGTCCGAGAGGGGAATCCGCGCTCACGTGCGAAATGGGGAGCGACGCCAGCATCCCCCGTTCAAGCAGCCCATTCTCGCACGAAGAGTTGATCAATTCCTCTGCGTTCAGGGCAGGCATGGCTTGAGGCGCAAAGGCCGCCATGCGGCAACGCAAAAAATAATCGTCTATCTTCTCCCTGAGCTCCTGCATCAGGTCCCATGCGGCACCCGTATCACTGCCAAGGGGATGTGGTGCCGCCGCAAGCGCTTTCCTCCATGCCTTCTCTTCTTGCAGGGCGGCAAGGAAGGCGTCGATGCATTTGGGATCGATCCCAGCTTCGCCGCTGGCATCCGTTTCACCACCCACGGTGTTCAGTGCTGCCTGGACGAAAGAGCGCTGTGCTTCCGTAAGATCAGCATGCGCGGGGAGGATGCCGTCTCCGTTATACAGGAGGGCATTGGCTACCGAAGCTGCCTCACTGACATCCGCCTCGCAGACGCTGCTGGCATCCTGCCTGCCCAGGTTCTGCAGCACGGTGGACGCCGTAGCGTGCATCTTCGCGCCCTCAGCATTGTCCTGGCGTATGGATGCGAGCGGCAGGGCTTCGGGGCGGGAGACGATCTCCGCGGGGTCGGTGATGCGCGCGCAGAGCCAGTCCACGGCGTCGAGCACTTCGGGTATGCGTATGCGCCCATCCTTGTCTGCATCCAAAAGCTCAAGCATGCGGGCATTGAATTCCAGCCCTGACGCCGGGCAGCTCAAGGTTGCCCAAAGCTTGGGGTCAAGATCGCGCAGGCGGCGCAGTTCCTCTGCCGTCTGCAACGTGACCTGATCCATCCCACCTAGGCGGCGAAAAGCCCATGTCACCTGTTTCTTCTCATCCATTTGCAATCCCCGGGTTAAAATCCGTCGTATGGCATCTTGTTCATTCTGAAGATGAACAGTTCCGTTTTCAATGTCGCACGATTGCCTGCATTTGTCCAGATTTCACATGCCACGGTTGAAAAAGGGGCGCTGCGAGCCTTCGTATCTGCAGCATGGCGCGCAGCGCGACGACGGGGGCAGGCGGACGATGCTGGCCGTGCCCTCCCTGCCGTTGCAACGCAACACAACTCTCCATGCCATCTTGACGATTCTGGCGGATTGGGAGAATATTTAAAACGTATCCAAGGCATTTGCCGCAGCACGCATCTACAGAACAAGGAGAAAGCAATGAAGCGCATCTTCCTTTCACTGGTCGTGGTCGCGCTCGCAGCCACAGCTGCCAACAGCGCCGATTTCCCCGGCGCAAAACAGCCCGTGCAAGGCTACGGCGTCCAGCAGCCTGCGCCCTACGCAAAACCGGGTCCTGCAACGCCTTATGTCAAGCCTGCCCCTGTCACCAAGCCGGCTCCTTACGTGAAACCGGCCCCCATGGCAAAGCCCGCGCCCTATGCAAAACCGGCTCCGGCAGCACCTCATGTCAAGCCAGCTCCTGTCGCCAAGCCGGCTCCCATGGCAAAGCCCGCGCCCCATGCTCCAGGCATCTTGCCCCCGGGTCAGCGCCATCCCCTCCACGGCAACCTTGCCTCCAAGATCTACCACGCCTCCGACTGTGAATACTATGCCAGCAAGGGCGCTACGGCATCCTTTGCAACTGCCCGCCAGGCCGAGAACGCAGGATTCCGCGCCTGCAAGGTCTGCGAAGGCCGCGAGGGCGTGGCCACGGCCAAACGCCAGCACCAGCAGGCAGCCGCACGGCGCTTGCACGGCAACCCCTCTACCAAGACCCTTCATGGTCCTTCCTGCAAGTTCTATGACGCCAGGAGCAGCAACGCCCGCTTTACCAGCTTCGAACAGGCCGCCCGGATGGGCTATAAGCCTTGCACGCTCTGCGGAGGAAAATAGACCTGCCAGCCGGGAGGGCGCTTACCGTCACCCCTTTTCCGCCGTCCGCCTTGCCCGCCGGACGGCGTTTTTTTCATTTCCTGCGCACGCCAAGGCGCAACGGTCACCAAGGGCAAGCAACCTGCTCGTCAGCGCCCTCCCCGCATGAGGCAAGCTGGCCCTTGCGGACATGCTGCCCATCCTTTCACACTGGAGATCCTTGCCCCTGCTCGTCACGGTCCTGGCGGACCTTGGATCCCTGTCCGGCGTCAAGGGGGCATGGGACGTTATTTGTCCTCATCTTGACATACCGTCATTTTTCCCTAGAGTGATAAAAAAAATTTAACCACGAGCTTTGCCATGCTCCAGGTAAACCTTCTCGATACCGCCCTTATCATCATCCTTCTCTTTTTCGGCGTCAAAGGGCTCATCCGCGGCGCCGTACAGGAACTAGCAGGACTTCTTGGCGTCGCCGCCGGCGTCCTGCTTGCCCGGGCTTTCAGTGCCCATCTGTCCGGAATCCTGGTCTCCTACGGCATTTCCAAAGCGTTTTCCCCTATGCTGGCCATGGCGCTGCTTTTCATCCTGGGCATCGTTCTGGTAGGATTCGCCGCCCATGCCCTCCGCCGCATATTTGAAGCATCTTTTGCCGGAGGCATCGATAAATTTTTCGGACTTCTTGCCGGATTTGCCAAGGGCATCATCTTTGCGGGCATCATCGGCTACATCGCGATAAGGCTTTTCCCCGACATCGCCCTGGTCAAACAGTCGCAGGTCATCCCGCCATTGATGCGCTTCATCCAGGCCCTCGCGGGCTCTGTCGATCTGCACATCCCCACCATATGATCTCCACTAGGGGTGATCCTCAATGCATGAAACAGAACAGCTGACACGCTTTCAATCTGTCATTGATTCCCTTACCGATCCTGAAACAGGCTGCCCATGGGACCGTGAACAGACCCCTGTTTCCCTTTGCGAATACCTCATTGAGGAATGCTACGAACTGGTCGCCGCCATCAGGGCGGGGAAGCCCGGGCATGCCTGCGACGAAATGGGAGACCTGCTCTTTGTCCTTTTGCTCATGGCACGCATCTTTGAACGATCCGGCTCCTTTTCGCTGGGCGATGCACTCAAAATGGGCGCCGACAAGATGATCCGCCGCCACCCCCATGTCTTTAAGGAAGAAACCTGCGGCACCATGGGCGAACTCATGCGGAACTGGGCTGCTCTCAAGAAGGAGGAGCAGTCCGCCGCCGGCGAGCCATATGGCATCCTATCTTCCGTGCCTTCCTCCCTTCCTCCGCTGACCAAGGCATACAGGCTCCACGCCAAGGCTGCCTCGGCCGGCTTCACATGGGACGATGACGAGGATGTTGAGCGCCAGGTCGAGGCGGAATGGCTCGAACTGCTCGACGCAAGGGCGTCCGGCAGCGCTGCCGCCAAGGAGCATGAGCTGGGCGATCTCATCTTCACACTGGTCGAACTGGGACGAAGGATGGGCATCAAGGCCGCATCTGCCGCTGATTTTGCCGCCAATCGCTTTAGAAAGCGCGTCGAAAGCATGGAAAGCCTTGCCCTCAGCCAGGGGAAAGATTTTTCAAGCCTCTCCCTGGATGAAAAGGACGAACTCTGGAACGAGGTGAAAAGCACCGAGCCTGCGGGCACGCCGCAAAATCCGGCCGTGGAATTTGCTCTGCCTTTGCAGCCTTCCGGTGATGGAGAGCAATGAAACAAAGGCTTGGACGGCTGTCCTTCGTCTGGCTCCTTCTTTTCTTCATGCTTGCCCTGCCGGCATGGAAGGCCGGTGCGCGCCAGGCTGCCCAGACTCTCCATCCCGGATACCGGAGCCTTTCCTACAGCCTGCCCAGCCAGCACCTGCTGCTCAAATTGAGCGTATGGTATCCGGCACGGCGCAAGCCGGCGAGCATCAAGGAAGGACCATGGGTGTTCCGTGCGGCACGCAACGCACCCGTGCTGGACGGTCCCTGGCCTCTGATCGTGCTTTCTCACGACAGTACGGGGACTTCCCTTTCCCATCACGACCTTGCCGCATCCTTTGCCTCCCGGGGCTATATCGTCGTAGCCCCCATGCATGACCACGATAACGCCTACGATATGTCCCTGCTCTTCCATGACCGGGAACTTTTCCTGCGCGCCCTGCAGATCAAGTCCGCTGTCGATCTCATCCTGGAACATCCGCAGCTCGGACCCAGGATAGACCGTACACGCATCGCCTACCTGGGCTTTGGGCTGCCGTCATCGGCCGGGCTCCTCCTGGCTGGAGCACATGCTTCATCCTCCGAGTGGCAGGTTTTTTACAGGCTCCGCTGTGCAGATCCTGAAAAATCAAGCTCCGGGGGAACGCCGGCTCCCCATGACAGCCCTTCCGCTGCCCGTGGCCCCCAAAGTCCCTGGTGTTCTCCTATGCTGGCCCGGAAAATGGATATGCTCATCCAATCCATGGAGCAAAGGACCCAGGAACAGAAGACCAAAGTCCGCTACAGCGAAAATGCCTCCCTGGAAAGGAAGCGCCTGTTCAAAAGGCTGGCGGATCAATCCGCCCGGGCACGCAGGAGCTACGCCATGAAGGGCGAGAACGGGATGCTTCCGCACGTCCCGGTCATCCTTCCCCTGCTGCCTCCTCCCTCCGAAGGCGGTATCCTGACGGATACGCGTTTTGCTGCGCTTGCCTTTGTCTCCCCGGGCTTTTCGTTTTTATTTGACGCAGGGAGCCTTGCCCGCATTCAGATCCCGGCGCTGTTCATCGGTGCCGCCGGCGACAGGCTCAACATTCCGCAGGAGCAGGCCGAACGCTTTGCCAGCCTGATGGGTAGATCTGCAGGATACGCCCTGATCGGCAAAGGCGACGCTCCCTCTTTCCAGGCCAAATGCCCTGAAGGTGACCCGGCTTACGCCCTTTCATCCCTTTGCGGCAGCGTGAGCGACACAGAGCGGGCGATGCTGCATCAGCAGCTTTGCCTTATCCTCGCGGATTTTTTTGCGCGCGCTTTCCAGGGGGCATCTGGATCATAACGGCTGCTGATCCGGCTGCGGCAGCATATCCGCCTGTTCCGGGGGTTCAGCCAGCTCCAACTGCCGGATCGCATCGTTGATCGCGGCATAGTCCGGGCTCTCCATGTAAAGGGTGCAGTATGAAGCAGGCCTGCCATTTTCATCTTCTATGCCCGACAGAAAAACATAGATGGCGCCGATGCCTTTTTCAGACCTCTCTGCAAACGTCCACTCCAAGACTTCGACGCCGTCGTTGCTTACCAGATACTCAAGCAGGTCTTCGTTGGCTTCGTCGATGTCGTCAAAGGCGAAATGGGGATCGCCATAGGCCTTGGTCAGTTCCTGGCGGAGCTTTTTGCACACCTTCAGGGTATGTTCCGCACCAGAAGTCCGATCATCTGAAGACGAGGCCATGATGCGGATGATCCTGCCATCGAAGGTATCGACAGCGTATGTGTCAAAATCAGCATCAGGCGATCCCGGTTCGACCTCGAAGACCTTCAGTCGATCGATCTCGCGCACAGCCTGCGGGGCATGGGCATAGTCCCGGATATCGCCTCCAAGTTCCAGTCCGAAGCATCCCGCGCCCAAGGCTTGGGAAGAAATGCCCAGGAAGCAGCATAACGAAGCGGCAAAGCAGGGTATCCATCTCATAGGGGCATCTCCAACAAAGGATCATCCATGCCGGTGCGGGAATGCCAGGCAGGCGCCTTGGGCGGCTTGGATCATTTTTTGACAGGGTTCTCTTTGACCACCATGGCATCCCTGAAAGACAAGGATGCCAGGCGGGACCTGACCGCTTTCAGATCATCAGCAGAGCCTCGCAGAAGCACCTGGACATAATGCCAGGTCTTCTTGGCCGTCTTGACACTGGTGACGCGGGTTTTAAAACCGTTTTTCCCTAACTTTGCCGACAATGCCTGCGCTGGCTCCTTGTCATGGAAGGTCGCCACCCTGAGCACATAGTCGAACTGGGGGGCTTTGGTGGCCTCCGGTTCCTTCGGCTGTTGCGGAGCCGCTTTGGGAGGATCCGCATTGCCTGCCCCTTCCTTCGGCTTTTCGGCTGCGGAACGGGTTGGTTCGGCTTCCGACAGAATGCCGCCTTTCTGCTCGCCTTTCAGGGTCGTCATGAAATCCAGCTTTTCCTTTTCAAGGATATCCGGCTGGGAGCTTTTTGCTTCATCTTCCCGGTGGCTTGCCGCGGTCCCCTGCATGAGATCTTCAAGTGCAAGGGGAACGGAAAGGGGAAGGGAACTTTTTCCCACGAAAAAGCCGAACAAAAAAACAAGCGCAAGCAGGAAGAAAAGGAGGATACCGGCCGTCACCACGGCAGAAGGCGTGATCCTGGCGTTCCATGCAAGCAGTCCCGGGGAGGAAGATCCGCCTTCCAGCATGAGCCTGTCGCCATCGGGATGCGCAGGACCGGCGTTGTCCTTCCCTTCCTGGAGGGTTTCTCCAGCTCCGCGTGCCCGGCTGCTCCTTGCCTGGGTGCTCGATGATGAATTGACGTAGTAGGCGTTGGGCATGGCTACATGCTTTCCGGCGTGCTCACGCCCAGGAGGCGGAGGCCATTGGCGATCACGGTTTTAACAGCCCGCAGCAAGGCCAGACGGGCAAGAACGCATCCGTGATCAGAATCTTTGAGTATGGGCGTGCTTGCATAATAGCTGTGGAGACCGCCTGCCAGGTCGATGAGGTAATACGAAAGGGAATGGGCGGCTCGTGCGGCAGCTGCTTCCGATACGACATTCCTGAAGCGTTCAGCCTGGCGCAGCAGAGCGAGCTCTTCCGGACTGGTCAGGCTGTCCAGGCAAAGCGCACGGGTGCCGCAAGGAGGCAGCTCCAGCCCACTTTCCCGGGCACGGCGCAATACAGCGCTTATCCTGGCGTGTGCATACTGGACATAATAGACGGGATTGTCCATGTTGCGCTGCTTCACAAGGTCCAGGTCAAAATCCAGGGGGCTGTCGCTCTTGCGGGAAAGGAACATGAATCTTGCTGCATCGGGGCCCACTTCGTCCAGCACTTCCCTGAGTGTGACGAATTCCCCGGAACGGGTCGACATGGCCACAGGCTCCCCGCCCCGCATGAGGTTGACAAGCTGTATGAGCACGACATGGAAATCTTTTTCGGGGTCATGCTTCATGCAGGTGATGGCAGCCTTCATCCTCGGTATGTAGCCATGGTGGTCAGCACCCCAGACATCGATGCATTCGTCGAATCCGCGGGCGAACTTATCTGCATGGTAGGCGATATCCGAGGCAAAATACGTCAGGTAGCCGTCACTCTTTCGCAATACCCTGTCCCTGTCGTCGCCGAACTGCGCCGTAGACAGCCATATCGCACCGTCCTGCTCATAGATCAGCCCCATCCCGCGCAGATCGGCAAAAGCATCCTCCACCTTGCCGGCATCGACCAGCCTCTTTTCCGAAGCCCAGACCTGATGCTCGACGCGAAACTCCCTGAGATCCGCCTTGATGCCGTCCAAAATGGTGGAGCAGGCATATTCGTAGCAAAGATTCTTCGCCTCGTCCTCGGGTCGTTCCGGCAACCCGGGATCTTTTGCGAGCATCTCCCTGGCGATGTCCCTGATATAGTCGCCATGGTACCAGCCCTTGGGATCTTCGGGATAGGTGACGCTCAAGCCGCACAACTCACGCATGCGCAGGTACACGGAATCCCCAAGCAGGCGCATCTGCCGCCCGGCGTCGTTGATGTAGTATTCCGTGGTGACATCATAACCGGCAAACCGCAAAAGCCGTGTCAGGGAATCCCCTACGGCAGCCCCGCGTCCATGCCCGATGTGCAAGGGACCTGTGGGATTGGCCGACACATACTCCACGACGATGCGCCGGCCCCTGCCATCGTCTGAGGATCCAAATGCATCGCCCTGCTCCTCGATCTCGTTGATGACCTGCTGCCAGAACGATGGCGGGAAGGTGAAATTGATGAATCCCGGCCCGGCGATCTCCACGGCGAACGCCCCCTGGCATGCCTGCAACAGGTCCGCCCTGATCGTTTCGGCGACGTTCCTGGGAGATGTCTTGGCCTGTCCAGCCAGGGTCATGGCGAGGTTGGTCGCCGCATCGCCATGCGCACTGTCCTTGGGAACTTCGATGACAGCTTTTTCCGGCCATTTCCAGCCGTGCCGCGCGACGACCTCCAGCAGGGCTTCTTTTATGATCTGCAACTCTTTCATGGTAACTTTTATCCTTCAAAAAGCTTGACGCCGTCGATATTGGGTATGTGGACAGTGGAAAAGCTGCCTTCAGGGGCATTTTTGGCGACAAGTATCGGACGCACCATGCGCGTCAACACCCCTTGCGGACCGAATTCGACCCATCGGCGCACGCCGTCACGCCACTGATTGGAAACGACCTCTATCCAGCACACCGGCGAGGTCATCTGCCTGCGCATGACGCCATGGATCGCTTTTGCCTCGGAGAGCGGTTCGCCGTTGATATTGAAATAGATGGGGAAGTCGGCATCCCGCCAGTCCTGCTTGTCCAGCAACTTGGAAAATTCCGCTGCCGCCTGGGCCATCATGGGCGTGTGGAATGCCCCGCTGACCGCAAGGGGGAAGCCCTTGGTCCTGGGATATTCGGCCCTCAATTTTTCCACTGCGGCATCTACGGCGTCACGGTGTCCGCTCAGGACGAACTGGAGGGGGGTATTCCTGTTGGCGATGCGCACGAGCTTCCCCGTGCGTTCCGCGACCTCCCTGACAGCACTTTCCACCTCGCTCTGTTCGAGGCGGATGATCGCACACATGGTGCCCAAATGATCGGGATCGGCATCCGCCATGAGCTGCCCGCGGAGCGCGACCAGTTCCAGGACGTTGTCTATGCCAAGCACGCCGGCAGCGGCCAGGGCGCTGAATTCTCCAAGGCTGTGACCTGCGGCGCAAACAGGATGGAGCTTGCTTTTAACGCTGAGCCACAGCGCAAGGTTGACAACAGTGATGGCTGGCTGAAGGTTGCGCGTTTCTCCCATGAGCATGGGGTCGTTGCTGTCCCAGTAGATGCCCCTGAGGGGTATCCCGCTTACCTTTTCCGCCTTTTTCCAAAGCTCCATGATGGAAGGTTCCGCTTCGGCAAGGCGGTGCCCCATGCCTGCGGCTTGCGCCCCCTGCCCGGGAAATAAGATTGCAGTGCGAATATCAGACATTGCCGTGACCCTGGAGAAGTAATGGTTGAAGGGAAGGATTGCAGCACCATGCCCCGTCAGTCATATCTGACAGAGCTGAACTTCATCAGCCTTTCCCAGTTATGGTGTGACTCCACGTAGCGGAAGGTCCCGGTCTTGGCCCGGATGACGAGGGAATGCGTCACGGCGCCCTTTCCGGAAAATTGGACTCCGCCCAGGAATCCGCCGCCGGAAATGCCCGTTGCGGCAAAAAAAGCGTCTTCCGACCGGATGATGGAATCCACGGTGAGTATTTCGTCAAGGCGCGTCCCTTCGGCTATCATGGCGTTGCGCTCTTCTTCCGACTGAGGATCGAAGCGGCCGAATATCTGCCCGCCCATGCCCTTGATGGCGCAAGCGGAGATCACGCCTTCGGGGGTGCCGCCGGTGCCCATCATCACATCGACATCAGAAGACCGGTCGACCGCCATGAGCGATCCGGCGACATCGCCGTCGCTGTGCAGCGTGATGCGGGCGCCCGTCTTCCTGATCTCCTCAACAAGCCCGCGATGCCGGGGCTTATCCAGGACGAACACCACTAGATCGTTGATATCCTTGCCCAGCGCACGTGCAACAGCAAGGAGGTTGTCAGCCACAGGAGCGTCGATATCCACGACATCCCGCGCTTCACGGCCCACGACGAGCTTTTTCATATAGTAGCTGGACCCGGGGCGGAACATATGGCCAGACGTGCACGCTCCGATGACGGCAATGGCATTGGGCCGGCCCAGGGCGAGCAGGTTTGTTCCTTCTATGGGATCGACCGCGATGTCGACGGCTGGTCCCGTCCCGTCTCCGACACATTCGCCATTATAGAGCATGGGAGCCTTGTCCTTGGCCCCTTCGCCAATGATTATCTTCCCCTTTATGCTCAGGGAATTGAACGACAGGCGCATGGCATCCACCGCTGCGCCGTCCCCCTCTTCCTTATTGCCTTTGCCTAGCCAGCGCGCCGCTGCAAGCGCCGCGCTTTCCGTGACGCGCAGCAGTTCAAAGCCAAGATTTTTTTCGGGTATCTGCATCTTTTCCCAGCCTTTGCAAAAATACCGATGAAAAAAGGAAGCACTTCAGAATCTTTAGCAGAAAAGCCTGGATTACTCAAGCACGGAACGGCGTGCAACGCAGGAAAAGAACAGCTTGGAACTGCTGCGGATCACAGTGATGACCCGGCGGTCAAAGCGCACCGGGACAGGCACCTGCCTGTCCTGTCCTGCAGCAGGATCGGGGATCAGGAAAAGCCGGCATCGGGCGGTGTCTTGTCCCAGCTGATCTTCCCCGCGCTTTTCTTCCTTTTTCTCAGCAGGACATAAAAGGCCCCGGTCCCGCCGTCTTCCTGCCTGGCCGAACAAAAGGCAAGCACCACCCTCTTGAGCGGCTCCTGCGTCATCCATTGCTGGACATGCATCTTCAGCACGGGGATGCCCGATGGGGAATTCAGCCCCCTGCCAGTGACGACGACGGCCACCCGCAGTCCCTTGAAGTATGCCCCGCGGAAAAATCCAAGCAGGTTCCAATATGCCTGGTCGGCATTCAATCCATGCAGGTCGATATGGGCTTCCGGGCTGAATTGCCTGGCTTTGAGCTGCTCCAGCAGCATGGGGTCGAGACCAAGGACATGACCTTCGGCATATTCATCGCGGCAGCAGACGGCAAATTCGAGCGGGCCTTCCATGGCATCCTGCATGGGGTTGGTCTGCCTGCCAGGCAGAGGCAACTCTCCTTTTGCCTCAAGGGGCACGTCACGGCCCCGGACATGGAGGGGCGTCGCCCCCTTCACAGCCATCATGAACTGCGCAAGCTCGTCCCCGGCCTCCGCTTCATCCTGGTCGGAAGCCACACCGCTCAGATCGACGCCCCTGCTCTCCGGCAGGATGGACGATGGCAGGCGGCCGCCATCCTTTCCCTGCGGGCCATCCACCTCGTTCTTGCCGGGCAGGACGCACCCTTCCGATGCCTTGCGGGCAAGGGCGACATTAAACTTTTCCTTTAGCTTTGTGCCCCCCTGCTCCTCTCCCCGCTCCTTGTCAAGGAAATCTTCCTGCCCATGGCGTTCCGCAACCTTTCCGTTTTTCGCCGATGCTGCAGCCTTCCGTCTGCCACCAGCTTTTCCATAGGCCTGCACACCATCCCCGAGCGCGTTCAAAAAAAGGTCAGAATCCTCATCGGGTGGATCCGGCCTCGCGCTGTGCATGGCATTGCTCTTCCTGGCTTTCCCGGCAGGGCGTGTCTGGGGGAATCGTCTTATGTCCAGCTGCGCAAAAGGATTGTCTTTGTCCTTGCTCATGGTGGTCGCCTCTGTTCAGCGGCTGCATCCGGCGATGCAGGTTGCCAGCAGGTTCTAATTCCCGATCTTTTCGATGGAAAGATAGGAATTGGTGAAGACGCAGATATCGGAGGCGATCTTCATGGCCTCCACCACGATCTCTTCCGCGCCCATCTCCGTATGGGTGAGCAGTGCCCTGGCGGCAGCCAGTGCATACGGTCCGCCTGATCCGATGGCGGCGACGCCATCGTCGGGTTCCACCACGTCCCCGTTGCCCGTAAGGATCAGGGTGCGCTCTGCGTCGGCAACAAGAAGGAGGGCCTCCAGCTTGCGAAGGTATTTGTCCTGCCGCCAATCCTTAGCCAGCTCGACAGCAGATCGCAGCAGATTGCCGCTGAACTCTTCGAGCTTGGCTTCAAAGCGTTCAAAAAGCGTGAAGGCGTCCGCGGTCGCGCCTGCAAAGCCTGCGATGACCTTGCCATGGTAAAGCCTGCGCACTTTTTTGGCGGAATGTTTCATCACCATGCTCTGCCCGATAGTCACCTGCCCGTCCCCGCCCAGCGCGACGCAGAGATCCCGGCGGACGGCCAGTATCGTCGTGCCCTGTATGTTCATGGCTTCTCCCTGCTGATCTTCTTCAGCATTTTGGAATGTTCCTCATATCTTTTGTCAAATTCTTTGATGGCCATGCTGTCCCCGGGCGTCTTGACCAAGGCGCGGGCCTTCCCCAGATGATTTTTTGCCTTGCGCAGGTCTCCGGAATAAAGCGACGCATAAGCAAGATGGATGAATCCTGCAAAGGATCTGCCGCTCACTCCTAGCGACTTGCCATAGCAGAAATGCACTTCGCTGTCTTTAGGGACGAAGCGCAGGACTTCCTGGAAGTGTTTCTGCGCGGCAGCGGCGCTGCCTGTGTCGTCGAGCGCCCGCGCATAAAAAAATCTTGCGTAGTAATCGCGTGGCGAACGATCGATCACGCGTTCAAGATGGCGCAGTGCAGCATGGATGTCGCCCTTATGGTATTCGAAGATCCCCGCCTCTCTTAAAATCAGCAGGTCATCCGGCGAAGAAGCCAGTGCCTGCCTGAAAAGACCTTCAGCCTCCCGGATATTGTTCTGGCGAGCAGCTACTATGCCCTTGCCCATGCTGCGCAGGGGGTCGGCAAGCTTTTTCTGCAAAAAATACTGCCGCGCCACGCCCGGACTTGCATGCCTGGCCATGAGCAAGGCCTGGATCCTCAAAAAATCCCTGTCATCGTCCCTGCGCTTCAAGACATCGGAAGGAAAAGAGGGGAGGCTGGCCCTTATGCCGGCCAGCCGCGTTTCCAGGTCAGGATGGGTCGTCAGATAAGACGGGAACGCCGAGCTGCGGTTCCAATCCATCTTCTTCAAGGTCTCAAAGGCGCCCAGCATCCCCCTGGGATTGTATCCGCAACGGACAAGATATTGCAGGCCCACACGGTCTGCCTCGTCTTCGTCGATGCGGCTGTACTTGAGCATGGCGCTCGTTCCGGCAGCCAGGGATCCCACCATGGCCGCACCGCCAGCGTTTCCTCCGCCTGCTACGCCCGCAGCTATGCCTGCCAGGACCCCCAGCAGGGAAGCGGCAGTTATGGTGCGTCCGCGCTCGACTTGTTTCGCTATGTGCTGCTGGGTGATATGCGCCACTTCGTGGCAGAGGACCGCCGCCAGTTCCGCTTCATGCTCCATGCCCATGATGAGCCCCGAAAAGACAAAGACAAAGCCACCGGGAGAGGCAAAGGCGTTGAGGATGTCATTCTGGATGACGCTTGCGGAAAAGGCGTAAGGCTGGGGCGGCAGCTTCCCTATGATCTTGCTGACCAGTCTCTGGACATAATCCTTGATCTCAGGATCTTCGATCACGGGCATGGAGGACCTGATCATGGCATCGAACTCCCTGCCCATCTCCATTTCTTCTTTAAGGCCGAACTCTCCGAAAAGGAATGCCTGAGCCTGGACAGGAAACAGCAATGAACACAGGATGCAGAATACGGCTGCAAGACGCGCTGCCATGGCGCCCCACCTCCAGCGTCAGGTTATGTCCCAAACAGCGCCGCCGGGAGTATCGCGCACTTCGACACCCATCTCTGCCAGCCGGCTCCGCACAAGATCTGCAGCGGCATAATCCTTGGCGGCACGTGCCCTGACGCGTTCATCCATCAGTTCACCTATCTTGGCCACGTCGATGCCCCTGCGCTTCGCGCGGACTTCGCGCAGTTCCAGCAGGAATTGCTGCGGAGGCTGGCAAAACACACCCAGGATGCCGGCCCATGCCCTGGCAAGATCCAAAAAGCTGCCCAGCAGATCCCTGCAGCCTTCCTTGCTTTTTTCAGCCTTGTCTTCAAGCAGCCGGTTGACAAGGCGCACCGTGCCGAACACGCATCCAAGGGCGCCTGCCGTGTTCAGATCGTCATCCATTGCTGCAAAGAACCCCTTCCTGAGGCTGTCGAATTCCTCTGTCCAGGCAGGAGCAATGCCCCCGGGCTTCCACTTGGGCCGGCTCAAAGCCAGTTCTGCATCCCTGAGTGTTTCGTAGATCCTCTTCAGCCCCTTTTCATTGTCGTCAAGCACGTCAAAGCTGAAGTCTATCGGTCCGCGGTATTGCTTGCTGAGCAGGAAGTACCGCAATGTCTCCGGCTGGCAATGTTCGAGTATGTCTCGGATAGTCTTAAAATTATTCAGCGACTTTGACATCTTT
>JAEEGL010792097.1_pt1 | contig 14249 bp, 13 predicted proteins | sample 9134231 | NCBI WGS metagenome assembly JAEEGL01 (sample SAMN16246548, study PRJNA631951) | gut metagenome | biome: gut microbiome; feature: rumen; material: fiber-attached | host: Bos | place: Iran: Karaj | collected 2018-10 | reverse complement strand
TGGAAGACCTCGGCAAAGGCCTTCGTTCCCAGGTTGGCACGATGTACGGCACAAAGCTCAAGGGCACCCGCTATCTTGAAATGGCGGAAGGCTATGTCACCCGGATGGCACTTGACGCTGACGATCAGGTGATCGGCTATGAGTTCGTTTCCCTCGGCAAAATGACCGACTTCATGAAGAAGGGCGACGATGCAAACACGGCATATGAAAAGGCCAAGGGCACTTACGGCAGATTCGCCGACGCCGTGAAGTATATCGATCCCCGTCAGGAATAAGGAGGTAGAGGAAATGGCTTTGTTTGAAAACTATGAAAGACGCGTGGACAAGATCCTCGCTGTTTTGAAGAAATACGGCATTTCTTCCATTGAAGAATGCAAAGAACTCACCCTTTCGAAGGGGATCGACGTTGACAAGATCGTGCGCGAGACCCAGCCGATCTGCTTTGAAAACGCTGTCTGGGCCTACACCGTCGGCTGCGCCATCGCGCTCAAGAAGGGCTGCACCAAGGCTGCCGACGCTGCCGCCGCCATCGGCGAAGGCCTTCAGTCGTTCTGCATTCCCGGTTCCGTTGCCGAAAACCGCAAGGTCGGCCTCGGCCACGGCAATCTCGGCAAAATGCTGCTTTCCGAAGAGACGGAATGCTTCTGCTTCCTTGCCGGCCATGAAAGCTTTGCCGCCGCGGAAGGCGCAATCAAAATTGCCCTCAACGCCAACAAAGTGCGCGTGCAGCCGCTGCGTGTGATCCTCAACGGCCTTGGCAAAGACGCCGCCATGATCATTTCCCGCATCAACGGCTTCACCTATGTGAAAACAGAGTTCGATCCCTATTCGGAGACCGTGACCGTTGTTGACGAAAAGGCCTATTCCGACGGCCCGCGTGCCAAGGTCCGCTGCTACGGCGCAGACAACGTGCCCGAAGGCGTTGCGATCATGAAGCTGGAAAACGTCGGCGTTTCCATCACCGGCAACTCCACCAACCCCACCCGCTTCCAGCACCCCGTTGCCGGCACTTATAAAAAATGGTGCACGGAAAACGGCGTCAGCTATTTCTCCGTGGCGTCCGGCGGCGGCACAGGCCGCACCCTGCATCCGGATAACATGGCTGCCGGCCCGGCTTCCTACGGCATGACCGACACCATGGGCCGCATGCATTCCGACGCGCAGTTTGCAGGTTCCTCCTCCGTGCCCGCCCACGTGGAAATGATGGGCCTCATCGGCATGGGCAATAACCCGATGGTCGGCGCGACCGTCGCCTGCGCTGTGGCCGTGGAAGAAGCGTCCAAATAAATCACAACCTAAAAGAACAAAAGCTGTTGCAAGTTCACGCAGAACGTGCAGCAGCTTTTTTGTGAGGGAATAAGGGGTTGAGCAAATAGAAGGGAGGCGGTTTTCAGCCTCCCATTTTTCTGTTATTTCTGCGTTTGTTCCTGTGTTGTGCGCACGGGGTAGTTTTCCTGCTTCACCAGCGCGGCGCCCTGCTCGGAGCAGATCCAGTTATACAGCACGCGTTCCGGGCTGTTTTCTCCGGCGGATTTGCGGATCACAACATAGAAATCGTTCGTCAGCGGATAGCTGCCGTCGCCGATGGTCTCGTTGGAGGGATCGACGCCGTCCACCGCAAGGATCTTTGCCGTGTCAAGCTTGTCCTGCTCCATATTGGTCAGATAGTAATAGACGGTATAGCCCAGCGCATTTTTGCTGTTGTCATAATCGGCGATCGCTTCCAGCAGACCGATCATCGTGTCGATGCGCTGCCCAGTCGGCGGCTCCATCAGATCGTCGCCGAGGTCGACCAGCTTGTCAAACAACGTCTGGCTGCCGGAATCCGGGTTGCGCTGATAGGCCGCGATCTCGCCCTTGTTTCCGCCCACGGCGGACCAGTCGGTCGTCTTGCCGCTGTAAATGGACTTGATCTGGTCGATCGTCAGGCTTGTTACAGGGTTCTCTTTGGAGCAGATGAACACCAGCGCATCCACGCCGATCGGCGTCATTTCCAGTTCTTCGCCGCTGTCCTTGATATATTGTTTTGCTTCTTCGCTCGGTTCATACGCCAGCAGGATGTCGAAGGTGCCGTCCACGATCGCCTTGTAGTTGTCGGTCGTGGAGCCGGCAAACGTGATCAGTTCGTTGGTGTCGGCGCGGTCAATGCCGAGTACAGTTGCCGTTACCGCCTGGCCGAGCGGAAGATTGGCAAGCGATCCGCCCATACGCGGATAGTTGTCCTTTGTGAAGACGAAGTTGCCGTTGAGATTGCTGGTCGTGGTTTCGGTCGTGCTCGGTTCGGTCGATGGTTCTGTCGCCGGGGGTTCCTGCTGACTGCAGGCGCAAAGCGTAAGCAAACAGAAGGCAAGAAGCAAAGCCGAAAGCTTTTTGATGGTCATAGGTTTCTCCTCCTTTTTTATATCAGCACATTGCTGGTCAGTTTTAATATCACGTTTCCGTCAGGATCCTGCACAAGGGACTCGCCCTTTGTACAGACCAAAATGTAGCCGCAAAACTCTTCAATGGCAATCGTATCGGTATACAGCAACCGTCCTGTCCGAAGATCGTACAGTTCGTATCTGCTATCTTCGCCGAGATCATCGTCGTCATAGGTGTGTATGACTTCTGCCAGCGAGCCGTGCAGCAGCATATATACATATTCCTTTTTAGCTTCGTTTTTTCCAAATTTGATGCCGCTTATGGGCAGCTTACGTTCTTTTTGCGCGGCGCGGTCAAACAGATACCAGCCGCCTTTGCTGCTGATCGACAAAATGAAAGCCTTTGTGAGATACAGATCAGACGAATAGGTCGTGTGGTCATAATCGTTTCTCTCGATGCGCGGTGCGTGGATCTTTGCGATGCGGTTGCCGCTGAGATCAAAAATGTAGAAATCGAGATCCTCGGTCTGCACCATGAGATAAAGATCGCCGGAAGTGTAAGGGTCAGTGCTTTCATAAACGGTATCGATCAGGCTGATCTCCGACGAAAGGCCAAGATCGATCTCGCTCCCGTCTGAGCTGCGGTAAACCTTTTTCTCCGTTCTGTCAAGAAAGACCTCACCGTTATCACTGTATACAAGGAAGTCCCAGTCCACGCTGTAGGGGTTGCCGACCTGCTTGCCGGAGGTGTCGTAAACGGTTATTATTTCCGTATCACTGTTGAACAGCAACGCTGTTCCCGATGCTTCGCTGCTGTGGAAGTAACCCTCGATCTTTTGTGTCAGCGGCGTTCCGTCCGGACTGAAAAGCTGAATGGAATCGGTCCAGCTGTCATATCCGATGAAATAGTCGCCGAACCGTTCGTTGAACGGAAGCGCCAACTGGATCTCTGAAAGCTTTTTGCCCTTGGAATTTGTAAAGATACAGCGTCCTTCGGCGCTTCTCTCCTCTTCAAAGGAGTCATCGTCATCGTAGTCCAGGCCGTACTCATTGTCCGATTGCGGTTTCTGCAGCGTGAACATCAGCTTTTCTTCGTCGTAGTATCTGAAAACAGCTTCCAGCCCGTCTGTTGCAAGCTTTGCCTCCAGATCGTCAAGATCGCAGATCGCTTTTCCGTCAAAGTTATAGAGCATCTGGTGATCTTCTGACGTTTCTTCAAGGGGAACGCTGGTGAAATATCCGTTTCCGTCCGAATACCACTGGATGTTGGTCTCCATCGGGAACTCCAGTGCCCAGGAGCCGTCGCCCGCAATCATCACCGGCGTATAGGAAAACATCTCGTCGGGATTTCCGATATTGAACTTCCAGACGACTTTGCCTGTGTCGGACTCGAAGCGCTCACAGTATTCATAGAGCGGTTTTGTGATGATCTTGCCGTCGCTGGTCATTATACCGTTCGACGTCATATAGGAGAGTGAACGACTTTCCACCGGATAAGTGACAGATTTTCCGTCTTCCTCATAGGTATAAAACGGCACCTCGCGGTAGACCTCTGTTTGCGACGGATACGGCATGATCTCGCCGTAATCGCCGGGCTCGAAGCTGTCAAGCGGCCCGTCTTCATAAAAGAATGCTTTCTTTTCGTCCGAAACGAAGCTCCCGATCTCCGGCAGCTTTTTTAGCGAAAAGACCGCGGGTTCCGGTTCGGTCGTCACCTCGGGTTCCGTTGTGGTAATAACGACGGTTTCGGGTTCCGCCGGCGGCTGGCTTCCGCAGCCGAACAGCGCGAGCAGCAGAGTGAGTGAAAGAAGAATGCTGAGGATGCGTTTCATGAAGATCCCTCCTCTTCAATCGGATTGTATAACGAAAAAAAGCGCTTGTCAACCGCCTTGAAAAATATTACAAATTCTTCATATTTTTGCTTGTGATACAAGGGAAAACAGCGGCAAACCGCAGCCGTTTTTCCAACAAAAAATCTGCCCGGATTTCGGACAGATTCTTTGTTCCTATTACGATGCAGCGTAAGATCTTATTTGTTCTGGTTGAACAGAGCGTCGATAAAGCCCTGTGCCAGCGCCTGGATCATTTCGCCGGCGATCGCTTCAACGATCTTGCCGACCACCTGGCCGATCACTTCGCCGATGGCGTCAAACGGATTCTTCATGAAAACATCTCCTTTCTCCATAGGGTTCTATCATTTCCTGCCGGGTTGAAAGCGGCGGGTACGTGAGCAAATCAGGTGCGCTTGATCTTGCTGAAATCAAACACGTTCTGGGTCATGCGGCCGAGATCGCGCGTTTTGACGGCAAAGCCGTGTTTTTCCAATGTGCGGCGCATGGCGTCGATCAGCGCGGTGTCGTCGCTCTTTTGCGAGAATTGAATGATCAGATTGCCGCGGTCGGCATAGACGTCGATGGCACGCTCGGCGGCAAGGATGCCCGGGCTCAGACCCTCCAGCAGAATGCCGGAGATCGGGTTGTTCGTGATGCGGCCGGGATAGGTCAAAAACACGGTGCCAACCCCCGTCATGGAATGGGCAAGACCTTCGGGGCCGGTCAAAAAGGCGTTGACCTTGTCAATGTCGCCCATGGCGTCGATCTCGTCGCACTGGCGCAAAATGTCCTGGAACATGGCGCGCACATGCTCTTCGGTGCGCTGGGTCGCCATGGTCTTTGCAAGTTTTTTGCAAAGCTCCTTCAGCGGCAGCGCGGCGTCTTCGGGCGTGACCGGCAGCAGCACGTTATATGCAAGGTTCCCAAGCGTATTCGAGGGCAGAACGCGGCGTCCGTCCGCCGTGGTGATCACAACAACGTCCTGATCGCCGACATCATAGCAGTCGCGGATCGCTTCGGCAGCCAAAGCCGAGAGCAGGGGAGCGAAGGTCGTTTCAAGGGACTTCACCTTTTGCAAAAACGCGTCGTTGGAGATCTCAAGATTGACCAGCCGGCAGGTCGGGCTGTCCTTGGGCGCGTCTTCCGGCGGAAAGCGGAACAACCGCTCAAGATCGACCGGCTGCACCATGTTGCCGGGACGGGCAAATTTCGTCAGCGGATCATAGCGCTCCGTGTCGTCCATGGTATAGAACAGGCTGTCGTCGGCGCGGATGCCGTGCTTGGTGAAAAGCCTTGTTCCGATCAGACGGGCCGGCGGGAACATGATCGTCAGATAGTTCCACATCACGGTGACAAGGAAGCAGATCATGCCGTAGGCGTCGGTCTGGCTGTGGAAGAGGGAAAACGTCAGATGGCGTTCGCCGTAAAGGAAGACGAAAAGGTAGCCGTTGGTATCGTCGGTGCCGAAATACAGCCGCTTGCCGTCGTCGGGCGCAAGCACCACCGGCGCGTCGTTTTTTTCATAGCAGACGCGTCCTTCGTGCAAAACCGGGCGCACGGCGAATTCCGGATAGGCGCGCAGCGCTTTGTCGGCGGCCTTCTGCAGCTTCTCCACATTGATCTTTTGCTTGAGATCAAAACGCACGCGAATGTCGAAGGTCGCCCCCGGGCCGGCATAGGCGCCGTAAAAAATCGTATCGTAGCGGCCGCAGCGGCGCAGACCGTTCGGCAAAAAATATTTGCTGCGGTTCTGTGTGGTCATGGCAGTCATCTCCCTCGTTTTTCTCTATTATAGCAGAGTGTGATTGAAAAGGCAATAGAAAAGTTAAAAAAAGATGAACAAACAGTAAATAAATGTTAAACGCGGAAAATGCAAAAAATCTTGCGTTCCCGCAGTGGTTATGGTATAATATAAAAAAACAATACGAAGGAGTATGATATTCATGAAAACCGCAAAAAAACTGTTGTCCGTTTTGCTGTCCTTGCTAATGCTGCTGTCGTTTGCAACCTTGGCGTTCGCTGAGGACGAAGAACCGACCCAGAACTGGGTGCAGATCAAGACCAGCGCGGACCCCACACTTGCCAAGGGCGATCTGTTTGTGGATCTTGCTTCGGTAAAAGATGTTTATGTTGCAAGGACCGCGCTTCAAGAAGTCTATGATTACATTCCGCAGGAAGACGGAATCGAAGGCATCGTCTGGAATCTGTATCATGTCGGCCTGATTTATCTGGCGCAGCAGAATCCCGAGACTTTGGAGGCTGCACGCACGGAGTATGAAAGAAGAAAAGCAGAGAACGGCGGCATTATTTTGTCTTCCAGAGACGAAGTGGATGAGATCTTCATCTCGATGCTGAACGTTTCTTATACTGACGTGACAAATCTCGGCCAGGAAAAGCTGCCGGAGCTTTATCCGGACGCCCTTGCCGCAGCAACGGCTGAGGCCGAAGAAGCTTTTGCCGTTTATGAGAACGCCACATGGTATTATGACGCGAACTTTGTTTCCAGCTTCTACTGGCTGAAAGCGGAAGGCGACTCGGAGATCAATTACATTCCCGAAGAGATCAAGGAATCCTTCTGCGAATACGGCATCGAGTGGCAGACCGTTGCTGTGAGCGCTGCCGCTGTTGCGGGCGACGAAGGCTATTTCCTGAACGGCACGACACCGGCTGTTGAGCTTCCCGCAGAAATGCTGGACTATTATGACATGATGCGCGAACAAATGGTGGAAGACATCACGATGGATGATTCTACGTTTCCCGCAACGCCGAAGGAATATCCCATCACGGTTTCTGACGAGGAAACAGGCGAGAGCGTCACGTTCCAGAACGAAGAGGAAGTCCGCGCTTATGTCAACGAGCTGTTAGACGATTTTATTGAGGGCATGACCGGCAGCGAAGGTTTCTTTGACGGTGCAACTGTGCTTGTCAATCCCGATGACGACAGTCTGTTCCAGATCCAGATGACAAAGACTTATACCGATCCGGGCGGCTCCTATCAGCAGACAACGTTTTGGCCGCTTTGCGAAAAGACCTATTACAGCCAGAGCATTACCACCGAAGCGATCTGGTCCTGCATCAGCACGCTCAGCTGGAGCTGGACGGATGAAACCGCCGCTTCTGTGACGATTGCGCCCGTCAAAGGCGACGGCGTCGTTATCATCAACGCGACCGTCAATGCCGAAGTGACGACCGAACCGCAGGTCGGCGTGGCTGGCGAAAAGAAAGCGACCGCCACCGCCACCTTCAACGGAACGGAGCTCACCAACAGCAAGACTTTTGCGATCGCCGCGCTTGAGCCCGAAATTCCCGACACCCCGGATACGCCCGATACCCCGGATACACCTGACACTCCGGATACGCCCGACACACCCGACACTCCGGCGGAAGACACCGGCAAAAAGCAGTATTGGGGCGACTTCCTGCAAAAGCTGTTCCAGTGGCTGACCGAGCTGTTCGAAATGTTTACCCGCTGGGTGAAGGACGCAAAATAACAATTCGCAATTGAATCATTGAAGCAAAAGGCCGCAGGAGATCCTGCGGTCTTTTTCTCAGCCTTTTTCATTGTGAATTTTTTTCAAAACATTGGACATCCGGCGGATTTCGTGCTATAATACAGATACTTATGTGAATCTTTACGAAACGAGGCGACTTTTGAAATGGATGATTACGGACTTGCAACCAAATGTCTGCGCGCGGGCTACACGCCGAAAAACGGCGAACCGATCGCGCTGCCGATCATTCAAAGCACGACCTATAAATATGAAAGCAGCGACGCAATGGGCGCGCTGTTCGACCTTGCCGCAGACGGCTATTTCTATACCCGCCTTGCGAACCCGACGAACGACGCCGTTGCCGCAAAGATCGCCGCGCTCGAAGGCGGTGTGGCCGGCGTTCTGACTTCTTCCGGTCAGGCGGCAAACCTGTTCGCGATCCTCAACCTCTGCTCGGCGGGCGATCATGTGGTCGCTTCCACGGCGATCTACGGCGGCACGTTCAATCTGTTCAACGTGACGCTGCGCCGCTTCGGCATCGATTTCACCTTCGTCATGCCCGACTGCGACGACGAAACATTGGAAGGCGCGTTCACGGAAAAGACGAAGGCCGTGTTCGGCGAAACGCTGTCGAACCCTTCGCTGAACGTGTTCGATATCGAGCGCTTTGCTGCCGCCGCCCACCGCCACGGCGTGCCTTTGATCGTGGACAACACCTTCCCGACCCCGATCAACTGCCGCCCGTTTGAGTTCGGCGCGGACATCGTGACCCATTCCACCACGAAATATCTTGACGGCCACGCCACCCAGGTCGGCGGCGCGATCGTGGATTCCGGCAACTTCGATTGGACCAAAAGCGACAAGTTCCCGTGCCTGACCACGCCGGACGATTCCTATCACGGCATCACCTATACCGAACAGTTCGGCAAGGCGGCCTTCATCACAAAGTGCGTTGCCCAGCTCATGCGCGACCTCGGCTCCATCCCCTCGCCGCACAATGCGTTTTTGCTTAACCTCGGCATCGAAACGCTGCCGCTGCGCATGAAAAAGCACTGTGAAAACGCACAGGTCGTTGCAGAGTATCTGCAAAAGAACGACAAGGTCTCCTGGGTGTCCTATCCCGGCCTTCCCGGCGACCCCGAATATGCAAAAGCGCAAAAATATATGCCGAACGGCACCTCCGGCGTGATCTCTTTCGGCGTCAGGGGCGGCCGCGCGGCTGCCACGAAATTCATGGACGCGCTGAAGCTTTGCAACATCGTGACCCATGTTGCGGACTGCCGTACCTGCGTGCTGCACCCGGCGTCCACGACCCACCGCCAGCTCACCGACGAACAGCTTGAGGAATGCGGTGTGAAACCCGATCTGATCCGCCTTTCCGTCGGTCTGGAGGATGTGGAAGACATCATCGGCGATCTGGAACAGGCGCTGACAGCCGCCACCGCATGAGGGCATTCGTTCAAAAGAAAGGACGGTCACTATGAAACTCGGAATCGTGGGGCTGCCGAACGTCGGCAAGAGCACCCTGTTCAACGCCATCACCAACGCGGGCGCCCAGTCCGCAAACTACGCCTTTTGCACCATTGAGCCGAACGTCGGCGTGGTTGCCGTGCCCGACAAGCGCATCGACGCGCTTGCCGAAATGTACAAGCCTGTGAAGATCACGCCCGCCACGGTGGAATTCGTGGACATCGCCGGTCTTGTCAAAGGCGCTTCCAAGGGCGAAGGACTCGGCAACAAGTTTTTGTCGCACATCCGCGAGGTGGACGCCATCGTGCATGTGGTGCGCTGCTTTGAAAACGACGACATCATCCATGTGGACGGCAGCGTGAACGCCAAGCGCGACATTGAAACGATCAACCTTGAGCTGATCCTTTCCGACCTTGAAATGATCGACCGCCGCATTGACCGCACAAGCAAGGCGCTCAAGGGCGACAAATCGCTCGGCGCGACCCTTGCTTTTCTCAAACGGGTGAAAGAGGCGCTTGAAAACGAACAGCCCGCCCGCACGCTGGATTGCGACGAAAACGAACAGGCGATCCTTGACGAAGCCTGCCTTTTGACCGCAAAGCCCGTGATCTATGCCTGCAACCTCAGCGAAGAGGATTTCACCAACGGCATCGACACCAACGAAAACTACCTTGCCGTGTGCGAGATCGCAAAGGCCGAAGGCAGCGAGGTGCTGCCGATCTGCGCCGAGCTGGAAGCGGAGATCTCTTCGCTTTCCAAAGAGGACCGCGAAATGTTTCTCTCAGATCTCGGTGTGGAGCAGGGGGGCCTCGATCTGCTGATCCAGCGCTCCTATCATTTGCTTGGCCTGATCTCCTATCTCACCGCCGGTCAGCCCGAGGTGCGCGCCTGGACGATCAAAAACGGCACGAAAGCCCCGCAGGCCGCCGGCAAGATCCATTCCGACTTTGAACGCGGCTTCATCCGCGCCGAGGTCGTCACCTTCGACCATCTGATGGAATGCGGTTCGCTGGCCGCCGCGCGCGAAAAAGGCCTTGTCCGCTCCGAGGGCAAGGAATATGTGATGAAGGACGGCGACATCGTACATTTCCTGTTTAATGTGTAAAAACAGTCGTTAGTCGTTAGTCATTAGTCGTTAGAAAGTTTAACCCCGCCGCGGAATCATTTCCGCAGCGGGGTTTTCCGATTCTATTGACTATCGACTAATGACTACCGACTTACACGTCAATGCCGCATATCCTGCAGTTTTCAAGATGCTCTGCATAGGTCTCGGCGTAATAATAGTTCATGTCCTCGTCGGTGACGAAGAAGAAGTTGTCCGATTCTGCGGGATAGAGCGCCGCGTCGATCGCGTCGATGCCGGGGCAGCAGATCGCGCCTTCGGGCAGACCGCGCACCTTATAGGTGTTGTAGAGCGCGGCATACTGCGAGGTGTCGCCGGAAAGATAGGGCGAATCCGTGATGCGGTCGTTGACATAGTGGATCGTCACGTCGCACTGCAGCATCCCGTAATCCGGGCTTTCCAGCCGGTTGTGCAAAACCGAGGACACGTTGGCCATCTCTTTCGGGTCGCCGCACTCCTCCTGCACGATCGACGCAAGGGTGATGATCTCGTCCATCGTGTAGCCGAGCTCCTTCGCGCGCGCCTTGCGTTCGTCGGTCAGCTTGGCGTTCATGTTTTTGAGAAAGCGTGAAAGGGCGCTTTTTGCGCTTTCACCGCGATAGAAATCATAGGTGTCGGGAAAAACATAGCCCTCCAGCGCATAGGCGCGCTTGGAAAAGTCCGTTCCCGCAAGGAAGCCGTAGCTTTCTTGCGCGGCGGCAACGTCCTTCACGGCCTCCATGAAATCCGCGGCCGGGCAAACGCCGCTTGCTTCCAGCTTTTCCGCGCTCTCAACGGCGGTATAGCCTTCGGGGAACATCACGCGCACCACAGGGTCGGCTTCGGTCGTGGTCTCGCTTGTCGGGGCGGCGGAGGATTCTTCCAACACCGGAGTCCCGCCGCAGGCGCACAGCAGCGCCGTCAGCAAAACCGCCAGCAGGAGAGACAGGAGCTTTTTGAACATGTTACATCCGTCCTTTTTGTTTCTGTTACTTTAACCATAATAACATAATCGCCGCGAAAAAAGAAGAAGCGCGGCGCATTTTTCACAAAAAAGTCAGATTTTGCCGCCGCTTTCAAACTTTTCTTTCGTTTTTCGCATACGAAGTTCAAAAAAGGGCTTGCAAAAAGGGCGGTTTTATGGTAAATTAAAAAGGTAAATTTAGAATATGGAGGAATACTATTATGATTTCAGCAGGCGATTTCAGAAACGGCGTGACCTTTGAAGAAGACGGCAACGTGCTGCAGGTCGTTGAATTTCAGCATGTGAAGCCCGGCAAAGGCGCGGCATTCGTCAGAACCAAGACCAAGAACGTCATCACCGGCGCTGTGGTGGAAAAGAGCTACAACCCCACTGCGAAGTTCCCCACCGCTTACATCGAGCGCAAGGATATGGAATATTCCTACAATGACGGCGATCTGTATTATTTCATGGACAGCGAGACCTACGACATGGTTCCCATCAACCAGTCCGATCTGCCCGACAGCTTCAAGTTCGTGAAAGAAAACATGTCCTGCAAGATTTTGTCCTATAAAGGCAAGGTCTTCGGCGTGGAACCGCCCAACTTTGTGGAGCTTCAGGTCACCAAGACCGACCCGGGCTTCAAGGGCGACACCGCAACCAACACCACCAAACCCGCCACACTGGAAACCGGCGCAGAGATCAAGGTGCCGCTCTTCATCGACGAGGGCGAAATGATCCAGGTCGACACCAGAACCGGCGAATATCTCGGCCGCGCATAAGCGCAGAAAGGAAGAACGATTATGTCTGTCAACGAAAAAGTTGCTTATCTCAAGGGTCTCATGGAAGGCCTTGACATCGACACCGATAAAAAAGAAGGCAAGCTCTTTGCCGCTGTGCTTGACACGCTGCAGGAGATCGCCGACGCCATCGACGGCATTGAAGACGACGTGGATACGCTGAACGAATACATTGAAGAGATCGACGAGGATCTCGGCGATGTGGAAGATTTCGTGTATGACCTTGACGACGAATGCTGCGACGACGAGTGCGATTGCTGCGATGACGACGACTGCATCGAAGTGACCTGCCCGGCCTGCGGCGAAAACATCTGCATCGACCTTGACGACATCGACGACGACGGCCAGGTGGAATGCCCCTGCTGCGGCGAGACCCTCGAGTTCGAGATCGAGATGGAAGACGACGAGGACGCCGAAGACTCCGACGAAGAATAATCAAGAGCAACAACCAAAGCTGCCCGGGCAACCGCTCAGGCAGCTTTTTTCTATGCTTCAAGTTTATGCACGAATTCCTGCAAAAATGAATAATCCGAATCGCAAACGTGGAAAACTGCGTGAGTAAAGTGAAAAACTTGCCGTTTTTACGTTAAAATGATTCTAAAAACGAATTACGATGTGGAAAACGGCGGGTTTTCAACGTTTTGAACGCAGTTTTCCTCGTAGGGAAGTTTTTTACTTTACATGAAGATCGGCGCTGACAATGCATAACCTTTACACCGCCGGCCGAAAAGCGGCGGTTCAGACCGCTCCTGCAACGGCGACCGGCCGGGAAAACACGGTCTCGATCGTCTTCTCGCAGCCCTCCGGAGAATATACCCAGCGGTCGATGTGGCCGCCGCGCAAAAAGTACTGCGGCTTCGGCGCGGGATAGGCGGCGTCAAAGGAATCCACGATGATGAGTTTGATCTTCATGCGCTCCGGAATGAGGTTTTTGATATAGACGCTGGCCTGCTGCCCGGGTAAAACGCCGGGGGTGTATTCCGCAAGTCCGGCGAGGTTCGGCCGCAGTTCCACAAAAATGCCGTAGCGCTCCACGGAACGGACAATGCCGGGCACGGTCTCTCCCGGCTTGAAAAAGGAGGCATTCTCCTCCCATGTGCCGAGCAGTTCTTTGTAGGAGAGGGTGATCCTTCCCGCATCGTCCACACTTTTGACCACTGCCTTGATGTGCTGTCCGGGCAAAAACCGCGCCGAAGGGTGGGGGATGCGCGAAACGGAGATCGTATCGATGGGCATGAGGGCGCTGATGCCGGCGCCGATGTCGCAGAACACGCCGAAGGGTTCCAGATGGGTGACCACGGCGTCAATGACGTCGCCGGGCCGCAGCAAAGCGATGTATTCGTGCATGCAGGCCAGCTGCACGGCTTTGCGGCTGAGCAGAGCAAGGGGTCTTCCGTCTTCGTCGGCGGTGAAGCCGGTGATCTTGAACATGACGGGTTTGCCCACGCGGGAGATGACGGCAATGTCGCGCACCGAGCCGTCTTCCAGCCCGATGGCGCCCTCACAGCGGGGGATGACGCCGCGCATTGCGCCGAGATCCACATGCAGATCGTGCGCCTTGTCGCACATCACTGCGCGCGCCTCAAGCACTTTTCCGCTGTAAAACGCCTCTTTGAGCGCTGCGGCCGAGCTTTGGGCGGCAAGGTTTTCCTCTGTTTGCAAAAGATAGCTTTCCGGAGAATAGGGGTTCATAGACAGATCCTTTCCGCTGCCGGGCTGGGCGCTTTTTCGCCTGCAAAGGCAGCATCTTTTTATTTGTTGTTTCAATATATGTATTGAAAACGGATTTTATTTTGACTTGTTGCGCAAAGCATTGATATTTTCGGAAAAATTTGGTATACTATATCTTTAGATAGTCAATTTCGGGAGGCGAGGACATGGATGTACGCGTGGGCGACGTGCTGGTGATGAAAAAGAATCATCCGTGCGGCGCGAACGAATTTGAGGTTCTGCGCTCCGGCATGGATTTCAAATTGCGCTGCCGCGGCTGCGCGCATGAGGTCATGGTGCCCCGCCGCAAAGCGGAAAAGAACATCCGAAAGATCATCAGGAAGGAGGACGCAGACAATGCTTGACAAGCTGACCGCCGTGGAGGCGCGGTTTGAAGAAGTGAACGAAAAGCTCTGCGATCCTGCCGTTTTGTCCGATCAGAAAACCTATGCCGCCCTGATGCGCGAACGCAAAACGCTTGCGCCCGTGGTGGACACGTTCCGCGCTTACAAGGACGCCAAGT
>JAEEGL017020365.1_pt1 | contig 14250 bp, 14 predicted proteins | sample 9134231 | NCBI WGS metagenome assembly JAEEGL01 (sample SAMN16246548, study PRJNA631951) | gut metagenome | biome: gut microbiome; feature: rumen; material: fiber-attached | host: Bos | place: Iran: Karaj | collected 2018-10 | reverse complement strand
TCGTTTCCGCGCCGGGAACGTTGAACCGTCATTTTCGCAAAGCGAAGAATTCGCTTTGCGGCGCTTTCAGCGCGGGGATTTTGTAACGCAAAATCCCGAAAATGCGGTATAACAACCCCGGCATACGGCGCTGCGCGCCGATGACGCACAGCGTCATAGCGGAAACGTCGTTTCCGCGCCGGGAACGTTGAACCGTCATTTTCGCAAAGCGAAGAATTCGCTTTGCGGCGCTTTCAGCGCGGGGATTTTGTAACGCAAAATCCCGAAAATGCGGTATATATATTTGTGCCCCGGACGGAAAACGATCTCCGCCCGGGCGCTTCTTTTGTGTAATTCAAATTCGTAGACGCTCCGCTTTTCTATTAAACAAACACTCTCCCGTTTGCCGCAGGCAAACACCCTCCCGATTGCGCGTTCGCCGCAGGCGAATTCCATCCCGATTGCCGGAGGCAATCAAAAAACCCGTCCGCCGCACGGCGAACGGGTTTTCTCATATTCCCGCAAACACTTCCGAAATATCGTTGTGCAAAACGAGATCGGCGTACGCGTCGTAGGGCGTGGGATCGTAATTCACGATCACGAGCTTTGCGCCCGCCGGGCGGTAATTGACGAAGCCCGCGGCGGGGTATACCACCAGCGACGTGCCCACCGCCACCAGCAGGTCGCACCCGCGGATGGCCTTCAGCGCCTGCGTTACCTTGCGGTCGTCCAACGATTCGCCGTAAAAAACGATGTCGGGGCGCAGAATGCCGCCGCATTCGCACTTCGGCACGCCGGGCACGCGCTTGATAAAGCTTTCCGGGTAGGTTTTGCGGCAGCGCACGCAGCGGTATTTCAGCGTGGTGCCGTGCACCTCCACTACGTTTTTGCTGCCCGCCAGCTGGTGGAGCCCGTCGATGTTCTGCGTTACCACGGCGCTCACCTTATCGCCCAGCGCGGCGATCTTTTTATGCGCCACGTTGGGTCTGGCGTCGCCCACGATCAGAAAATCGCGGTAGTATTTATAAAAGGTTTCGGGGTCGCGCTGAAAATACCCTATCGAAAGCAGCGTTTCGTACGGCACGGGGGACTTGCGCTTTTCCAGCCCCTCCTTGCCGCGGAAATCCGCCAGCCCGCTGGCGGTGGAGATGCCCGCGCCTGTTAAAAACACAACGTTATTGCTTTCGTCAAGCAGCTTTTTGAACGATTCGATGCCGTCCATCGGAATGCCTCCTTACAGCGCCCGCGCCTTGCTCAAAAAATACCCGGGGACCGCCACGAAGGCAAAGAAAGCAAGGCTTACAAGCGTAAATACTTTTATGAATTTTCCCCCGTTTTCGGGGTATTCGCGCACGTAGATGCGGTAGTTGATCACCGAGGCCAGCGAGCCGATCAGCGAAACCAGCCCCGCGCTGTCCAGCCCGTACAGCAGCGCGCCGGTATCGGCCGAAAACGGGTACAGCACGATGGCGGCGGGCACGTTGGAGATCAGCTGGCTAAGAAGGATGCTGCCCGCGTATTCGCGCCCCGTTATCGCCTTCTGCAAAAAGGCAGCGACCGTTTCGTTTGCGGAAACGGAGGAGGAAAACACGAAAAAGCAGAAAAACGTTGCCAGCAGCACGTAATCGGTTTTGAGCAGTATGCGCCTGTCCGCCGCCAGCACGGCAAGGAACACCGCCCCGACGGCGATATACCAATACCGCGTGCGGGATACGATAACGCCCAGCACCAGCAAAAACAGGCAGAAGTAAACGATGCGCTGCACACGCCGGTCCCGGGACCATTCGCCCGCCACGTCCGTCTGCCCGAGGCCGGTCTTCTGCCGGAGGTCCCTGCGGTACAAAAACAGCACGAAGCAGATCAGCAGCGCGCCGGAGAGGATCCATAGGGGGAACATGTACCGCACGAAGCGCCATGCCGAAACGCCGGACTGCCCGTAGATAAACAGGTTCTGCGGGCTGCCGAAGGGCGTGAGCAGGGAGCCGCGCACGGCGGCGATGTTTTCCATAGAGATCACGGGCAGGATGTATTTTTCCCTGTCCGCGGCGCGGAACAGCAATATGGTGAGCGGCACGAACACGATCAGCGAAACGTCGTTGGTAACGAACATGGACGAAAAGAACACGCCGAACACCAAAAACAGCGAGAGCCCCGCCATGGTGCCGATGCGCCCGGTGAGCCGCAGCAGCGGACGGAATACGTTTTCCTGCTTGAAGCCCTCCAAAACCGTGAGCATCATAAACAGCGTGCCCAGCGTGCGCCAGTCGATGGCCTCCGGCAGCGCCTTCGAGGGCGGCGTGAGCAGCAGCGAAGCCGCCGCCGCGAGCACGGCGACGACGAGCATCGGTTCCTTTTTCAGAAATGCAGTCGCTTTTTTCATAAAACACCGGTAACGTTAACAAAAATTCAGCTATATCATACCACCGAACGGACGGGGAAGTCAATCGCGCATTGCTTTTTATCATAAAATGTGGTATATATATTATATACCGTTCAACCGATAAAGGAGATACCCGTATGAAGCCGTATTATTATCCGGTTCACCTGTTACTGGCCCACAAACGTAAAAAAGAACACAACCCCGGCCCGTACCTCGGGCGCGCGTTCACCGTCCCGCGCGGAGCGCTGCCGGGCGTGCGCGTGCGGCTGTACCGCCCCGCAGGGGACAAGCTTACCGTGCTGCCGGTGCTGTTCAACGTGCACGGCGGCGGCTGGCTGTTCGGCGACGCGGAGGGGCTGGACCTGCAGTCGCAGTACGTGGCGAACCGCCTGCACTGCTTTGTGGTAAACGTGGATTACCGTCTGGCGGACGAGCGCCCCTTCCCCTACCAGCAGAACGAGCTTGCGGATACCGTGGAATTCTTTTTAAGCCATGCCGCGCAGTTCCGGCTGGACCCGGAAAAAGCGGCGGTGATGGGCTATTCCGCCGGCGGGCACATCTCCGCCGGGGCGGCCGTACTGCTGCGCGACCGGGGCGTAAAGCTGACGGCGCAGGTGCTGTGCTACCCGTTTTTGAACCACATCGGCTTCGATTACGCCGCGTATACGGGCGTAAAGGGTACGGCGGGCAAGCTGTTTAACAGCTTTTCACGCGCCGTGCTGTTTGAGAAACTGCCGATGGAAGACCTGCTGCTCTCGCCCGCGGCGGCGGAGCCGGAAGCGCTCAGGGGGCTTGCCCCCGCCGTGATCGTCACCTGCGGCAAAAACGATCCCCTTCTGCCCCAGGGCGAAGCCTACGCGCGGAAGCTGGAGGCCGCGGGCGTTAAGGCCGTATACCGCGTGTACGCCGAAGCCATTCACGGCTTTATGGAGCACGGTTTTCCGGACGACCCCGCCGTATTCGCCAACGAGGGCGAGCAGGATACGCTGATGCGGCAGGCGGTGGACTTTATAAAGGAACAAAACATTTTCGGGGCATGAGCCCTCATTTTCAGCAAAAAAAGGAGCGATACTTATGAACGTTCAGCGTGTGACGCAGATGGAAGAATACCTGAACGACTGCACAGCGGCGACGGCGGCCCTTTCGGCGCAGCTTGACCGCATGGAGGCGCTCGGCCCGCATATGACCGAGCTGTTCGCCTATTACGGCGGCGCGGACTGGCACGAGGACCGGGACGGCGAGCTGCCGGAGGGGGTTGCCGCGGGCGTGCTTTCCGAAGACGCGGTGTACGACGAGATCGCCGCGGTGCGAGACGCCGCCTTCCGCATGCTGGAGCTTGCGGCGGACATTCTGAAAAACAGGATCTGACCGCGTATGCGGCGCAAAAGGAACGTTTTATGATACCCATGATCGCATTCGACGTGGAAACGCCGAACCGTTACAACGACCGCATCAGCGCCATCGGGATCACCGTGATCGAGCACGGCGGGATCACGCAGAGCACCGGCGTGCTGGTGGACCCCGAAACCGACTTCGACGCGTTCAACATCGCTCTTACTGGCATCACGCCGGATGCGGTGCACGGCAAAATGAATTTTCCGCAGCTGTGGGAGCGCATCGGCCCGGCGTTTTCCGAAAACCTGCTGCTGGCGCACAACGCGCCGTTCGATATGGGCGTGCTTGCAAAATGCCTGCGGCACTACGGGCTCTCCGCGCCCGAAACGCTGCGCTACGCCTGCACCTGCCAGATGGCAAAGCGGTTTTATCCGTATATGTCGCACCACGGGCTGGCGGACATGTGCGAGCTGTTCCATATCCCGCTGGACCACCACAAGGCGGATTCCGACGCCCGCGCCTGCGCGGAATTAGCCCTGAAATACGCGGCGTACGGCAAAGACATTACGCCGTTTTTCCGCCGGTACCACGTAGCCCGTATGAAAACGCTGCCCTACGGAGAAGAATAATTCTTTGCTTCGTCAATATTTGCTTGCGCAGGCGAGACGCGTGTTATAGAATAAACCAAAACCGCAAAAAAAGGAGAACGCCTATGATCTATGTAACCTCGGACTGGCACGGCTGCGAACTGAAAACCGTGAAAGCCCTGTTTAAAAAAGCGAATTTCCGTGAAAACGACTTCTGCTTTGTGCTCGGCGGCGTAACGGACGGCGGCGAGCACGGCGCGGCGCTGCTGGAGTGGCTGATGGAGCAGTACAACGTGGAACTGATCCTCGGCGCAAACGAGCAGCTTTTGCTGCAGCACGCGTATTTGTTTGAAACCGACGCGCCGCCGCAGCTTTCCGCCGCGCAGCAGGCGCTGCTGGCAAAATGGACAGAACTGGGCGCGCTGCCCACCATCACGGCGCTGAAGGCGAAAAAGGCCGAAGCGCGGGAGTATATTTTTGAGTTTTTGCAGGACGCGCCGCTGTACGAGACCGTAAACGTGCGCGGGCGCGATTATATCCTTACCCACAGCGGGCTGGGAAACTTCGGCAAAACGAAAAAGCTGAGCGAATATACCCCCGCGGAGCTGCTGTGGAACACGCCGGAGCCTGCGGAGCGGTATCTGGACGGCGTAACCGCCGTATTCGGCCATACCCCAGCAGGAGAGCTGGACCCGCAAAGCGAGGGCAAGGTGCTGTTTGCCGATACGTGGACCGACGTATACGCAGGCCCTCCGGCGCTGCTGCGGCTGGACGACGGCAAAGTTTTTTACGCGGACAAAAACTGAAAAACGCCGCGATCCTCTGCGCCGGGTACGGCGCAGTTTTTTTTTGAACAAAGGGTTTCTTAAAGTACGCTTTAGGTTGGGGCCGTATACTGAACGTGAACAGTAAAACGGGAGGGACAAACCATGAAACACAGTAAAAATTCCGCGGTGAAAATACTTACGGCGCTGTTTACGGCGGCGCTGCTGCTGGCAGGCCTGTGCACGGCGGCGTTCGCCGCGCAGGACCCGGCCGCGAATACCGCAAACGCAACGTTCTTTGTATTCTCCGACGACGGCATTGCCGTAACGGAAGGCGCGTACGCCGGGTATAAGGTGAAGGACACGGCGCTCACGATCAGCGCCGCGGGAACCTACGTCGTTTCCGGCTCCTGCGCGAACGGCACGGTCACGGTAAAGAAAAACGTGACGGGCGTTACGCTGGTGCTGGACGGACTTACGCTTTCGGCCTCCGCCACCGCGCCGATCACCTGCGGCAAGGGCAGCGGCGTGACCGTTCTGGCCGCGGCGGGAAGCGTGAACAATTTATCCGACGACAAATACAACAACGACGATACCTATACCGATGAAACGCTTTATCCCGATATTGAAAACGCGGTGATCAAGTGCAAGGACGGCTCCGACGTTGTGATCTGCGGAACGGGCGCCGTCAACGTGACTGCCAACGGCAAAAACGGCGTGAAGGGCGGCGGCGACCTCTACGAGGAAGACGAAAACGGCAACGCGACGTCCACCCTGCTTTCCACCGCTTCCCTTACGATCAAAGACGTTACGCTGAACATCGTATGCAATGTGAACGACGGCCTGAAAAGCGATAAGGAGCTGAATATCCTTTCCGGCAGCGTGACGGTCTCCGCCGTGGACGACGGAATCAAGTGCGATCAGGTGCTGAACATCGGCGCCGAAGGGACCGCGGGCCCCGCCGTAAAGGTGACGAAGGCGACAGAGGGCATTGAAGCGGCAACGGTAAACGTATACAGCGGCAGTATTTACGTGAACGCCTCGAACGACGGCGTCAACGCCGCCAACAGCGACGTCGCCGAGCGCAGCATGGCCTTTTCCTATAACCAGTACGGCGGTTACGTTTATATCAACGCAACCAACGGCGACGGCATCGATTCCAACGGCAGCGCCACGCTCGCGGGCGGTACGCTGGAGATATGGGCCCCCGCGCAGGGAGACGGCGATCCCATCGATACCGAATACGGCTGCGCGTTTTCCGGCGCGACGGTGCTTGCCGTGGGCCATGCCATGATGCAGCAAAGCTACTCCGGCACGTACGTTGCGTTCGGCGGCAGCGGCGGCAGGCCGGGCATGGGAGGAATGGGAGGCAGCCAATCCAATATCGTAAGCACAGGCAGCACGGTCACGATCACCGACGCCTCCGGCAATACGGTATATACCTCGCAGTCGAAAGCGGTGCGGAATGCCGGCTATGTTGTATTCGCGGGTCCGGCGCTCTCCTCCGGCAGCAGCTATAAACTGAACGGCAGCACAGCAGCCAACGCGACGACCTCTTCCGGCGGCGGCATGGGTCCCGGCGGCATGGGTCCCGGCGGACAGCAGTCCGGCAACCCCGGCGGACAGTCTGCGCCCGGTTTCTTCAGCAGCCTGTGGCAGCGGATCGTCAGCCTGTTCCGGAAGATCGGCGCGTATCTGAAAACACTGCTTCCCGCCGCATAAACATAAACAAAACGAAAGGGCTTGTTGCAAAATGAAAATCCAATAGCAAATTGCACAAACAAATTATGCCAAATCAGTTAAAAAGGACGCTCTCAGAGAGAAAACAGCCTCTGAAAGCGTCCTGCTTTTGTATAACTTTTCAGAAAAGGTTATATTTTGCAACAGGCCCTTTTTTCGCCTCTTCACGGAAAGTTGGGGGATTTTGTGCTTCGCACTTAGGGAACCCCCCGGCGAGGGTTTCCCTAAAACCTTTCCTGCGCTTGTATAAGCGCAAGGATTTCGCCCGCTGCGGCGGGCGACCGTGGGCGCTGCCCCCGGACCTCGCCAGCCTTTCGAGAAAGGCTGGACCGAAAGCTTTTATTGTGAATCCCCCAAGTTTTCGTGAAGATCCCTTTTTTCTGCCTGAAAACAGAACGGGTGTTTGCTGCCGTGCCTGCGGCACGCCGCGAAGCAAAAGCGTTCCGCGGCGAGCCGATCATCCTTCTTCGGGCGTGTCCGCGGCCTTCGGGCTGCCGATCAGGTCCGCCAGCGTAACGGAATCAAAAAACTCGTTGGTGAGCCTGCTGAAGCGCTCCCACATCGCGATGGTGGGGCAGCGCTGCGCGCGGGAGCAGTTCGCCGTGCCGCTTTCAAGACACTGCACCGGGGCGAGCGTGCCCTCGGTGAGCCGCAGGATCTCGCCCAGCGGGTATTCCTCCGGCCGGCGGTTCAACCGGTAGCCGCCGCCCTTGCCGTGCTGCCCGTCCACGATCTTTTCGCGCGTGAGCACGGGCATGATCTTTTCTATGTATTTTAGCGAGATCTCCTGCCGCTCGGCCACGTCCTTCATCGGAATGTAACCGCCGTCCGCGTGCTCGGCAAGGTCCGCCAGCACCCGCAGCACGTACCGCCCTCTGGATGAGATCATCATTTTGTATGCACCTTCTTTTTATGCGCGTCAGCGCAATTCATGCACAGCGTGCAATTCATGCCGCAAGGCAATTCATGCACGACGTGCAATTCATGCCGCAAGGCAATTCATTGAGCGCCTGCGGCGCTCAGCAGATGGTTCCGCCGCCGATCACGGTATCGCCGACGTACAGCACGGCGGCCTGCCCGCGGGTGACGGCGCGCTGGGGCGCATCGAACTGTATCACCAGCGTATTATCGTCCGTCTGCACCGCCGTGGCGGGCGCGGGCGTGTGGCGGTAGCGGATCTTGGCCTCCACACGCATGGGTTCCGGAATGGAATCCACCGCCGAAAGGTTGATATCGGTGACCGTTACCGTATCCGTAAACAGCCCCGCGCCGTGGGTGAGCGTGACCGTGTTTTTCACCGGGTCCACGCCCGTAACGAACAGCGGCGCGCTGCTCGCGATGCCCAGCCCCTTGCGCTGGCCTACGGTATAGTGGATGATCCCCTTATGCCTGCCCAGCACGTTCCCGTTTTCGTCCACGAAATCGCCGGGCTCCGATTTTCTGCCCGTGACCGCCTCGATGACCGAGGCGTAATCGCCGTCCGGCACAAAGCAGATATCCTGGCTGTCGGGCTTGTTGGAATTGAGAAAGCCGTTTTCGGCGGCGATGGCGCGGGTTTCCTCTTTTGTAAGGCCGCCCAGCGGGAAAAGCGTATGCGAAAGCTGCCCGGGCGTGAGGGTATACAGCACGTAGCTCTGGTCCTTTGCGGGGTCCAGCGCCTTTTTCAGCAGCCAGCGGCCGTTTTCGCATTCGATGCGGGCGTAGTGCCCGGTAACGATACGGCTGCACCCCAGCAGCCGCGCGCGTTCGTAAAGCTTTTCGAACTTCATATAACGGTTGCAGTCGATGCAGGGATTCGGCGTGGCGCCCTCAAAATACGATCCGGCAAACTTTTGTATGATCTGCTTTTTGAAATCCTCCGAAAAATTGAACACGTAATGCGGCATGCCGAGGCGAAGGCAAACGCTTTTGGCGTCCGTCGCGTCGTCCGCGGTGCAGCAGGTTTTATCCGTGATGCCCACGTCCTCGTTGTTATACAGCCGCATGGTGCAGCCCACGCATTCGTAGCCCGCCCGCTGCGTGAGCAGCGCGGCGACGCTGGAATCCACGCCGCCGCTCATGGCGATCAGCGCGCGCTTTTCCGGGTTACAGCTCACAGTGCTCGCAATCCTCCTTTTCGGGGAACAGGGCGGGATCGTAGGCGATCCCGTGCTTATCGTAATAATCCTTCAGCGCGGCGCGGATGACCTCCTCCGCCAGCACCGAGCAGTGGATCTTGTGGGCGGGAAGGCCGTCCAGCGCCTCCACCACCGCGCGGTTGGTGAGTTCCAGCGCCTTTTCCACAGGCTGGCCCTTGATGAGCTCCGTGGCCATCGAGGCCGAGGCGATGGCGCTGCCGCAGCCGAAGGTTTCAAACTTGATGTCGGTGATGATATCGTTTTCCACCTTGATGTAAAACTTCATGATGTCGCCGCAGCGGGCGTTGCCCACTTCGCCGATCCCGTCCGCGTCCTCGATCACGCCGACGTTGCGTGGGTTGCGGAAGTGGTCCATTACTTTTTCGCTGTATAATGCCATAGGATTTTACCTCACTTTGTTACGAATTTTGCCTTGCCGGTCGTAAGGTCGCGCCAGACCGGGCTCATGGAGCGCAGCAGCGCCACGACCTCTTTTACCGATTCCACAATATAACGCGCCTCTTCCTCGGTGAGCGTTTCGTCGATGGAAAGACGCAGCGAGCCGTGCGCGATCTCGTGCGGGCGGCCGATGGCCAGCAGCACGTGGCTGGGGTCCAGCGAGCCGCTGGTGCACGCGGAGCCGGAGGACGCCGCAATGCCCTTATCGTCCAGCAGCAGAAGCAGCGATTCCCCTTCGATGCCCTCGAAGCAGAAGTTGACGTTGCCGGGCAGACGGCGTTCGCGGTCGCCGTTGAGCACGCAGTGTTCGATTCCGGAAAGGCCGTCGATCAGCAGGTCGCGCATACGCGTTTCGGCGGCGGCGTTTTCTTCCATATGCGCGGCGGCCTCCTCCAGCGCGGCCGCCATGCCGGCGATGCCGGGCAGGTTTTCGGTGCCCGCGCGCCTGCCGCGCTCCTGCGCGCCGCCCTCGATCAGCGACGACAGCAGAATGCCCCGGCGGGCGTACAGCGCGCCCACGCCCTTCGGCCCGCGGAATTTGTGGCCGGAGATGCTCAGCATGTCCACGTTGAGGGCCTTAACGTCTATGTTGAGGTGCCCCGCCGCCTGAACGGCGTCCGTATGGAACAGTACCTTCTTTTCGCGGCAGACCGCGCCGATCTCCGCGATCGGCTGCACGGTGCCGATCTCGTTGTTGGCGAACATGACCGTTACAAGGCACGTATCGTCCCGGATGGCCTCCGCTACCTGCGCCGCCGTTACCAGACCGTTTTCGTGCACGTCCAGAAGCGTTACCTCAAAGCCCTCCTGCTGCAGTTTGCGCAGCGTGTGCAGCACGGCGTGGTGCTCGAAGGCGGTGGAAACGATGTGCTTTTTGCCTTTTTTGGCGCCCAGCGCCGCCGCGGTGCGTATGGCCTGGTTATCCGCCTCGCTGCCGCCGGAGGTAAAATAGATCTCCTTGGGGTCCGCGTTCAGCACCCGCGCCACGCGCTCGCGCGCATCCAGAAGCGCCTCCGCCGCGCGCTGCCCTACGGTGTGCAGCGACGAGGGATTGCCGTAATTTTCGGTTAAAAACGGCAGCATGGCGTTCAGCGCCGTCCGGCTGACCGCCGTGGTGGCGGCGTTGTCCGCGTAAATATATCTCATAAAAATCAGCTCCGATCTTTTACCCACCTAACATGGGGGTAAATACAGTGTAGCACCGTTTTTTCGTTTTGTCAACGTATAAAAATAAAATTTTCTTGCAATATACGTTATTTTATGCTACCATCAAACTATACAGCAAACGAATAAAACGGGGAGGTTTCTACCATGAAAAAATGCATCGCCGTATTGCTTTGCGCAGTTATGCTGCTGCCGCTGGGGCTGCCTGCCGCGCACGCCGCAACGGAGGAAACGCCCGCCGTGGTGATCGCCGATTCGCCTGAGAGCGCGTTTGCCGAAGGGGAAAACAGCCTTCTGCTGTTCGTTACCGGCATAGGGCAGAGCTTTTCGTACCTGTTTGACGAAAGCTACGTGCAGCCCGGCGCGTTCGAGCGCGGTACGCTGCAGGATTACGAGAACTACGCGCCGCTGATTGCGGAGGGCAAATACAAAGCGCGCTGGAACCTCTTTAACGACTTCAGCGAGCAGCTGGAGCAGAACGAGACCCGGCTGACCATTGCCAAGGTGGTAATGCAGCTGCTGCTCACGCTCGTTGCCCGCAAAAACGTGGTGAAGGAGGACGACCTGCACGCGCTGGTGCAGCAGATGTTCGCCTTTAACCTTGTAGACGAAAACGGACGCTCCTCCGAGCGCGTCGTTACGCCGCGCTACGCCTGCCCGGTTTCGGAATATCCGTTTGCCCTGCAGGAGGACGGCACGTATTACAGCGAAGCGCAGCAGCGCTTTTACACCTCCATCCCCTGCCGTGAAGCCGCGCGCGCCAGGCTGGGCGAGAATTACGAGGATTATTTATACTGCTTCAATTACAGCCCGTTTTCGTACATCACCAAAAACGCGGAGGACCTGCACGATTACATCGAAACCGTTTTGGCGAACAACAAGGTGGGCGCCAAAAAAGTGGTGCTGATCCCGATGAGCATGGGCGCCTCCGTCGTCAGCTCGTATCTGGCAAAATACCCCGACGTCGCCGATAACCACGTGCGCCGCGTGGTGAGCATTGTAGGCTGCTGGAACGGCTCCGACATCATTATGGACCTCATCAACAAAAAATACGCCGATAACAGCGCCGACCTGTTTTATAACGGCATCATCAGCGAGCTTGTGGGCGCGCCCTGGGGCTATCTTGTAAACGTGGCGCTGCGGCTGTTCAGCAAGGCCAGCCTGCGCTCGTTCATCGACGAGGCGCTTGGCGTATTCGTGGAGGAGATCTTCCTCAACACGCCGTCGCTGAGCGTGATGATCCCGGATTACGGGTACGACGGGGTTCGCCCGCTGATCACAAAGCCCGCCGTACTGCAGGAAGCGGATTTTTACCACGAGGCGCAGGCCTCGCTGCGGGAGCGTCTTGCGGCGCTGGAGGAACAGGGCGTAACGTTTTCGTTCCTTTCCGGCTACGGCCTGCCCTACGGGGCCGTAACGCACGATTACCGTGAATTCGGCTTTTTATACAGCGCGGAACGCACCAACAGCGACGAGATCATCAACGTTGATTCCACCGCGCCCGGCACGGCGTACGTACCGTACAGCCAGGCGTTCGCCGACGCGGCCGGCCGCGAGCTCTCGCCGGAGGGCAGCATCGACATCTCCGGCACGTACTATAAGGACAGCAGCTGGTATTTTTACAAACAGAAGCACGAGCTGGAATACAACAACACCGCGCTTACGCTTGCCGTGGAGCTGGCGCTGGGCAAGGTAAAAACCGTTGCGGACTGCGACGACCTCGCCGAGGACGGCGTATACTTTCCGCAGTTCAACGGCGCGCGCAACCTGCGCGACCTTGTAAAGGACTACATTCCCGCTTACGAACGTTACCTTGCGGGCGGCGGCGAGAACGCCCCCGCGCTGAAGGCGGCCTACGACGACGCGATCGCGATGACGCAGCGCACCGTAAACGATTACGACGCCGATAACGAGATCATCTACGCGTTTTACGATCAGCTTGTGGCGTGCGGCGCGCTGGAGCCCGCCAAGGCGCCGAGCGGCTTTGAAAAGTTCCTGGGCAACGCGCTGGAGAAAAACAATTCACTGATCGCGCGTATCTTCGGCTCCAAGGGCTTCCTTGATTTTACAAAATAAACGACGCTCTGCAAACGCTCCGCCGCGCGGCGGAGCGTTTTTTGTTAAATGCAAAACCGCTTGCGTACCGCCGCAAAACGGGGTACAATAAAAGCAGAAAAGATAAGGAGCTGTTTTTATGACGCCTGAAGATAAAACACCGGCCGACGTTTCCGCCGCGCAGAAAAAACGGCGGCGCAGGCGCGCGTTCATCCTCGCGGCAGCCGTGCTTGCCGCCGTGCTGATCGCCGTGGGCGCGTGGCTTCGGCTGCACCCGGCCCCCCCGGCGGATACCGCCCCGTCGCCGGAAACGTCTTCCGGGCCTTCGGACGGGACGGCTGACGCGGCGCCGGACGGGATCACCGGACCGACGGAAGCCCCTTCGGACGAAACGGCGGAACCGACGACGGAAACGCCGCCCGCGCCCGCGGAAGCGGTGCGGTACCCTTACGTGCTGGTGCACGGCATGGCGGGCTGGGGAGAAAGCAGCCCGCTGAACCGGTCGTCGCAATACTGGGGCGGCGATACCGGCGACCTTGCCGCGTACCTGCGCGGCGAGGGTTACGAGGTTTACGTGCCCACGGTGGGGCCGCTTTCCTCGGCGTGGGACCGCGCCTGCGAGCTGTACGCGGCGCTTACCGGCACACGGGTGGATTACGGCGCGGCGCACGCTGCGGCACACGGCCACGCGCGGTTCGGGCGCACGTACCCCGCAACGGAACTGCAGTGGGATGAAACGCACAAGGTGAACCTCGTGGGACACTCCTTCGGCGGTGAAACGGTGCGGCTGCTGGTTTCCCTGCTCGCCTACGGCGACGAAGCCGAGCTTGCCGACGGCGCCGAGGATATCTCCCCGCTGTTCACCGGCGGCAAGGCGGAGTACGTGCATTCGGTAACGGCGCTGGCTTCGCCGCACAACGGCTCCACGCTTACCTGCGCGATGGAAGACTGGGGCGGCATGTTCGGCTTTACGGACCTGCCCGGCACGCTCGCCGACTTTTGTTACACGCTGGCGGACGACGGGGCCGAAGCTTACGACTTTATGCTGGACCAGTTCGGGATCTCGGGGAAGGGCCTGACGCAGCAGGAGGCGGTAAGCGCGATCTCGGCTGCCTTTGCGGAAAACAGCGACTACGTCGGGTTCGACCTGAGCCCGGACGGCGCGCGGCTGCTGAACGGAAGGATCCGCATGCCCGAAAACGTGTATTATTTTTCGTACGCGTGGCAGATCACCGAAGACACCGCTGCGGAAACGGAAACGCGGAACGATAACACTCTTTCGGTGCTGGCGCCGTTTATGTTCGTGCTGGGCATATACACCGGCACAACGAAGGGCGGCATAACGATCGACGAGAGCTGGCTGCCCAACGACGGGCTTGTAAACGTGATATCCGCGCAATACCCCGTCGGCGCGCCGCACGCGGCGTGGGAGCCGGGTGAAACGCCGCAGAAGGGCGTTTGGAACGTTGCGCCGGTGCGCAGCGGGCACCACGGCACCGCGATCGGCCTCGGCGCGGACGCGGACGCCGCGCACGCATTTTACAAAACGCTGTTCGGCGCGATCGACCTGGCGCCGTAACGAAAAGCGCAAGCCGCCCCGGCGCATATGCGCCGGGACGGCCTTTTTGATTGTGCGGCACGGTTATTTCAGCCGGACGTATACGCCGTTT
>JAEEGL016445121.1_pt1 | contig 14250 bp, 15 predicted proteins | sample 9134231 | NCBI WGS metagenome assembly JAEEGL01 (sample SAMN16246548, study PRJNA631951) | gut metagenome | biome: gut microbiome; feature: rumen; material: fiber-attached | host: Bos | place: Iran: Karaj | collected 2018-10 | reverse complement strand
GAGCCGCCGCCGATGCCCAGAACGGAATCGCAGCCTTCCTTGATGGCGAATTCGGCCGCAGAGTAGATGAGGGTAGAGGGCGCATCGGGCTTCACGTCGTTCCAGTAGATGAAGTCGATGCCGTTGGCCTTCAGGCTCTCCTCGGCCTTCTTGGTGTTGCCGGCCTTGGTCACGTTGGGGCCGCAGACGAACAGGAGCTTCTTGCAGCCGAGCTTCGCCAGCTCTTCGCCGACACAGCCGATGGCGCCGGCCCCGAAAATGACGGGGTTCAGCTGGGTGTACTTGAAAATGCCCATGGTTGATTTCCTCCTTTGAAGTTTATTTCCTGGGATTATAAAAGACTTTCGTCGATTATACGGTTGACGCGCCCCGCCTCAGACGTCCAGGAGCCGGTAGCCCGCGCAGTTCACCGCCGTGGTGGCGCCGCTGACGTAGATCCCCTGGCCCGCCGTGGGAAAGGGACTGCCCAGGGCGTGGATGTGGCCGAAGAGATGATAGCGGGGGGCGTTGTCCCTGTGGATCTCGTGGAAGCAGCGGAAGCCCTCGTGAAAGCCCGCCCCGTCCCCCATGCCGGAGGCCGGCGCGTGGGAAACGAAGATATCCAGCTTCCGGTCCCGCCGCAGCCCGCTTTCCAGCCGGCGCACCCGCTTTTCCATCTCGGCCTCGCTGTATTGGAAGGCGCTCCGCGGATCGGTCCCCATGCAGCCGCCCAGCCCGGCGATGCGCAGGCCCTTGTATTCCACCACCCGGCCGTCCACGCACTCGCAGCCCAGCGGCGGGCGGCGGGCATAGTCGTCGTCGTGGTTGCCGTGCACGTAAAAGAGGGGGGCCGGGATCATGGTGACGAGATAGCTGAGATAGGAGGCCTTCAGGTCCCCGCAGGAGACGATCAGCTCCACGCCCCGGAACAGCTCGGGATCGAAATGCTCCCAGATGAACCGGCTCTCCACGTCCGCCACGGCCAGGATGCGCATGGGCCTTCTGGGCCCCGGCACGGGGCCGCCCGCGGCGCCCGGCCTCCATTTCCACACCGGCAGCACGCGCCCGGTCAGCCTTCCTCATGACTGCGGCCGCAGTCATGCCCGTGACCGTGATGCTCGTGCCCGTGATCGTGGCCGTGATGATGGTCGTGGTCGTGATGATGCTCGCATTCATGGATGTAGGAGCACCAATCTCCGAACTGGCCGACGACGGCGGCGGAAAGGCCCTCCAGCCGGTCCTCCGCGTCCTCCAGCTCCCCGCCGAAAACGATGACGGTGACGCCGACCTCGGCGTCCGCGGACGTATCCGGCAGCTCGCTCCCCTTGGTCTCCACGGGCCCGCCGGTGGTGGAGAGCATGCGCGCGTCCTCCCCGCCCCAGCTGAGATAGGCCTTGACGTGGCCGATGAGCATATCCTTTTCGTCGGCCCAGCGCACGGTGACCGCCAGCTGCTTCACAAGCGCCGCCTCCACGGCGGGCAGGGCGGCGCCGGGCAGGGTGAATTTCGCGGAGGCGACGTGGGCCTCCTCATGGTCCCGGGCGTTGATGTTGACAGTGATCACTGCGTCTTCCTCCCTCAGCGGTCCAGAAACGCCCAGACGCTGTCGTCCACAGGCTGATTCGCCACGACCCGGCGGATCTCTGCCCCGGGATTGTAGCCCCGCAGCTCCGCCTCGATGCCGTCCGCCTCCGCCGTCTCCACCAGATCCACCTTGTTCAGGAGGATGCAGTCGGCGGAATCCACCTGGCCCTCGATGAGCTGGGCCATGTAGGCGTGGAGGCGCTTCCACCGCTTGGCGTCCGCCACGGCCAGGATCTTCACGGGGATGCGGAAGCAGGCTTCCACGTTTTCCTTGATCTGCAGGGGGTAGGCCACGCCGGTGGCCTCGATGACGATCCATTCCGGCGCCACCGTATCCCGGAGGGTCCGGATATCGGCCAGAAGGTCCGCGCCGCCGGTGCAGCAGGCGCAGCCCGCAAAGAGCTCCTTCACCTGAAGGCCCCGGGCCTTCAGCACCTTATCGTCCACGCCGACCTCGCCGATCTCGTTTTCGATGATCATGACGCTGGTCCCCTCTTTTTGGGAGCCGCGCACCAGGTAGGCCGCCAGCTGCAGGAGGGCGCTGGTTTTCCCGGAGCCGAGGAAGCCGCTCAGAAGCAGGATTTTCATTTCTGTATCCCTCCCATCCAAGGTATAAGAATATACCAAAGCGGCCCTGCTGTCAAGGCAAAGGCGGCTTTTGCGGCGGCGGGAAACGCCTGCAAGGGAAGATAGAAACACCGGGCAATACCATCGTATTGCCCGGTGGAAACGCCCGGTCGGGAGAAGCCGTTACCACGTCGTCAGGTCGCCGGAGGAGGAGGGCGCGGGGGTGGAGGTGGCGGCCGGGGCGGAGGACGGCTTCACGTAATTCAGATTGCTGGTGAGGTATTCGCCGGAGACCCAGCCCATATCTTCGTCGATGGAGACGAGGTACCAGGTCCCGTATTTGGAGACGGCGCCGACCTTGGACATGCAGGGGATGGTGCGGATGCGCTCATAGCGCACGTCCGGCCCGGAACGCATGTTCAGCGTGTCCGCCGTGACGATATAGTATACGTAATCGTCGTAAAGCTGGTCCTCCGTGGGGCGCATTTCCAGCTTCGGGTATTTGCTCAGGTCCAGCCAGAAGGGCTCCGGCGTGGGCTCCGGGGTGGGTTCCGGCGTGGGTTCCGGGGTGGGCTCCGGCGTCGCCGTGGGCTTCGCGGTGGGGGCCGACGTGGGCGTCGGGCTCGCTTCCATCACCGGCGCGGCGGAGGACGCGGGGGGGATCGTGCGGGTCTCCCGGGACATGCGGAAGAGGAAGACCAGAAGCAGGATGTTCAGCAGGAGGCTGACGATGAGCATGCAGAATACGATGGTATTGGTGGTGGAGGAGAAGAAGCGCTCCCGGGGGGCTTCCTCCGGCTCCCGGGCGGGCGCGTAGGCCGCTCTGGAGGCGGGGCGGGGATGCTCCGAGGGATCGGGCAGCTCCGCGGTGCTCTGCTGCACGGCGGCGGCCACGGCGGCGGCCGTTTCCTCGTCGATCTCCGGCTCCCGCAGGGGAGCGGGGACGGGCTCGGGCTCAGGCTCCGGGTCCGGCAGGGGGACCGGCGCCGGTTCCGGGGCCGGGGCGGGCGCGGGGGCCGGGGCGGGGGCCGGGGCAGGTTCGACTGCCGCGGGACGGATATCCAGCTCGCTGACCGCCTCCACGGCGGGCCCGTAGCCCTGCTGGGCGGACTTCTTCAGCCAAAGCATGGCATCCAGCGAGTATTTGTAGATCTCGTCCTCGTCCTCCGTCTCCTTCAGGAGCTTCCCGTAGTGCATGGCGAGATCGTATTGGGCAACCATGTTGCCGCTTCGGGCTTCCTGCAGCAGTTCCTCCAGGTTCATTTCGCCACCTCCGCCGTATCTTTTTCTTACCGTAATTATACAGCATGCGGGGCCAAAGTCAAGAAAAGACCCGGCGCTTTTTCCCCTTCCCCGGAGATTTCTCTGCTTGCCAGCGGGGGCCTGCGGGTGTATATTATGTAAATAATTATCCAAAGAGAGGCGGGGTGGGGATGAAGCTGGGCAGCCGGGCCGCGGAGGCTTACGTGCTCCTGGCGGGCACGGCCTTTCTCCTGCTGGCGCCCTGCTTCGCCCCGGAGGGCGGCTACGCCTCCATGACCGCCTTCAAGGCGGGTCTCTACGCGGTCCTCACCCTGTTTTTTCTCCTTGTCAGCCTGCCGGACCTCCCCCGGCCGAAGGCCTTTTTCCGGGAACCGGCCCGGCTCCTTGCCCTGGGAATGCTCCTGGGCTGCCTGCTCTCGGCGGTCTTCTCCCCCTGGCGGCGGACGGCCTTCCTGGGAGGCAGCCGCCGGGAGGGCTTCCTGCACATTGCCCTCTATCTCCTGAGCTTTCTCCTGCTGAGCTGCCGCCCCCTTCCCCGCCGGGAGGGGCTGACGGTCTGCTTCGCCGGTGCCGTCCTCCTGGAGGACGGGATCTGCCTCTGTCAGCTGGCGGGCTTCGACCCCCTGGGCCTCTACCCGCCCGGGCTGGGCTGGGCGGACGCCAACCTGCGCTACGCCGGGTCCTACCTGGGCACCCTGGGCAACGCCGGGCAGACCGGCGCGGTGCTGTCCGCCGCCGCGGCCCTCTTCTTTCTGCTCATCCTGCGCCGGGGCGGGAAGCGCTATCTCCTGCTCCCGCCGCTCCTGCTCAGCGCCCTGGTGCTGGCCCTCATGGACGTGACCGCGCCCATGCTGGCCCTGGGAGCGGTGCTGCTCTTCTCCCTCGTTCCCTATGGGAAGACCCTGGGGGAGCTGCTCCGCTGGGGCTGCCTCGCCCTCCTCACCGCGGCCTTTCTCTTCCTGCAGCTGCTGGGCTGGGGTCCGGCTCTGGGCCTCACCCTGCTGTCTCTCGCCTGCTATCTCCTGGAGCGGCGGCTCCCCGGGGACCGGCCCTGCCGCGCCGCCTCCCTCTGCCTGCTGGGCTTCCTCTGCCTCCTGGGCTTCGTCTTCCTCCTGGGCTACCGGGGCTGGTACGCGCCGCTGCGGGAGGCCTCCGCCCTTCTTCGCGGCAGGGTCCCGGAGGACGCGGGCAGCGGGCGGGCGTACATCTGGAAGCAGGTGCTCGCCGCGGTCCCGGCGCACCTGTGGCTGGGCACGGGACCGGATACCCTCTCCCTCCGGAATCTCAGTCCCTACGTCTACGAGGCCGCCGAGGCGGGCCGGACCGTGACTCTGGGCATCGACGCGGCCCACTGCGAGCCCCTGCACACCCTGGTCTGCTGCGGACTTCCGGCGGCACTCTGCCATCTGGGGCTCTTTGTCTGCGCCGGGGTCGGCTTTTTCCGGCATCGGGAGGCGGGGCGCAGCTGCGCCGGGGCCGCCCTCTGCTACGCGCTCCAGGCCCTGGCCGGCATCTCCATGTGCCAGTCCGCCCCCGTTTTCTGGATCCTGCTGGCCCTCAGCCTCACGGAAGGAGGCCTTTTCTCTGAAACAGACGAACAAAAGTGATTTCTCCCAGGGCAGCCTGACGGGGAATATCCTCCGCCTGGCCGGGCCTCTGACCCTGGCGCTGCTGGTGAACACCCTCTACAGCATCGTGGACCGGATCTACATCGGCCACATGGCCGAGGGCGGGAAGCTGGCCCTGACGGGGATCGGCATCGCCGCCCCCATCCTCATGGTCATCAGCGCCTTCCAGTCCCTCTGCTCCACCGGCGGCGCGCCCTTCTTCTCCATCTCCCGGGGGGAGGGGAACGAGGAAAAGGCCGGGCAGATCCTGGGCAACGCCTATTGCCTGCTGCTGATCTTCGGCCTCAGCCTCACCCTGCTGGGCTATCTCTTCAAGGCCCCGATCCTCTGGCTCACCGGGGCCAGCGCCGACACCTTTCACTACGCAAACGACTATCTCTCCGTCTACCTTGCCGGAACGGTCTTCGTCCTCACCGGGGTGGGGATGAACTCCTTTATCAACGCCCAGGGCTTCGCCCGCACGGGGATGCTCACGGTGCTCATCGGGGCGCTGATGAACATCGCCCTGGATCCCCTGTTCATCTTCGGCTTCCACTGGGGCGTGCGGGGAGCGGCGGCGGCCACGGTGATCAGCCAGGCCTGCTCCTCCCTCTGGGTCTTCCGCTTCCTCACGGGGAAGAAGGCGGTCATCCCCCTGAAGGCCGCCAATCTGCGCCTGCGGAAGGAGATCGTGCTGCGGATGCTGGGGCTGGGCGTCGCCGGCTTCGTCATGAGCTTCACCAACTCCGCCGTGAGCTTCTTCTACAATAACGGCCTCTCCCGCCTGGGGGGCGACACCTACGTGGCGGTGATGACGGTGATCAACTCCCTGCGGGAGCTCTCCTTCATGCCGGCCTCCGGCGTCACCGAGGGCGGCAAGCCGGTGCTGGGCTTCAACTACGGCGCCCGGGCCTACGACCGGTGCAAGGCCTGCATCCGGGTCATGACCCTGCTGGTGGGCGCCTACTGTCTCTGCATGTGGCTGGCCTTCATGCTGGCCCCCGGCTTCCTGGTGCGCCTCTTCAACGCCGATCCGGAGCTCCTGAAGGTGGGGGTCTACGGCGTGCGGCACTATTACGCCTTCTTCTTTTTCATGACCTTCCAGATGGTGGGACAGAACGTGTTTACCGGCCTGGGCCTCACCCGGCGGGCGGTGTTCTTCTCCCTCCTGCGGAAATTCATCATCCTTCTGCCTCTCATCCTGCTCATGCCCGGCATCACCGGCCTGGGGGCCGACGGCATCTTCTGGGCCGAGCCGGTGAGCCAGCTCCTGGGAGGCACCGCCTGCTATACCACCATGTTCTTCACCGTCTACCGGCAGCTGGGGAAAAAGGAACGGCTGTGACGGGACGGGAACCCATATCCATACCGAAAAGGAACCGTTTTTATGAATCTTGCAGACTGTTTTCTTCCCGGGGAGATCCTGATCCCCCGGAACGTCGATCTCCGGCGCTGGGCCGTGATCGCCTGCGACCAGTTCACCGCCGACCCGGACTACTGGCGGCGGGTGGACGAATATGTGGGGAGCGCCCCCAGCACCCTGCGCCTCATGCTCCCCGAGGCCTGGCTGGGGCGGGCGGACGCCGCCGGCCTGGAGGCCGCCATCCCGGAAAACATGGCGGCCTGCCTGTCCGAAGGTCTCTTTGAACGGCTGGAGGACAGCTTCGTCTACGTGGAGCGCACCCTTTCCGGGGGCGGGCTGCGCCGGGGCATCCTGGGCCTTCTGGACCTGGAATACTACGATTACCGGGAGGATTCCTGCTCTCCCATCCACGCCACGGAGGGTCTGGTGACGGAGCGGCTCCCGCCCCGGGTGCGCCTGCGGAAGGCCGCGCCTCTGGAGCTCCCCCATCTGGTGGTCTTCTGCGACGACCCGGCCATGACGGTGATGGAGCGGGCCTCCGCGAACGCCGGCCGCCTTCTGTACGACACGCCCCTCATGGAAGGAGGCGGACGGGTGCGGGGCCGTCAGCTCCGGGGCGCCGGAGCGCAGGCCGTGCGGGAGGCCCTGGAGGCCCTGGGGGACGAGGACGTCCTCCGCCGCCGCTACGGGAAGACGGATTCTCCCGTGCTCTACGCTGTGGGGGACGGCAACCACAGCCTGGCCGCCGCGAAGCAGAGCTGGGAGGCTCTGCGGGAGACCCTGACGCCGGAGGAGCGGCAGCGCCATCCGGCCCGCTTCGCCCTGGCGGAGCTGGTGGACCTCCACGAGCCGGACATCCGCTTCGAGCCCATTCACCGGGTGCTGTTCGACACGGACCCCGCCCCCTTCTTCGAGGCTGCGGAGCGCTGGTTCGCCCCCTGGAAGGGACAGGGCCGTCCTTTCCGCTGCATGACGGCGGCGGGCGAACGGGTGCTGACGGTGGACGGGACCATCGGGGAGTGCATCGGCCGGTGCGAAGCCTTTCTGGAGGACTTCCGCAGCCGATACGGCGGCGCCGTCGACTACATCCACGGGGACGGGGAAGCGGCCTCCCTCTGCCGCGCCCCGGGCCGGGCGGGCCTGTTGATGCCGGAGATGGACAAGGCCGACCTCTTCCCCTCCATCATCCGCAGCGGCCCCCTGCCGAAGAAGAGCTTTTCCATCGGCCCCGCCCGGGACAAGCGCTATTACCTGGAATGTCGGAGGATCCTGTGAAGACGGCGGGCGACCGGGTGGATCTCCACGCCCACACGGATTATTCCGACGGGGACCTCTCCCCCGAAGGGCTGGCGGAGATGGCCGTCGGGGCCGGACTCCGGGCCCTGGCCGTCACGGATCACGACACCATGGAGGGCCTCGCGGGGCTGACGCCGCCCCCCGGCCTGGAGCTCGTGCCGGGCGTCGAGCGGAAGGCGGATTGGGAGGGGATCGAGATACACGTCCTGGGCTACGACGGGGACTGGGAGATCCTGCGCGCCTTCCCCCACGTGGAAAAGGACCGCAACGAGCGCAACGCCGCCATTGTGGAAAAGCTGCGGGCCGACGGGGTGGATATCTCCCTGGAGGAGCTCTATGCCCGGAAGAAGGGCGTCGTCGGACGTCCCCACATCGCCGCCCTCCTGGCGGAGAAGGGCTATTTCCCCGACTTGCGGGCCGCCTTCGACGGCTGGCTGGGAGAAGGTGCGCCGTACTACGTGCCCATCACCCGGCAGACGGTGCCGGAGGTGGCCGGGGAGCTTCGCGCCGCCGGGGCGAAGGTGGTGCTGGCCCATCCCTTCCAGTACACCCGGGATGGGGAGCGGCTCCGGCGTCTGGCGCGGCTCTGCGCGGACAGCGGCTTCCACGGCATGGAGGTCTATTATTCCGGCTATACCGCCGCCGATTCCGCCCTTCTCCGCCGTCTGGCGGAGAGCCTGGACCTCTGCGTCACCGGCGGCAGCGATTATCACGGCGCGAAGCGGCCGGAGCGGGTGCTGGGGCAGCCTGAGGTGCCCTATGCCCTGCTGGCCGCCCTGCGGGAAAAGGAGAAGCCATGAACGGCCTGTATATCGGGAAAAGCGGCCCCCTGCTGGTGCTGCTGGACGACACGGAAACGGCGGAGAAGCTGCTCCCGCTGCTGCCGGACTGCTCCCTGCTGGCCTTCCCCGCCCCGGACTGGGACCGGGACCTCACCCCCTGGCCCGCCCCGGGTCTCGGGAAGGGCCGGGAGAGCTTCGGCGGGGAGGGGGAAGCCTTCCTCCGGGCGCTCACCGCGGCGGTGAAGGAGGCGGAAGCCGCCCTCCCCTCGCCCCCTCGGATAAAGGGGCTGCTGGGCTATTCCCTGGCGGGGCTCTTCGCCCTCTGGGCCGGTACGCGGACGGCGGACTACGCTCTGCTTGCCTCCGTATCCGGCTCCCTGTGGTACGACGGCTGGTGCGAATACCTGGCGGAGCACCCCTGCCGGGCCGGGCGGGTCTATCTCTCTCTGGGCGAAAAGGAGCCGAAGGCCCGGAACCCCCGCATGGGGCGGGTGGGGGCCTGCGCGGAGCGCACGGCGGAGCTGCTGCGCGTCTCCGGGGCGGAAACGGTGCTGGAATGGAACCCCGGCGGGCACTTCAACGATCCGGAGGGCCGCACGGCCCGGGCCGCCGCCTGGCTCCTGGGGGAAAGCGGAGGAGAGGCATGAGCGGATTCCGGGAGATCGGGAGGAAAAAGCAGGCCCTCAGCCGGGAAGAGTGCGTCGAGCTCCTGAAAACGGAGCTGCGGGGCGTCCTCTCCGTGCTGGGAGACGGGGACTATCCCTACGGGGTGCCCATGGACCACTGGTACTGCGAGGAGGACGGCAGGCTCTACTTCCACAGCGGCCGGAAGGGGCACAAGCTGGACGCCCTCCGGCGCTGCCCCAGGGCCTCTTTCTGCGTCATGGACGGGGGCTTCCGCCGGGAGGGGGAATGGGCCTTGAACTTCCGCAGCGTGGTGGTGTTCGGGCAGGTGGAATTCATCGAGGACCGGGAGCGGATCTACGCCGTCGCCCGGGCCCTCAGCCGCAGATTCACGGAGGACGAGGCCTATATCGAGGCGGAGATCGCCCGATACGGGCCGGACACCTGTCTCTTCTGCCTGGTCCCGGAGCATATCACGGGAAAGCGTGTGAACGAGGCCTGAGTTAAAAAACGACCGGAGCCGCCGGTGCGCATGGCGCGCCGGCGGCCGTTTTTTCCGTTCCCACATCCTCCGGCCCGGCATAGGATGGACGGAGGTGATGACCCATGAAGCTCGCGCTGCTGCCGGGAGACGCCCGGCAGACGATCCTGGGACGGCTCCTGGCCGCGGAAGGCCACGACGTCCGGCCCTACGTTCCCGGAGAGGCGGCGGACGCCTGGCTCTTTCCCGTGCCCACGGGGGCGCATCCGGCGCTGGCAGAGCTTCCGGCGGGGAGCCTCGCCCTCACGGCCCTGGCCGAAGGAAGCTGGCCCCGGCTGCGCCTAAGGGACTACTTCAACCGGGAGGACGTGCTTCTCCGCAACGCGGTCATCACGGCGGAGGGAGCCCTGGCCGCGGGGATGGCGGCGCTGGACCGCACGCTCCTGGGCGCGCGGGTGCTGCTGCTGGGCGGCGGGCGCATCGCCCTGGCCCTGGCGCCCCGGCTCCGGGCCCTGGGGGCGGATGTGACGGTCTATGCCCGCAGCCCGGCCCAAAGGGCCCTGGCGGAGGGCCTGGGCTGCCGGACGCTGGCCTCTCTCCCGGAAGCGCCCGCGGGCTTCCATCTGCTCTACAACACCGTTCCCGCTCCCCTGCTGGCCAAAAAGCCGGACTGTCCGGCCATCGAGCTGGCCTCCGCCCCCGGCGGCTTCCGGGACGGGGACGGAGTGACCGTCGCCCGGGGCCTGCCCGGGCGCACGGCCCCCCGCAGCGCGGCGGAGGCGCTCCTTGCCTCCGTGCAAGCCATCATCAGGGAGGAATCCACATGAAAAAGCTGGGGCTCGCCGTCTGCGGCTCCTTTTGCACCTTCGACGAGCTCCTGCCCCAGGCGGAACGCCTGGCGCAGGATTACGAGATCACCCCCATACTCTCCGAGGCGGCTTTCCTGACGGACACCCGCTTCGGGCTGGCCGCCGCCTTCGTAAAGGCCCTGCGGGAGCTCTGCGGCCGGGAGCCCGTCACCACCCTGGAGGCCGCCGAGGCCCTGGGGCCGGGGAAGGCCCTGGACGTGCTGGCCGTGGCCCCCTGCACCGGCAATACCCTGGCCAAGCTGGCCGCCGGCATCGCCGACACCCCCGTGACCTTCTCCTGCAAGGCCCACCTCCGCAACCTCCGGCCGGTGGTGGTGGCCGTTTCCACCAACGACGGGCTGGCCGCCGCGGCAAGGAACCTCGGCGTCCTTCTGAACCGCAAGCACTATTTCTTCGTGCCCTTCGGCCAGGACGATCCGGCGGGGAAGCCCGCCAGCCTGAAGGCGGACCTGTCCCTGCTGGGGGATACGGTGGCCGCCGCTCTGGAGGGGCGGCAGCTCCAGCCCCTGCTGCTGGGGCGGCGCTGAGCGGACGGGACGGGGTGTCCCCAAGCGGACACCCCGTCCCGTCCCGCAGAGGACAGTACGGAGCGGCCGCCGGCGGACACCCCGCGGTGATTTGCAGACGGCAAGCCTTCTGCCCCCGAACAATAACTGCATAATAAAGAGTATAATGAGGAAGGATAGTCGTTATTGTACTTATTTGACGCACTGAGCCCCCCGTCCGCTGAAAGCGGGCGGGGGGCTTGACACAGGCCGGGCGAGGTGCTATCCTGCAGGGGCATCGGAGGGCAGCGCACCGTAGTGCGGGGGATCGCGGCGTGAGCCGCAGGCCGCCTGCCGGAGGAAGATGCCGAGTGAGCTCGAGCCATTCAGGCTCGGGCGATTTTTGTTATCCGGAGGAGACAGCGATGAAAAGAGCGCAGGTGACCCTGGAGCCCCTGCAGCCGGAGGACCGGGAACGGTTCATCCTGGACAATCAGGAGGCCTTCAACTATGGGGCCATGGAGGAATTCGGCCTCCGGGACGGACACATGGAGGCCGACGGGCAGATCATTTCCCGGGAGGTGATCGAGGCTTCCATCGACGGGAAGGGGGCGGAGGCCTGGCGCATCGTCCACAGGGGACGCCGACTGGGGGGCCTCGTCCTGCGGATCGACGCCGCGGCCCGGCGCGGGGAGCTGGAGCTCCTGTTCGTTGCCCCGAAGGCTCACGGCCTGGGTCTGGGTTACGGGGCCTGGCTGGCCGTGGAGGCTCTGCACCCGGAAATCGACCTTTGGGAGACCTGTACTCCCTACTTTGAGAAGCGGAACATCCACTTTTACATCAACAAATGCGGCTTCGCGGCGGTGGAGTTTTTCAACGTCCGTCACCCGGACCCCCACGATCCGGAGCCGGAAGACGCGGACGGCTCCGACGGGATGTTCCGCTTCGAAAAGCGCATCCGCTGAGACTCACTTGCCTTCTTCGCCGGTGAGCTTCAGGGAATAAGCCGGGCTCATGGACACGGAGAAATGGAGGATGGGGCGGCGGAGCTCCAGGATGCTCAGGGGCAGGTGCTTCATCCCGGCGGGCATGAAGATGATGGAGCTCTTCGTGAGGCGGTGCAGCTCCCCGTTGATGCCGATCTCGATGACGCCCCCCAGATCGTATTTGTTCTCCGGGTCGGAGCCCAGGAAGCCCACCAGCTCGTCGAAATCGTGGACGTGCTCCTCGTGGTAGGGCAGCGGGCGGAAATCCGGGGCGTTGACGTACCAGGTGGTGTTCATCTGAAAAGCCCCGGGCACCTGCTTCCCGTCCATGTAGAGGATGCGGCTCCCCCATTTCTTGTAGATTTCGTTGAAGGGGCTGTCCCCGGTGAAGGCGGGAGCCAGCTCCTGAACGATCTGGCCGCCGTACAGGCCCTCGGTATTCATGACAAAGTTATCCATGGTTTCGCTCCCTTTCCTGTTTTTTTCAGTGTATCAAATGCGGGGCGCGGGGGCAAGGGGTTCCGCGCGCGCTTCCTCCGTTTTGCCGCCAGCGGGCCGCCGTCACGCCCGGAGCAGTCCCTCGAGCGCCAGCGCGGCCGAATACAGGCGGTATTCGTCGGCGCCGTAGAGGATGAGGGCGCGGTTCACCCCTTTCCCGTCCTTTTCCGAAGACGCGACCGTGGCGGAGGGCAGGCCGCAGAAATGCATGACGTTCGTCGGCCCGGACATGATCGCAGCGTCGAACCCGGCAAGCTCCCCGGTCACCCGCGCCACGGCCTCGGCGCGGGTCCGTAGGGCCTCCCGGTACTCCGGGCTGCCCAGGCCTCCGGGGGTCTGCTCCAGGGCTTCCCGCAGGAGGGAGATCCCGTATTTCATCATGGCGTCCGGATGCGCCTCGTAAAAGGCCAGGATCTCCGCCAGGGTCTTCCGGGAGGCGGCGGAGGTTTGCAGATACGCCTCCAGGGAGGGGCGGAATTCGTATTTCATGATCGTCGCCAGCTCGGGATACCGCGGCTGGCTGAGCTCTTCCACGGTCCCCCCGGCAGCCCGGAGCCCTTCGACGGTCCGGCGGAGGAAGTCGGCCTCGTCCGCCGGGAGCATCGCCCCGTTTGCCGTGTTGACCGCGAGCCTCAGCTTCCCGGGCGGCAGGGGCTCCGGCGCTTCGAAGCCCTCGCCCATGGCGGCGCGGAGCCTCAGCGCGTCCCCGAAGGAAGCGGCCAGCGCCCCCGCAGAGTCCAGCGTCGCCGCGATGGGGACGATCCCCGCGGCGACGGCGACGGCGGAGCCGGTGGAGGAGCCGCCCGGATACGCACCGGGGATCGCAGGGAGCACCTGACCGCCCCGGGAGCTGTATCCGGCGGGCATGGCCGGGTCCACGTAATTGGCGAACTCCGTGAGATTCGTCTTCCCGATGACCGCGGCCCCGTTTCTCCGCAGATTCCCGACGACGGGGGCGTCCTCCGCAGCCAGGTTGTCCGCCAGGGCCAGGCTCCCGGCCGTGGTGTGCAGGCCCTTCACGTCGACGTTGTCCTTCACCAGGACCGGGACCCCGTACAGCGGCAGCGCAGGGTCCTCCGGGAAGGAATACGCCGGATCGAGCTCGGCTACGCAGTTGAGGCCCGCTTTTCCCCCCAGCGTCAGGGCTTTCGCATACGCTTCCTCCGCCCGCTTTCTTCCCATGGTAACGCTCCCTTCGTCCGTCCGTACTGCGAAAAACGGCGGCCACTTTCGTGACCGCCGTTTCCGTGTCGGCATCGTGCTATCTTCCCGGTCCGTCGCCAGACAAGTATTTTCGCCACCGACGAGCTTAACTTCCGTGTTCGGAATGGGAACGGGTGGACCCTCGCCGTCATAGACACCGACTGATTTGGATTCGCGCCGCCTGCGGCGCCTCTTTTGCCCGCCCCGGCGGAGAAGTTCCGCCAGCGGGGCTTCTCTGTCCTCAGGGCAATTTGGAATGGTGACCCGTGCGGGAATCGAACCCACGTTTGGGGCGTGAGAGGCCCCCGTCTTAACCTCTTGACCAACGGGCCGCGTCCTTGCGGATCTCGCAGGCTTCGTTTCCGCGGTTACCGTAAGGGCCGCGAAAACTCGCATTTGCTCGATCCGTCGTCCTTTTCAAATCGAAGCGACTGCTTCGATTTGATTTCGCGTGGGAATAAGGAAAATTGGTACACCATCAGGGACTCGAACCCTGGACACCCTGATTAAGAGTCAGGTGCTCTACCAACTGAGCTAATGGTGCTCGTCGAAATCGACCTCACGGGCTTCGTTTCCGCGGTTTCTGTAAGAGCCGCGAAAACTCGCCGGCGTTCGGTCGTTTCTCCTCTTTCAATCGAAGCATCCGCTTCGATTGAATTTACG
>JAEEGL016045856.1_pt1 | contig 14250 bp, 14 predicted proteins | sample 9134231 | NCBI WGS metagenome assembly JAEEGL01 (sample SAMN16246548, study PRJNA631951) | gut metagenome | biome: gut microbiome; feature: rumen; material: fiber-attached | host: Bos | place: Iran: Karaj | collected 2018-10 | reverse complement strand
TTTCTTCTTCTGTCTCAGGAATATGGTGCAATTCATTGTCCCAGAACATTGTCTGAGCAACGTGTTGAGTCATGTCTTCGTGGAGCAAATCTCTTAGCTGCTCTTTGAAGACTTTATCCTTAATGATTTCTGTTTGTAGTTTAGAAATCGCAACCTCAGATGAAATAGGCAGGCTCATGAGTAATCCTTTCTTTATGTTTGTTAGTGTGTCATTGGAGTAATATATTGATGAATGAGGTAAGAGAGTCCTAGGACTCTCTTACCCGTTTCGAATATTCTGCAACTGCACTATTCATGTTCATAGGTTTACCGCATTCGTCTCCGTCAACATTGGCAAAATAAGGCATCTTCTTTGTTAACTTGATAGGGGGATCTATAGGGAACTTCTGAAACCCCACATCATAACAGCTGAACCCTTTACAAAACGGGCACTGTATAGAGAATGGAACCGGCTTGCGATTAGGATCTTTACCTTCAAGGCCTGTCTCAAGATACATCTTGAATCCCTTACCGCAGTCATGACATCCGTAGATCATGTACCCGTCGGAGTGATGTTTATGTGACATAAGTACTCCTGTACTGATGGCTATTTATTGCGGTTCTTCTTGCGTGCAATCTTGGCTAATTTAGCCTTGCGTTTAGCCTTCTCTTTTTGTTTCTTAGTTCTTGTATCAAGGGTCTTAAAGAACCTAGGATCCAATGTTGTCATAGGCCTAAGTATCCTTGGAGGTAAAGTTGTATTACTAGGTTTAGGCCAACCTGTAGGATTGATGGTTTCCTCTATCTCAACATTCTGGTGCTTAAGACCTGGTTCATTTGTCACATGCATGGCTGCCTCCTTGTTAGAGTAGACTAATCAATAGCGGTAAAAAATAGAAAAAGAATAGCTGGGTGGCTTTGGTGATTTAATAAAAAGTAAAATAACTCAGAAGCACCTAGCCCAGCGGCGCACGCGCCGCTGGGCTAGGTGCTGACGACTATATCTCGAATCCGCTTGGCACGGATTCGTATATACGCGTCTCTTCGGCTGCCTTAGCTTTCGCCTCTGCAGCACGCTTATCGTCGAGCTTCTTTCCTGCTTCTCGAAGGTAGTTGATTTCAGTCATTATGGAAGTCTTGAGAGTCTTCCAGTTCACCATCAACGCCGCCCTGAACTCGAGCGACGTGTCGCTCAAGTTGTTAAAATCAGCCAGTACCCCTCCATCATACGTACCATCTGTGTAGTTTGGAAATACACGAGTACTTCCATCATCCATGGTAGTTTGTATGAAAGATATTCTAGCTGATCTGGTCCCAAACACAGGGACCTGCACGCTGAACAAAGTGTTGTTCATCGCCGTCCGCGTGTCGATTGTCGGGCACAATGCCCGCAGATACTCCTCGATCTGTTTGACTGCACTATCGAATTCTTCCTTAGTCATGGTTTAACTCCTTTCTTGTTGTTTGTTTAGCCAGACTAAGCGGATAATATATAATCCAAACGATTTGAAGTACATCTACATATACAATAAACAATACATCCACTCCTGGGCATAACCCAGGAGTGGATGCTTGTAGATTATGCAGGTTGGGATCCGACCTCGCACTGCTTGAGTATCGCAAACACTGCATTGACAGACATGCCTAGAGCTTTAGCACCGCCCTCTATGTAAGGAACACACAGTGGGTTATTAGTGTTCAGTTCATTAGCTGTGTTGTAGAAGTGCTGAACGGATTTAATTTCTCCGTTACCGAAGTCGATGTCAGGAAGAGATGCGATGAACGCTTCAAATGCTGCGAGTTTGCCCATCTTACCGAGCGCATATTCTAGTGCCAGTTTAGACACTCTAATAGCAGGATACGGTACGTATGGGTACACCAGCGTTATAGTACCGGCTTCCTCGTCTTTGACGCGATCAGGAACTCCACCTTCATAGAGATAACCGGATGGAGGTTTAGGACCCTCGTCGATGATCTTCCACACCTTGTAGACGTGCGTCTTGGTGAGGTTCTCTTCATCTATATCCCAATGATCTTCAGACTCCTCATCCTCAGCTAGGTCTGGAGCTCCTCCGTCGACTATAGTCCACACTCTGTACATGTGGGTTTCAGTCTTGGACTCTAGGTCAAGATCCCATCCGAGATCTTCGAGTTCCTGGTTCTCACCAACCTCAGGAGGATTGTCGATCCTGATTATGACAGTATAAACGTGAGTACGAGTTGTTCCATCGTCATCCCAATGATCTTCGTGAATGTACTGATTCTCTGCCAGCTCTGGAGGATTATCGACGATAAATCTCACTTCATAGACGTGAGTCTTTGTCGTACCATCATCATCCCAGTGCTCATCAACAATCTGCTGACCTTCCTCCAAAACCGGAGGATTGTCAACGATGAATCTGACATCGTAAACATATGTGACTGTCTCGCCGTCATCCTCTTCACGCTTGTCAACAATCTGCTGACCCTCTTCGAGTTCAGGTGGATTATCTACTACATAGCGGATACGATCGTAGACCTTAGTCTTGTAAGTACCATCGTCTTCCCAGTGGAAGTCGAGGACTTGCTGACCCTCCTCAAGAACTGGTGGGTGATCGACGATGATGCGTACCTCGTAACGATGAACGTACTTATCGTCGACCACTTCCCAACGATCAGACACGATCTCCATGTCTTCAGAGAGTTCCGGAGGATTGTCGACGCGCTCAAGTACGTGATATACGTGAGTCTTGGTCATGTTCTCGTTGTCATAGACCCACTCATCGCCGTTATAGTGATGAGTAGACTCATCAACTTCTGGCACACCTTCGTCAACGACTGTCCAAACAGGATAGACGTGAACGTATTTATCACCCTGCTCTTCCCAGTGATCATTTTCAATGACCTGGTTGTCAGATAGTTCAGGCTGCTCGTCAATTACCTGAAGTTTACGGATGTGGCGATAGATGTATTTTTCTTCACCCTCGCCGGCAAGCTTGTACTTATCATCAAGTATAATGTACCCCTCTTCTTCATGAGGTCGTTCCCACTGCTCAAGAGGCCAGTAGTTTAATTTGTGGAGAACTCTTAAAGATGGGTTCTCCACATGTACATTACCTTCTGTTATAACAGAAGGGGCCAATTCTAGATCGGCCCCATCATTAATGATACGGTACAACTCAGTTGTAAGTGTGTTCATTTACATTCTCCTTATAGTCAGTACATGTTGAACTGCTTGCGGAATACAGCCGGAGTCTTTCCACATTTGGTCTCATATATGAATTCGACCCAAGTGTTTCCATCATTGTCTAGAGAATGTAGATTTTCGCCAGACTTAGTTGTATACTCTGCGGAAATCACGTAGTTATAGAACGTTCCGTTAAGTATTCCCTGGTCATTTATATCTGACGCTCCCCAGATTGTGTTTGTGCAAGTTGTAGTGTCCGACAGCGGATATGCAATTTTTAGTGATACTCCGGAGTGAAGATTAGTTCCTTCAAGAAGTTTATTGCCATCAGTAACAAATTTACCAGAATTCCACACAACGTGCGCATCTGTAATGATCGGAGACCAGTCTGTTCCGTCGTCGAATTCAACTATCTCACCAATCACGAGCCTACTGTACGGCTGTTTAATAATTATCCTTGCAGGAAGTTTATGCGCTTGCCATTTGTTATTGACATATACTCCCTTAATGCCTTCGGGAAGTTCGTCCAATGAGAACCCAGCAGGTAGTCCCGCGCACATCTCTGGTTCATTTGGAAGATACACTTCGTAATTACGAAGACCTCCAACTGGAGCTTCCACCATAACCTCTGTTCCTGGACCGCAGTTGGCTTCAGGAAGTATGGTAGATATGGACCCTGGTTCGAGATTAATTGATATTTCTCCACCTGCGGCAGAGATTACATCAGAAGAAATGACAGCTTCTTTTGGATCTGCAGAACCCCCAACAAGTCTTCCGTTCTCTACAATCTTGACTCCCCTGAACTGGAGAGAGTTCGGAGAGGTGTTTATTCCTTCTCCGATCTGGACTGCACCGTTAGCAGCGGCGACAGCATGGAATCCCATGGCAACAGAGTAATTGTTAGAAGCTATTACAGTTCCTCCATTTCCGGAACCTATAGCAACAGATTTTTCTCCGTATGCTTTTGTGTTGTATCCTATCGCAATAGATGTTCCGCCTTTTGCGTATGCGTTATTACCTGTATCATTATCTTCACTATCTAAACGTACGGCACCCGGACCTATCGCTATTGACTGACCGCCTTGAGCTCTAGCACAGTAACCCACTGCAACACCTTGAGATGTGCCAGGTGTACTTGGATTCGTGGCATCTGCACGAGCACCTATAGCTACACCAACGTTCCTAAGCGGAGCTGTAGATGTGTAGCTACTGACATAGCTCTGATCTAGAGAAGCTTTAGCATCCGCTCCTATCTCAACCGCGGAGTTTTGATAGTATCCATCTTTTACAAAGGTAACTCCACTAGCAATCTGACTAGGAGTTAATATCAGGACATATCCCTGCTTTACTAGATCGTCAAGACGATCGTCGTTTATGTATACAGCACTTAATCCAGGAGATACAGTACCCCCGTTGTATGCGACTATATTGAATGTTCCCCTTCCATGAGATTTACCGTATCTCCAATCATATTTTCCTGCAACTATATCAAGAGATTCTTCAGGTACTTCTAGAATCTCGGCATAATATCCGTTTTCATCCGGTGTTGTAAGTACTTTTGTTATAACATAATAAACTCTAGGATTTGAGCTCGTGTTTGCGAACGTCACGCCCCTTCTTATATTCGCATTATTTGCAGTCTTTAGCCATGCTTGCCACGCCTCGTCACTAGAAAATTTCTTCTCTACTAGATCTATTCCACCTGACGTAGGTCTCTTTCCATGACCTATTACAACAGAGTATGTGTCCGTAGAAGAAGCTCCATATCCTATTACAGTAGAGTTTGCAGCGAAAGCATTTGCCTGACTACCAAACACGTAGTCGTGTTGATACTGTGCTCTATTGCTAACACCTATAGCAACTGAATATGTTGCGGCATTTGGTGTATATGATCCATTTTTGAGAACGCCTCCAGCTCCGTCATCTCCATACCCGACAACGTTATCTATTCCAATTACAGTATTGAATGATCCATAAGCGTATGAAGGATACGCTCCGTAAGGATTTATAGCAACAATGCCCAAAGGTTGTCCATAAGAATTAGTTGCAGCATTTGCACCTCCACCTATGGCAATATTTCCTTTCTTGACTCCGAAAACATTTGTGGATACATTCGAGAACGGACCTATCTTCGCATACAGAGCATCTTCTTTTTCACCTAGAGTAAGTATAGACGATTTCCAAACATAGTCAACATAGTCTTTAAATGTGTAACCTGTTGGCCATATTCCACCATAAGGCAAGTCTGAGGAATCTACAGATCCATTACTCTGCTGTAGTGTGATTAGTCTAGCAGATTCTTTACTTGCTAGATTGACCACATTGGTAGGATGGACCCATGGTGTTTTGGAAGATGCCGATCCTTTGGTGTCAGCGAAAAATTCACTGAACGGCGTTGTCCCGTCACCAAGTGTACCTTCATAGGTAACTGGTGCTCCTATAGCAGTTGAGGCGACCAAAATCGCCCCTACGACTGAACACAGTTTCTGCATTGATTTCTCCTTGTACTATTTTCTAATATAAAAGATTCCTATCAAAAGATAGTGGCAATAGGTATTATAAGACCAGCTAGGGAGATATCTCCCTAGCTGGTCTTAGATAGAGCGCATTACATTGCCAGAAAATCTGCAATGTTAGTTACTTTAGCATCGGCATGATTCTCATTGTACTCAGCCATCATGGATTCGATGTATTGCTTATAAGTTACGATACCAGATCCACTTCTAGCTATAGTCGTGTAGTCTTCTAGAGGGACTGTGTTTTCTGTTAGTAACCAGTTGGATCTGCTTTTGATTAGCTCATCTTTAGCATCTCCTATAAACTTGAGATCCGTATCCAAGTCGTTGGCTACATTAAATCCGAACATAGGTCTAAAGTTATCCTTCCAGTCACCTGAAAAGATAGCGGTTGTTTGTGACGGATCTAATCCTCCTTGAGCTGAGCCGCTTGTGGATACTCCTACTTTAATAGCTAAATCCTCACTACGAACTCCATTACAAAAAGTCTCCCTGGAGGGAACATACAGTATTTTAAAATCTGCAGATCCTTTTCTAAGGACACATGCATACGTTGATGTTCCAGGATGTACAGGGAACATATTGTTACCGCCTCCGACTAGAGAATCAGAGAAACTTGTCATGTATAGTAGACGATTTGATACATGGCCAGATGTGTCATCTTTTAGATTGTTTGGATCGTGCGACAAAAGAACTGCGATACGATCTTGGTTCCAATTCTCTCCTGTTATGTTTATTCTGTAAAACCACCCAGGTGCGGTTAATTTGTAGATTTCAGTGAGTCCGTTTTCAAACCCCAAGTCTTGATATCCATACAGGTACGGAGCATCTACACATCCTTTTTCGGCTAAATGACGAGCCTTACTAGCGTGAGAGGCGAATGCTTCTAGGTTGTCGTCTATTATCTGTCGATATTTATCATAATCGACATTTAATTTTATTCGTTTAGTTAAGAATGCTGTGTTCATGACTCACTCCTACATCTGGTTTTTTGTCGGGTCGTATATTCCAAGTGTTTGTCCTCCGCCTTCTAGATAATCTAGAATACCTTTATCTGTACTTACCTTGGAAGTGACCTTTCTCCCGTTTGCAGCTGTTTCTATATCTTTCATGATTGCTCCGTTATACCTAGCAACGGCAAACTTCATCGTCAACCCTATAAGTGATAGTACAGTACCTTCAACAATAACTCTTCCGTTTTCGGTTTTCTTACTGACAGTTGTAGAAGATATTCCTCTAGATTGGTTTGTAAACACGTCTTTAAACCCACATCCAGGTATACTACCGCTTCTGTTAGAGTCATTCCCTGTAGTTCTAACTGTCGGATTGAGAACTGACACTTCTATACCTGAGTGTCTGGAATCTGGAGCACACACTGTAGCACTCTTAATTTCAGCAGTTTTAGATGCAGCGGCCATTACACATATTGTCTTAGATGGTATTCCAGAACCATCAGTTATTTCCCAACTTGAAGCTTTATTTGCATTTACATTGGTTATAGCTTCTCTTATACCTGTTAGTGGTTTAACTGTTGATTTTGGCGGGTTAGACAACGTTGGTATGAAGTAATGAGACACATTTCCTCCAGATGTGTTTTGATAGAACACGAATGTTCCAGGAGCACCTCTAGAGGTGTTAAATTCATAAAATCCATCTTTAGCTTTCTTACCGGCCTTAGATGATAGGTTCTTATACCCGTCTATCTCAGAACAAGATCCGTGTAGTATATCGCAGTCTTCACAGTACCCATCAACTCCAGGGAGTATTGGGACCATGTTGTTCATGTGCCCTCCACTAAGTATGGTATCGGACCACGAACTCCCGTAACTTACTAGATAAGTTATCTTTTTATTGTTTCGATCAGGATCCGCTTTCTTAGCTTGATTTATCACACACGGGTAGAATATAGCAGAGTTCGGAGCTGTAACTAGTGGCTTTCCATCGATCATCATCTGCTGACCGTCAAATGGTATATTCTGGCCCGTTTCTATCAATACAGGAGCTGCCTCTTCGGATTCTCTGTATTTCTCATAGCTAGTCATTATTTTACTTTGACTGAGGTCAGAAATTCCAACGAATACATACATGCATCCTGATCTGCTTATAGTGACGGTGCTTCTTTTACTTTCATTGTCGGAATCAATCTTTCCAGCGTTTTCACAATACACGACAGGAACTCCGAATGTATCTATATCTTCAGCTCTTTCAGAGATTACTACAGAAGATTTATAAGCAGACTGTACAGTTTCTGTACTAGACCACTTATAGAAGTACCCTGGTGCGTTTACGCGGTATATCTTAGATCCCATAGCAACTGCATTTGGAACATCTGGCATTACAGATGTCTCGCTACCAGCAAATGTAGGATAATAATTGCCAAGAAGCTCATTTAGCTTAATATTTAAGTCGTGACCTGGTGGGTTTATGTCGGGTCCGACAAGCTGTTTTTCTGGAAAAGCTGCCATGTTAAACCTCACTTAAAAATAGCTTTTAGTGCCGATAATGTTTTTGTCCCGGTAGTTATCTTCATTGCAGAAATAGAAATACTTTTATTGGTTTCTACAATGGAGTTGTTTATTGTATTTTGTACTATTGGTATTGCGTAAACACCTTGTCCGACACCGGATTCGGAGCTGTTAGGATGAGTTACATCTATGCACAAATATACAGCTGCATCCGCCTCGTAACCTGGACATATAGGAAACATGACATCTCCATGATTACATCCGTTGCATTGCGTGTTGTACAATTCAACTGTATGTGTAAATGTTTGTATACTATCTACAAACACTCTAAGTATCTCACTGCTAACCCATTTCCCTGCATAATGCTCTCTAAATATGAATACAGGCTTGGTTATTTTGTATACAGTACCTGGAGTCAGAGAAAGCATTCCTCCGTTAATATACGGGAGCAGCATTTGGTTATCCATGTGATATTTCTTGCCTTTTTCGTTATACCCAAGGTCGCCTACTTTATCGTTTATCATCTTCTTGTAGTCTACTTCAACCCAAGAGAATACCTTCCTAGGCATGTCTGCGTCCGCCATACTTATTCTCCTTTATTAAAAAGTTCATAAAATTTCAGCCAAATGACAAAAAAGAAGGGATTTCAATTGAACTACATCTGGTTGCCTTCTGGCAACCAGATGTAGAGAAAAAGGTTATAGTCCTTTTTGTAGGCGATCGTCTACAGCCTGTCTCTTCTTGTCACACTCTTCTTTGGAGCCATACATGCTAAGACATGTTGGGCAGTATGACATTCTAGGATGCCTTGCTTTAAACGTACTAGCGCACAGTTTACATGTCACTTCATACTTGAGTGCCGGATCTTCTGGCTCAGAGGAGGCAACCGGAGCTTCTGTCACAACACGCTTACGTCTATGTTTAACTTCCCTTTTTACTGGAGTCTCCTCCTGTGCTACTTGTGGAACCTCATCGAGGTTAACTGTAAATCCGTCATTAATGTTGAACTTAGCATCACAGATGTCTAGTTTTTGCATGACGCCTATGATGGTTTCAACCTTACCTGTTATTGTGAGTTTCATATTAAATCTACCTCCTAAATTCCGGATGCCGCTGGACGTACTCCACTAAATCTCCAACTGTTTTAAACGATTCACTATCATCTTCCGGGATAGTTATATCGAATTCTTCTTCTATTGCTAGTATAAGTTCGACAACATCAAGAGTGTCTGCAGCAAGATCTTCGAATAGATTTGACTCCAGTTTAATTTTATCAGTGTCTACACCAAGCTGAATGTGTACTACATTCTTTATACTGTCAATTAGTTTCTGTCGAGTCATAATCTACTCCCTATTGACTTTGATGTTAAAGTCAAAAGCACACGACTTCTTGGCAACATCCATCTGCCAAAGATCTGCAAGCTTCTGTAGCCACGCTCCATGTGCTTCTCTCATCATGACCCTGTAAAGCACGTCAGTCATTTTTGTATCCATGATCTGATGCGGATCATATTCAGGGTAGATGTCTGGTATCAGGAGTTTGACATTGTTGAAAGGATCCTTCTCCCATTCCCCAGTCTTTTCATCCTTCATGTAAAGAGCGACGGAAAACTTGCCTTCAAGATTTTTCTCGATAAGATTTCTTGACAGATTGCTGAGACTGTGCGAGAATCTGAACAACACAGGGGTCTCTACTTCACCATCTTTGTAAATGAATACCCAGCTAAGGTCCTTAAGATTAAATTCGAATGTCGGTATGTTCTTAGCAACCTTACTTTCGTGAACCTTATTTTCTACAACTGCTTCGGACATATTTGGTCTCCTTGTTAATCATAATAAGGGTATTACGCCTAAATATATAAAAATAAGTAAACCACTCTGGGGAATTCTCCCCAGAGTGGTCTTAGCAGTGGTACTGCACAGATTAGTCATCGTATGTTGTGTCCTCACCCAGCTCTTCATCTAGAACCCTAGATGCTCTATAGTGACACTGTTTTAGAACATCAAGTATATTCTTCTGCAGAATTGCTAACTGCGGGATGGTGGCGCTAGCTCCGTATCCATTCTTATCTGTGAGGAGATATAGCTGAGCAATGATTTCCAGTAACATACTGTTGTTACGAGTAACTACCTTCTCTAAATCAGTGAGTTTCTCTGTACTCCAAGTCTCAGATTTAGTTACATAATTGGACAGATCCACCAGGTTGTTGAAATTGGCCCAGTATTTCTCATATCTAGGTTCCTCTGCACCTTCATCCATAACAGTGTCGACAGTCCAGACATATGCAGTTTTGACTATTTCTCCGTTTATGGATTCGTTTACAACCCAAAGATCTCCGTGCTCGGCGGTTTCTTCCTTAGAACTAAGTTCGGCTCTAGAGCAGCTGCCTTTATAATTCACACCCTTCTTTGTATTGCCACTGCCATCTGTCAACTTAAATTCGAGACCTCTTAGCTTTTCATCAACAATACCAGTCGTATATTTGTCTAGAGCAGACCTTATAGCAGCGTCTCTTTCAGCTGCTTCTCTTTTAACCGCGTTTTTAACGAGAGCCTCTACAACACTAGCCGGATAGACTAGTTCATTCTGACTTACAGAACCGGCTCTAACTGGTTCTATAGGAACCAGATTTTCAGAAGATTCTTCGGCCATTTTAGCATCCTTTTTAAGAATTAAAACGTCATAACATGGCATCCTGGGCAACCATCGTATGCGTTAAAAATCTAAGGAGAATTCGTTATGTCGGACACATATCCAACATCTAATCTGGTGTTCGGTAACGTCAAAATGCATGAGAATATTGCAGACGTTTCCGACCTAGCATTATTGCTTAAGGCTAATGAAGAATATTCGAAAGGTGGCATAGTTACAGCTTCATTACCAGAAGGTGCAGATCTAGTACTTAATACAGTAATTCAGCTAACCGAGAAGGTTGAAGGCCGTGACGGCGATGGTAATGAATTTGCTGCAGGTCATTACTACCAGTATACAGATTCCAAGGGTACTCCCGCCTGGTATGATATAACAGAAGGAGTTAATAAAGTTAAGCATACTGGGTATGGATACTTTTACAAAATAGACGATACCCATGTAAAGTGCATATGGACAGATCCTGTAAATGACGAAGATGAGAATGGGTGGAATGGATCTGAGCTATACTGCGTTTATGAAGACAACGGCGGAGTGGAACAGTATGAATTACTTTACACTGAGACTTCAGACAGGTTCTATGAAGTTGCTATCAAAGATGGCGTGGTTATAGAACTCTCCGACGATCTGGATCTAGACAAGTGTGTGTTCGTTGTTAGATACAAGTTTGAAGACACGACATCTTACTCCTCGGTTACACTTGCACCTATTACAAGTCTTGAGCTTGCTAATGCTAACAGATTTAGATCTGAAGTTAAAGCTCTACTTGGAGGCCAGACGGATAAGCTGATAGTCAAGGATAACACGTTTACTGATTTTCCTGCTTCAGTACACGTGTTTAGCAATGGAATCTTTTCTGGACCAGATGGATTAATGCTTCCGACAGATAAGAATGCTTCTGGTGGTGAAAACTATAACGGCATCTTCTTTCGTCAGAAGAATTCTAGCAACGAGTGGGTTTACAGCAATAACCTCATGAGAGCCAATTCGTTCAAGCTTCCGGTCTATGACAGGATTAATGACAAATACATCTTGTCTGGAACAGGAGGTGTGTTCTACGGAACTCCTTCCGGAGTATCGCCTAATAGGACTATCTCTTGGACTAGGTACAATACCCCTGTGTTTAACCTAGGTTCGAATTGTCAACCATCATGTTTTGAGGTTACTTATAACGGGACTACCAAATGCATAAGCCTCATTGGCAAAGTCGCTTCTAATGACGGAGGAGTTGGCTGGTACGGCATAACTGCAGACGGAGTTAGAGAAGATAGACCTGCAAGTGCTATTATTGGCAATGTGGCTGTTACGTGTAATCCTGCAGGTGGATTAGAGTACAGCGAGACTCTAGTACCCCAGATGTTTAGTGATTCACCAGCTGGCGATGCAATAACCTGGACAGCTGTGCCAAGTTATAACGAGGTTTATAAATACCTTACAGTTGGTACAGGAACTGACGGCAATCAGATAATCTTTGCATCTGGACCTACGAAGATAATAGCTTCCAGTGATGGAAAAACTTGGTACCATGTAGTATACTTTTCTACAACCAGCGGCGGCGGAATCAAGTGTGATAAAGTATTTATAGCTGAGAATGGCATTGCTACGTTTTTAATTAATGGGACGTTATGCTATATAGAGAACACAGATCAGTCTTCTGTAAGCAATTTAGACTTTAGCTTTACCGGTTTTCGCGGTTACTGGAGAGCTCCAGTAAAAATATCAGATGGAACTACAACTTACTACGTAACTACAGATTTTCAGCGTAATAATAAAGTTGCGATATCTGTTGATGCAGTGAATTGGATAGCAATAGACTCCATCTTCTTTGGAGATAATGGCGGATCTGCATTGATAGGCAATCCTGTCGTCTACGGATCTGACATATACTTCCCGACAACAGATGGAGTAAATTACATTCGCAAGATGTCTCTCTCTGAATTCTTCAGCGTTGTCACATTAGCGAGGATGGCTAATGGAGATGCTGAGTTTACAAATGAAGAGGTTAGAGATCGTCTTGCAGAATGCATAACAACCATCAGCCACATAAGAGAATTGGTAAATGTGTAATATCTTGAGTAAGGTACCTGTGGCTTAAGCCACAGGTACCTTACTTGATCATTGTCTTCCGAAGAATGCATTGACGATCTTTACAAGTTTATTCAACGTATCAACTATCTCAGACTCGTCCCAATCTTCAGTATCGATCTCGGCTAGGTTCTCCCACGAGGCTCTTTCATTGTCGCCATCGTAGTTTAAAATTCCATTAGAAGGTACATCACCAGATTTACCGAGAACCACTAACAGGTTGTTAAGAGTTGCGGATATCTGTCTGACGTTTGGTATCCAAGGAACTTTGTTGGTGTTCGCATTGACAGAATTCTTACTATTATCAGTGTGTGTCTTGATAGCAGCAGCTATGTCCTTAGAAGTTGCCACCGATGAATCCGGACTACTCATTATGTCAACTAGATTCGTTATATCGGTACCGTTTATGTAAACTTTCCGTCCTTTAAGGTTGAGTACACCTTCAGAGGCGTCTAGTCTTAGTTCAGATCCTTTTTTGTAGAGGACTTCGTGAACACGCATTGTATTCCCGCCGATGACGTAATACACATTGCCATCTTCCCTCTTCTGGTATCCTGGGCTGGTAGCCATGTTAGCTCCTATTTAAATTGTAAATAATAAAAACAAGTTTCGTCTATAAAATCGTCCGTCAATTTTATGGACTTTTTGGAGGCCCTAAAATGAAGAGATTTGGATCATTTAAACCGTTGGATACGGTGATCTCTAGTGATGTGTTATCCAAACTTCACGTAGCAGTCAGCTCTGTAACAGAGCTGACTGATGCGTATCCTAATAACACCATTGCAGTTTTCACTAAACCTGACGGAGAATTTAAACAGGGCGACATTGCTATTAAGAAAAACGGAATATGGTCTAGACTAAAGACATATCTTCCTACATTAGGCCCTGTTACTGAATTAAGAGGATTCAGGCTTGACAAACGAGTTTATCTTAAGTACAAGTCTCCTGTCAACAGATGTGACAACAAAGGTAACACTATAGCTTCTTGGAAAAAGGAGATAGTGGTTAGGAAGTACGGATCTCAGCCCACATCTGAACTAGACGGAACTGTAGTACGTGTAATCGTTAAGAAAGATGCGTTCAGTAAGAACGCGTCTAAATATCTTGTAGATTACATCCCAGATGCAGATAATGATTCTCAATGGTACTATCGTGTCTTCGTTCAAGCTGACAACGGAACAATTGACTACAGTACAACTGCTCCTGGTATTACCATCCACGACATGCCATGGAGTAACATCATAGAAGCAGTGCGCACTGGGCATGCAAAAGAGATATTTGCAGTAGGAGATGCGTTCAGACTTGATGATGGTAATGAGATGGTGGTTGCTAATATAACAACCAGATCTCCATACAGAGTAACGATGCTTCTACGTTATCCTAGGTATA
>JAEEGL015332148.1_pt1 | contig 14250 bp, 14 predicted proteins | sample 9134231 | NCBI WGS metagenome assembly JAEEGL01 (sample SAMN16246548, study PRJNA631951) | gut metagenome | biome: gut microbiome; feature: rumen; material: fiber-attached | host: Bos | place: Iran: Karaj | collected 2018-10 | reverse complement strand
TATCACGCGGTCGATGAGGCCGTATTCCGCGGCGGCGTCGGCGGACATGAAGTTGTCGCGCTCGGTGTCGGCGGTGATGACCTCGATGGGCTTGCCGGTGTTCTCGGCAAGGATGCGGTTCAAGGTATCGCGGGTCTTCAGGATGTGGTCGGCGTGGATCTTGATGTCGCTTGCCTGACCCTGCATGCCGCCCAGAGGCTGGTGGATCATGATCTCGCTGTTGGGGAGGGCGAATCTCTTGCCCCTCGCTCCGGAGGAGAGAAGGAACGCGCCCATGCTTGCCGCCATGCCGATGCAGGTGGTGGCAACGTCGCACTTGACGAAGTTCATGGTGTCGTAGATCGCCATGCCCGCGGAGACGGAGCCGCCGGGGCTGTTGATGTAGAGATTTATGTCCTTGTCGGGGTCCTGCGCCTCAAGATAGAGGAGCTGAGCCACCACAAGAGACGCCGTGACGTCGTTCACCTCGTCCGCAAGGAAGACGATCCTGTCGTTCAGCAGACGGGAGTAGATGTCGTAGGATCGTTCTCCTCTGTTTGTTTGTTCGACTACCATCGGTACAAGAGCCATATCGTTAAATCCTTTCTTGATCCCGCGACGGAGCCGCGGGTGTTATTTGATACGCGTGCCGCTGCTTTTTGAGCAGCGGCATACGGCTGTCGGTTATTTGCTTTTCAGCGGCTTATTTGTCGTCCGTCTTCTTCTTCGCGGTCGCGGACTTCGTTGCGGACGTCTTTGCCGCGGTTGTCTTCTTCGCCGCCGGCTTCTTTGCGGGTTCCGCCTTTTCTGCGGTTTCCGTCTTCTTCGGAGCGGGCTTCTTTGCTGTCGTCGCTTTAGCCGTCGTCGCGGTCTTCTTTGCGGCGGGTTTCTTCGCCGCGGGTTTCTCCGCGCTCTCTTCCGCCTTCTCTTCCGTTTCCGCCTTCTTCGGAGCGGCCTTCTTCGCCGCCGGTTTCTTGCCGCCTGTGATTGCGGCCTTTTCCTTGACCAGATCGGACGCCTTCTTCACCCTGATGTCCTCGGCGAGCGCGTCCTTCTCAACGGCCTCGCGGACCTTCTCCTCTTCCATGCCGTAGATCCCGGCGAGGCGCTTGTATTCCTCGTCGATCTCCTCGTCGGAAGCGGTCAGCTTCTCAAGCTCGGCGATCTTCTCGAAGGCGAGACGCGCCTTGACCTGACGCTCCGCGTCGGGACGCATCTGCTTCTTCAAGGCCTCTATATCCATGCCGGTGTACTTGAAGTACGTGTTCAGGTCAAGGCCCTGCATACGGAGACGCGTGTCGTAGTCGCGGACGAAGTTTTCGGTCTCGTTCTCGAACATCGCCTCGGGGATGTCTGCCTCGAGCTTGTCGATGAGAGTCTTAACGATCTCTTCTTCCATCTTGGCGTCGGCGGCCTTGTTGTTTCTCTCCTCGATTTTTGCCTTTATGTCCTTTTTATATTCAGCCAGCGTGTCAAACTCGGACACGTCGCGTGCGAATTCATCGTCCAGAGCGGGCAGCTCGTTGAACTTGATCCCGTTGAGCTTGCATTTGAACACCGCGTCCTTGCCCGCCAGCTCTTTTGCGTGATATTCCTCCGGGAACTTCACGTTCACGTCGAACTCGTCGCCGATGCTGTGTCCCGCCACCTGCTCCTCGAATCCGGGGATGAACTGGCCGGAGCCGAGCTTCAGATCGTGACCCTGGGCGCTGCCGCCGTCGAAGGGAACTCCGTCAACGGAGCCGGAGTAGTCGATGTTCGCCACGTCGCCGTCCTGCGCCGGACGGTCGGTGATCTCGATCATGCGGGAGTTGCGCTGTCTTACGCGCTCGATTTCCTCGTTCACGTCCTTTGCGGAGACGGTCTCGACCTCTCTCGTAACGGGGATGCCGAGGTAATCCTTGATCTGGACGTCGGGCTTCACGTAGAAGGTCGCGGTAAGGGTGACGCCGTTCTCGTCGATGGTCTCTACGTTGAATTCGGGACGGCTGACGACGGTCTTGTCAAAGTCCTTCATCGCTTCCTCGTACGCGGACGGGATTATTTCATTGACGGCGTCCTCAAAGAAGATCTCCTTGCCGTACATCTTCTCGATGATGGCGCGGGGAGCCTTGCCCTTGCGGAAACCGGGAACGGTGATGTTGCGGGACGCTTTTCTGTAAACCTTGGTGACTGCCTCGTCGAAAGTCGCTCTGTCGGCGTCAAACGTGACCTTGTACTGGTTCTTGCCCAGCTGTTCGGTGTTCTTCAAACTCATTGTCCTTGTGTCCTCCGATATTTCATTTTTTTACATACACAGTTATTTTATATGTTTTTTCGCGCCGTGTCAATAAGAAATATTGATAACTATTTCAGATAAAGGGGCTCCGGAATGTTGACAAAGCACAAATAAGGGCGAATTTAACCGATCAGTAGCGGGATGAAATTCAGATAATCCGCCGAGATGATCGAAAGCCGGAGAGAGTCGCGCTCGTCGGTCCTCGGCACGTCGTATACGTTGTGGATGTGGCCGTAGAAGCATCTTTTCACGCCGTATTCTTTCATCGTGTCCAGCAGCTCCCGCGACTCGAAATCGGAAAAAGCGGGAGGGAAGTGGAAAAAGACCAGAATTTCCGCGTCCGGCACGCCCCCGGTCTCCCGGAGAGCGACGCCCGCGTCGAGACTCTGTCTCAGCCGCACCGCCTCGCGCCTTGAGATTTTCTCGAAATCCGCGTCGCCGGCGGTCTTCACGTTCTGTGACTTCTGATCGGGGAACCATCCCCGCGTGCCGGCGATGATCCTTCCGTCGGCGAGATACGCGTTATTGTGGAGGAACTTCACCGACGTGATCCCCTCGTTCTCGAGCATATCCTCCATCTTTGAGACGGTGGTCCACCACAGATCGTGGTTTCCCTTGCCGATGATCTTCGTGCCGGGGAGGGAGTCGATGAATCTGAAGTCCGGCGCCGCCTCGTCGAGACGCATTGCCCATGACACGTCTCCGGGGATCACCACGGTGTCGCCGTCAGAGACGACGGCCCGCCAGTTTTTCTCAAGTTTTTCAGCATGACCTGCCCACCTGCTGCCGAAGATATCCATCGGCTTTTCGACTGCCGTCGACAGATGCAGGTCGGCTATGGCGAACAGGGCCATCTCCGTCTCCTTTCAGACTTCAGTTAAAGATCGCGTTCTCCATTTTGTCGGGCGGGACGGATCCGGTGAATCTCACCGGAAGGGTCAGCACCCGGGCAAGAGGAGCGGGAATTTCCGTACCGGTCGCGGCGGAGAGGGCGTTCAGCGCCTCCGCCGGATCGTCGCTTCTGACCGGCTCGCCCAGCGCCGCGCACACGTCGGCGGGGAACTTGTAGGGGCTGGCGGTGGACGCCACCACGGTGACGGTCCCGTCTCCCGTGTCGGCGAAGTATTTCTCCGCGCAGCGGAATCCCACGGCGGTGTGGGGATCGACAAGATAGCCGTCCTCCCGGAACAGCTTTCCTATCTCGTCTCTCGTCTCGTTCTCGTCGGCGGAGTAACCGGAGAAGGTCTCCCGCACGGCGGCGAGCACCTTGTCCGGAACCTTGTAACGACCGGTGCGGCCCAGTTCATTCATCAGCGCGGCGGTGGTCTCCGCATCCGATACGGTGAAGATCAGCCGTTCCAGATTGCTCGATATCAGTATATCCATGGAGGGGGAAATGGTTTTGAAAAATTCCCTGTTTCTGTCGTAGACGCCGGTTTCGATGAAATCGGTCAGCACGCGGTTGGAGTTGGAGGCGCAGATCAGCCGTCCCACGGGAAGTCCCATCTTCTTCGCGATGAAAGCGGCGAAAATGTTGCCGAAATTGCCCGTCGGCACCACGTAGTTCACGGGATCGCCGTATTTGATCGCTCCCACGTTCATCAGGTCGCAGTACGCCGACACGTAGTACACGATCTGCGGCGCGAGCCTGCCCCAGTTGATGGAATTAGCGCTGGAGAAGAACGTGCCTTCACGGTCCGCCCGCTCGCGCATCGCACCGTCGGAGAAAATACGCTTCACGCCGGTCTGGGCGTCGTCGAAGTTGCCCTCGACGGCGGTGACGTTCACGTTGCCGCCCTCCTGGGTGGTCATTTGCATCTTCTGCATCCGGCTGACGCCGTCCCGGGGGTAGAAGACCGTGATCTTCACGCCGGGAACGTCACGGTAACCCTCAAGCGCTGCCTTGCCGGTGTCGCCTGAGGTGGCGACGAGGATATGCGCCGTCCGGCGTTCTCCGGTCATCGTGAGCGCGCCGGACAGAAGGCGCGGCATGATCTGCAGCGCCATATCCTTGAAGGCGCAGGTAGGCCCGTGCCACAGCTCCAGAGACCAGAGTCCGTTGCGGACCGCTCTCAAAGGAGCTGCGCCGCCGGGGAACCGCTCCTCACGGTATGATTCGCGGGCGTAGCCATCAAGCCGCTCGATTCCGTAATCGTCGAGAAAAAGAGAAAGGATAAATGCGGCTCTGCCGGGGTAATCCAGGACGGCGAGGGAGCGGAGGTCATCCTCCGTCAGCGACGGAATCGACTCCGGCATGAAAAGACCGCCGTCCGGGGCGAGTCCCGTCTTGATTGCCTCGGCGGAGGATATTCCGCGGGCGTTTTCGTCTCTCGTGCTTACGTATTTCATGTTCTATTTCCTTTCCGGGGCAAGGCGGGAGGAGAAAAATCCCGCCGCGTTATCGTAAAAAATCTTTTGAATTGTTTTCTCTCTCAGCCCTTGGGCGAGCAGAGCGTCGCGGAGCCGCGGCATAGCTGAAACGTCAGGCAGATCCGACGGTGTCGTTCCGATGCCGTCGAAGTCGCACCCGAGGCAGACTTTGTCTTCTCCGATGACGTCGATATAGTGTATGATATGGCGGCACACGTCTTCCGACGCACATCCCTTCGACGGGTCGGCGACCAGATGAGGCGGGTAGAGCGACACGCCGACGATCCCGCCGGAGTCCGCTATCGCTTTCAGCTGACTGTCGGTTATATTCCGCGTGTGACCGCATATCTCCCGGGAGTTCGAGTGCGACGCTATTGCCGGGACTCCCGCTTTCGCCGCAAGATCGAGGACATCGTCCGCCGATCGGGGCGACGCGTGCGACACGTCCGGCACCATACCGAGACGGATCGCCTCGCGGACCGCCTCGCGGCCGAAGTCCGTCAGACCCTCATCCGATTCGTGGGAGCCGCCGATCTGCGTTCTGCCGCCCCACAGGGGAGTCACCAGCCGCACGCCTGCCCGGTAAAGCTCACCGATGCGGGACAGATCGTTTTCGATGATCCGGAGATCCTCTACAGTTAGGATGAACTGCTTTTCTCCGATCCCGCCGTCGGGAAAGATGTAAAAACCGAATTTTTCCGCGGCGCGGCGGAAGTTTTCCGCAACTTCAAAGAAGTACCGGTATCCGTCGCCGTCGCTCATGCTTTGGGGAACACAAAAGGCCGCGAGCTGTCCGTATTTCTCCACCCGCGCCAGTTTGTCGCGGGTGATATGGCACCCTCCGGATGAAAAATCGTTGTCTCCCCTCAAAAGCTCAAGAGGAGTGTCGCAGTGAAGATCGAAAAGGTCCATTCAGGCACCCCGTTCGTTTATTTATGGACGGCGTTCGGTATGTGCACAACGTCGAGGACGCCGTATTCCTCAGCGCGCGGGTCAACGTAGACCTCGATGAGGTCGATCCGGGGCTGAAGTTCCCCCACAGTCCCCGGGTTTTCGTGGATATACCCCGTCGCCGCGGCGATGAGATTTTCTCTCTTGGTTTTCGTCAGCGCCGATCCCGGTCTGCCGTAGATCGACTGTCCGCCGGGCTCCTGCCGTCTGGTCTTGACCTCCACGAAGAGGATGAGTCCGTTGCCTGCGGCGATGATATCTATCTCGCACCTGCCCACGTACACGTTGCGGCCGATGATCTCAAAACCGCGGGCTTTGAGGAATTCCCCCGCGGTGGTCTCGCCGACCTTGCCGAAATCCCGCTTGTTCATTTTATTCACCGCCCGGCAGAGGCAGACCCGCCTCAATGGCCGCCGCACGCAGTTTTTCGCCGTCGCGGTCGAGAAAGCCGAGGAACGATTTTCTGTGCACCGGGGACGGACCCCACACGTACACCGCCAGCATGTGATCCTTTGTAGGGTATCCCTTGTGGCGTGCGAAGCCGTACTGCGGGTACTCCCGGTCGAGATCGGCGCACAGCCGGTCTCGTGTGACCTTGGCGAGAACGGACGCCGCCGCGATGGACTGGGACTTGCCGTCGCCCTTGACCACCGCCTCGCAGGGCAGGTCGAATCCCTTTTTCTGATTGCCGTCGATGAGAAGGAAATCGGGACGGACCGGCAGCGCCTCCACCGCCCGCCTCATGGCGAGAAGGGAAGCGTTCAGGATGTTGATCTCGTCGATCTCCCGCTCCGACGCCAGGCCCACCGCCCACGCGAGAGCGGATGAGGTGATCCTGTCGTAGAGCTCGTCCCGCTTTTTCTCGGAGAGCTTTTTTGAATCGTCCAGCCCCTCGATGACCGCGCCGGGTGCGAGAATACACGCCCCCGCCGCCACGGGACCGGCCAGAGGGCCGCGCCCCGCCTCGTCGAGACCGCAGATGACGCCGTATTTTTCGGCGTAACTTCTGTCAAAATTCAGGTCAAGCATCTTGCCCTCCGTCGGTGGGAAAGTCCTCCGGTATCTCCAGCGAGATGGCGCCGATCTTCTGGTTCCGGAACTCGTCCAGCACCATGTTCGCCGCGCGCTCGGTGTCGAGCTCGCCGCCGGAGATGAGGAATCCCCTCTTTTTCGCCACCGCCTCCAGCAGAGCCCATGGCTCCATTTCCTCCGCGGCGGCGCGGTCAAGCTTGTAGCGCGCGCAGAACAGATCGGGCGCCACGCGGACCAGCCGACGGCACAGATCTGCGCCGAGAGATTCCGTATCGAGGATCGTGTCCTTGATGGCGCCGGTCTCCGCCAGCTTTTTTCCGGTCTCGGGATCGTCGAATTTGGGCCACAGAACGCCGGGCATATCGAGAAGCTCGATCCCCTGGGTCGTGGTGACCCACTGTTTTGTCATGGTGACGCCGGGGCGGTTTTCGACCTTTGCCTTTTTTGCCCCGCTGAGCCGGTTCACGAGGGAGGATTTGCCCACGTTGGGGATGCCGAGGATCATGGCGCGGATCTTCCGTCCGCCCATGCCTTTTTCATTCAGTTTCTCAAGTTTTTCCTTCAAGATCCTGCGGCACGCGTCGCCGATCTTCGGGAGATTCTCTCCGGTGATGCAGTCCACCGCCATGGCGTCCCGCCCCTCGGCGGAATACCGCGCAATCCACCTCTTTGTCGCCTCCCGGTCGGCAAGTGACGACTTGTTGAGCAGTGTGAGGGTGGGGCGCGTCTTCGTCAGCTCGGCGATCTCCGGATTTTTCGAGCTGTAGGGGATCCTGGCGTCCAGAAGCTCGAACACCACGTCCACTGAGCCGATGTTCTCCGATATGAGCCGCCGGGTCTTGGCCATGTGCCCGGGGAACCAGTTTATGTTCGTCAGGTTATCGTTCATTTTTTATTCCTTCTTCAAAGATTCGACGAGCCGCGCTATCCGGTCCACACTTCTCCAGGTGTCTCCGGGGACCTGAGTCGGCTGAATCTCTATCCCGAATTCATCTTCCAGTTCCGCGATGAGCCCGACGAAGGCCATCGAGTCGAGTATCTCCTCTTCGATCAGATCCACGTCCGGGTCGTCTCTCAATTCCTCGTATCCGGTCAGAAAAACGATAATGTCGATTATCTTTTCTCTCATCTTGTGCCGAGCTCCTTTTCGTTGATTTTTCCGTTCTCGGTCAGCGGGATGCTGTCGACTGTTCTGATCGTCGGGATCATATAGTCGGGAAGACGACGGCGCAGGTAGTCTCTCAGTTCCCGTGCGGTGACGGTTTTTCCGTCCTCCGCCTTGACGAAAGCCCGGAGCCCCGCGACTTTTCCGTCCGCACCCCGGCAGGCGGTGACCACGCATCGCCCGACGCCGTTTGCTCCTTCAAGGACTTTCTCGATTTCTGAGATCTCGATCCTGTATCCTTTGTACTTGATCTGTCTGTCTTTCCTGCCCGCGAAGAACAGTTCTCCGTTCCTTCTGTAACCGAGATCTCCGGTCAGATACGCCCGGCGGCCCCTATATGTGAAAAATTTGTTTTCGTTCTGCCTTTTGTCAAGATATCCGAGCCCTACGCTGTCTCCGGTGATGAGTATCTCGCCTTCCGCCCCGTCCGGGACTTCTTCGAGTTTTTCGTCCACAAGAAAAATCTCCACCCCGTCCTTCGGCTTCCCGATCGATATCTCTTCTCCCGGGACAACCGTTGTGCCCGTGACCGCGAATGTACATTCCGTGGGCCCGTAACTGTTGATTATTTCTATTCCTGGAAATCTGTCAAAGAGCTTCCAGGCGGTGTTTTCCGTCAGTTTTTCCCCGCAGAAGAGGATCTTTCTGAGGTTCGGCATCAACTCTTTCCCGAAGGATCTGTCCGTCATGAGCAGATCTGCGTAGGAGGGAGTCATCACAGCCAGCCCGGCGCCGCTGTTCCCGAGTTCGCGGAACAGGGAGGGGAAATCTTTCTGCGTCTCTCTGTCGATGATGTAATGCGTGTTCCCCGTCACCAGGGGAAGATATATATCCGCGACGGACAGGTCGAAGGAATAGTTCGCCTGATTCAGCACGGTCCCGCAGTCATTTCCGCAGAGTTTCTCAAGCCACCGGACGCAGCTCCGGAGGTTTGAGTAAGTGATCACGACGCCTTTCGGCTCCCCGGTGCTTCCCGAGGTGAAGATGACGTAGTACGCGTCCGCGTCGCCGATATACACTTCAGAAAAATCGCCGCGGTCGGGACCGTTCATCACATCCATGATCGATTCGTCGATGATCAATGCCGGTCGGGACGAGGCGACGATCTTTTTCAGTCTTTCCTCCGGTACGGAAGAATCAACGGGGATATACGTCATTCCGGCGTAGGAGCATGCGAGGAAAGAGGCGATCATGTAAAAGTCTTTGTGGCCCCGGACGATCACCCTGTCGCCTCTGCTGCAATTGTCCAGCAGCCATCCTCGTACGTTGCATACGGCGCGGTACAGGTCGCGGTTCCGGTACGCCTCTCCCCGGATCCTGTAGCATACGTCGTCGGGCCGGTCCAAAAGGATGGAAAGTATCTTATGTAGCATCCGAGGTCTCCCTGATCTCATCCTCCGGAATCAGACTGTAGTCGTACATTACCTCGGAATGGTTTGAAAGGATCAGTTCCTTCTTCTTTTCCTCCCCGGAGGCATTGTCGGAGATTATCCTGAATACCTTGCTGTTCCTGTAGAATTTGCCGTCTGCTTCCTTCGCGTAATAGCTGTCTTCCTCGACGATCCTGTATTTCTCAGAGAGAGGAACGTCGCTTCTTATCTCCCCGTACAGAAAAACGTCGTCCTGCCAGACCCGCAGCTGGATCGGGTGGGAGGTCGTGTTCTTGAACCGGTAATCCACCGCCTTGTACGCAATGGACGTGCCGGTTCCGAAGGGAACTCTCCGCTTGAAATCGGGGAACAAAGCGTCGGAGTGATGGTGGAGCTCCGTGACCGTCAGCGGAGTATGAAGGACCAGCCAGTGTATCATGTTCGCCATCTGGCAAAGGCCTCCGCCGATCCCTTGATTCAGTTTGTTTCCGCTGATGACCAGCCCCTCGAGGTAACCTTTCCTTTTCGTGGCCCGACCCACGGTGTTCCAAAACGAGAATTCCTCTCCGGGGTAAACCACAGTTCCGTCGATCTTCTCTCCCGAAAGCCTGAGATTGGTTTTCTTGTTTTCCTGGAGCCGCATATCGACCCCGTGAAGCTGTCTCATCAGGATTCTGCTGTCGCCCTTCCAGATATATTCAAAATTGTCCTTATTCTTCTTTTTCGCAAACCTTTTTCCGTGAAACAGGTCGGTAAGGTCACGCCGTCGTGCTTCCTTGAATACGGAAATGCCGTACGCCCACGGTCCCAGTTCGCAAAACAGTCTTCTGCTCATTGTTTCTCCTTGTGGCGATTATGACTGAAATACCGGATGCGGACTTTCCGACCCTGCCCGGGGAATCATGGACCGGTTTGCGCCGTATCGCGGCCTGCCGGAATCATTTATTGCTGTTTTTCTCCTTTTTTCCGAGGACGATCCTGGCGGCGAAGAATGCCGCGGCCAGAACGGCGGAGACGATGAGCGGCAGCCACATATTGAGCTTGTTGGTCGCTACCAGAGCAAGACTCATGGCGAATACGGTGAGAAAAACGACGCCGAGAGTATAGCAAACTTTCTGTAAAAACACGGTATGTACCTCCTTTTGATTTTAACAGACTGACTTTATCTCTTATACGGATTCGGGAACAGGCTGAATTTGCTTAACGGGTAGATCCGGAAGAGCACGCGGCCCACGATGGCCCGCTTGTCGATCTGCCCTATGTCTTTAAGTCTGCTGTCCGCCGAGTGGTTTCTGTTGTCGCCCATGACGAACACGTGACCGGGTTTTACCGTGACGGTAAGCGTATTTGTGACGGCGTTGAATCCTTCAAGTGAGGACGTTGCCAGAGCCGCGTCGTTTTTCAGCTGCCTGAACGCGCTCTCGTCCACGATCTCGCCGTCGATCTTCAGCTCCCAGGTGTTGAAGTTTATCTCAACTGTCTCCCCCTCGGTGGCGATAACGCGTTTTACCAGGGGTTTTCTGTATTGCTCGGCAACGGTCATATCCTGAAACACAATGATATCGCCTCTCTTCGGGGTGTAGAACAGATTTGACACCACCAGGTATTCTCCCGTGTGGAGAGTGTTCTCCATTGAGGGGCCGTCGACCACGTTGAGCCGCACCACGAACGAGAAGCACAGTATTATGGCGACGGCGATGGCGCCGATCATCTCCACGATCTCGTAGGCGGAGTGGCAGAAACGCAATTTCAGATCCTTTTTTTCTTTTTGTTCGTTTGACTTGTTCCCGGGAACGATTGCTTTTTCTTCCATTTCGGACTCCGTTTCACGTTATCCGGGCGGTATCCCGCCCGTATTATATTAAAAATACATTACAGATTATTTTACCACATATCGTTCGGGTACACAACATCAAAACCGAAACTTTTTCGCCGTCCGGACGAAAAATCGGAAAACGGACGATATTTTTTCAAAAAACACTTGCAAACGGGCGGAAAGTATGATATACTCCATATCTGCACGATTTTATCGTTCCGTGTCCCCTCTCAGACACGGACGAGGTATATTGCGGTCGTTCCGCAAGGATCAAACCAAAATATTCTGAAGAAAGGTAGAAGGAAATGCCTAACATCAAATCAGCCAAAAAGCGCGTTAAGGTGATCGAGGCGAAGACTCTCCAGAACAAGATGTTCAAGAGCCGTATGCGTACAGTCATCAAGAAGTTCAACGCCGCGGTCGAATCCGGCGACAAGGCCGAGGCCGAGACCGCTTACAAGGCAACCGTGAAGATCCTGGATCAGGCGGCCGCCCGCGGCATCATCCACAAGAACAAAGCCGCGCACAAGAAGAGCCAGTTCACTCTGCTCCTCAATAAGATGTAATGTAGCGAAAACGTCCTGCCATGCTCCGGCAGGACGTTTTTACGTGTTGATCAAGGCGTGAATCTGTAAAGGATCTCGCCGTTTTTTTCCCTCGACGTATTCAAATACGCCTCAAGGGACAAAACCGACAACTCTGCATCTTAATCCGGCGGCCTGATTTTGTTACGGCGTGAATCTGTAGAGGATCACGCCGTTTTTGCCGCCGTCGGGCAGGATCGCGCTCTCCGGCAGGGTCGCGAACTTCGCCGCATCCGGCGAGAGGACGATCTCCGATCCGGTTTCCGCGACGGAGAACGGTTTCCCGTATTTCGGCGGTCCGGCGCCGAAAACGATCCGGTCTGCGTCAAACGACGTCCCGGTCTCGATTGTCTCGTTGAACGACGGCCCCAGGTAGAGAGTTTCGCTTCCGTCAGCCGTGACGGTGAACGTCACCACCGGATGAGTCGACCGGGACAGCCGCACTCTCTCCCGAAGGGTGACGGAAACGTCTTTCGACACGGCGGATGGGACTTCCGCGGTCATCACGGTCACCGGCACCCCGCGCTCGGCGCAGACGTCCGAGACGGAGGAGAAGATCCCCTTCTCATCTTCGTTCACCGGCTCCGGCAGGAACACCCGCCTGACGAGAGTCCGGGAGATCACGCGGTACACAGTCGCCGCGTGCTTTCTGTGATAGTGGGTCAGCACCAGCGCCTCCGTCTCGGCGGCGCCCTCGTCCTCCGCCGCGTTGAGTAGCCGCCGCATGAAAGACCAGGACCCGTCCGAGACGTCCACAAGGACGTATCTGCCCGCCTCGCGGACGACGAAGCCGTCGTTTTTCTCGGCGTTCACGTATACTCCCACCGGGATCCGCGCCCGCATGACGACGGAGATCCCCACGGTGAGGATAAGGCACGCGAGAGACGCGGCGCCGCCTCTCAGGGCGCTCCGCCGCGCCTTCCCCGACATGAGGGGCAGGGCAAAGGCGGCGGCGAACAGCGCCGCGACGACGATCCCGGCGACCGCCCCGCGCACCGGGAAGACGATGTGCCGCCCCCTGGCGAGGAGCGAGGACGAGGCGGCGATAAGCTTATAGAGACCGTTTATCACGCCTGCGAGGGGCGTTATCATGATCCCCAGGGACGCCGTGACCGAGCAGATCAGCGACAGGGCGAGATACACCGTCGCCAGGGGAATGAACACGATATTGGTGAGAGGCGAGAGGACCGACGCTGACCCGAACACGAGCCACACGACAGGCAGAGTGCAGACGGTGACGTAAAGGGTCGTCGTGAACGCGCCCGAGACCTTCCGCAGCGCCCGCTTCATAGCGCCGCCGCCTTCTTTCCTCTTCCGCAGGTTCGGCGCGGTCACGCAGGCGAAGGCCGCCAGTATCGACAACCACAGACCCGGATCAAGCACGGAGAATGGATCGAAGATCACGATCAGCGCGCCCGCGGCGCCGAGCGAGGTCAGAGGATCGTCGTCCCGGCGGAAGAACGAGGCGGAGACCCGGATGATATGCATGATCCCGGCACGAACGACAGATGCCGAAAATCCCGTCAGCGCCGCGAAAAACAGAGTGAACAGAATGGAAAGGACGCCCCTCGCCCGGCGCCGGACGCCGCCGCGGCGAAGCGCCGATTCCAGCGCGAACAGAAGGACCGAAAGATGCATCCCGCTGATGGCGAGGAGGTGGTACACGCCGATTCGGGAGAAATCCCGGGAGAGGGCGGGATCGAGACCGCTCCGGTCCCCCAGCAGGACGGCGGAGGACAGCCCCGCGGCGTCTTTTTCGAGATCAACGCCGAACCGGGCGGCGAGGGTCTCGCGGATATTCCGTATCACGCTCCGGAGCGTGACGGAGCCGTCGTGCCCCTCGTAGGTGAAATCTCCGCCCTCGCAGCCGAGCATGATCCCGTCGGGCAGGAGGGAAGATCTCTCGGAAAAACCATCCTCATCCTCAAGCCGGAACATCCTGAACGTGCCTTTGATACGGTCTCCCGGCACCAGTGTCCCGTCGCCGAGAGTTATGGAGACACGGACCTTCTTCACGGCCATCCCCTCGGGGTACACGGCGGCCTCGTAGACGCCGAAGTTTTCCGACGAATATGAACTTCCCTCGATCACCGCCTCGCCCGCGATCTCCTTCGAATCGAGGGATTCGTATCTCCCGAGGATCACGTTGAACGAGAAAAGCGACAGCAGGGAAGCGAGGATAAGGGACAGAAAAACGGCGAGGAGGACCCTCCTGACGGAGGATCTCGCCTTGCGCCGTTTTGATATTATGAAAAGGATCAGCGCCGAGAGTGCGCAGACCGCCGCCGAGACGATCTTCACCGCGGCGTACGCCCCGGAAAAACAGAGAGAAAGCGCGAGAAAGGAAGCGCAGAAAACGAACAGAGGTCTGCGGGCGATCTCTTCCACGGCGCGGTCTTCCTTTCAAATCATTTTACACTATTTTACCACTGCCGCTCCTGTTTTTCAACAGTATCTCTCCGTCACCGCGTCCGACACCACGTCGAACAGAGTGACGGGCGTGACCTTGCCTCCTGAGATCCGCCTGAAAACCAGCACGGCGAAGGACAGATCCCGGGTGAAGTCGAAGACGTATCTCGTCTCCGTCGTCCCTGTGATATTGTCGCGCATCGCGGCGTAGACCGTGTACGCCGTCCCGAATTCGCGTCCCGGGCGGAGCGGAGTCCCGGTCAGTCTGTATTCGACGGTGTATTCGCTCCCGATCC
>JAEEGL014231091.1_pt1 | contig 14250 bp, 7 predicted proteins | sample 9134231 | NCBI WGS metagenome assembly JAEEGL01 (sample SAMN16246548, study PRJNA631951) | gut metagenome | biome: gut microbiome; feature: rumen; material: fiber-attached | host: Bos | place: Iran: Karaj | collected 2018-10 | reverse complement strand
CCAACCAGCAGGACGAGGACAAGACCAAGGAATACCTGGACGAGCTGGAGTTCCTGGCCGAGACGGCGGGGGCTGTGGTCGTCAAGCGGTTCACCCAGAGGATGGGCGGTCCGAGCGCGGTGACCTACGTGGGCAGTGGCAAGCTTCAGGAGATTAAGCAATATATCAAGGACTGCGAGGATGCTGACGAGCCGTTGGGTATGGTCATCTTCGACGACGAACTGACGGCCAAGCAGTTGCGCAATATCGAGAAGGAACTGCAGGTGAAGATACTGGATCGCACCTCGCTCATTCTCGATATCTTTGCCATGCGTGCCCAAACGGCTGAGGCCAAGGCGCAGGTGGAACTGGCGCAGCACCGCTACATGCTGCCCCGACTGCAAAGGTTGTGGACCCACTTGGAGCGCCAGGGCGGTGGCTCAGGCAGCGGTGGCGGAAAAGGATCGGTAGGACTTCGTGGTCCAGGTGAGACCCAGTTGGAGCTTGACCGCCGTATCATCTTGCAGCGCATCACCCTGCTGAAACAACGTCTCAGCGAGATAGACAAGCAGAAGACGACGCAGCGCAAGAACCGCGGACGGCTCATACGAGTGGCACTTGTAGGCTATACCAACGTGGGCAAGTCGACACTGATGAACCTGCTGGCCAAGAGTGACGTCTTTGCCGAGAACAAGCTCTTTGCTACCCTCGACACCACCGTTCGCAAGATGGTCATCGACAACCTGCCCTTCCTGCTGGCTGACACCGTAGGCTTCATCCGCAAGCTGCCCACTGACCTTGTTGACTCTTTTAAGTCAACACTTGACGAGGTGCGTGAGGCCGACCTGCTGGTACATGTTGTCGATATCTCGCACCCCGACTTCGAAGAGCAGATCAGCGTTGTCGAGAAGACGCTGGCCGACCTCGGCTGCGGCGACAAACCCTCGTTGCTGGTCTTCAATAAAATCGACGCCTACACATGGACACCGCAGGACGAAGACGACCTCACCGCGCCTACACGTGAGAACATCTCTCTTGACGAGCTGAAGCGCACGTGGATGGCAAAGATGAATGACAAAGGCGAAAAGGGCAGCCAGAAATGCACTGACTGCATATTCATTTCGGCGAAAGGAAGGGAGAATATCGACGAGTTGCGCACCACGCTTTACCAGAGGGTGCGCGAACTGCACGTACAGAAGTACCCCTACAACGACTTCCTGTACCAAGTGGACGAATAAAGAACCAAACACTTTTATACTTCACTTATGAGAGATTACAGACAACTGACTGGAGAGGAAATCCAGGTGCTCGAGAGCAATAGCTGTTGGGCTGAGAATTGGGAAAATGTAGAGGTAGCCGAGGACTTCTCGCCCTATGGCTTCCACCGTGTGCTGTTCTATGGCCATTGCCGCTTGGGTGTATTTGAGAAGCAGGTCGAGGTCACCAAAGGCTTCACCAAGCATGCCGGCATCAACGATGCCACCCTGCGCAACGTCACCGTGGGCGACAACTGCCTCATAGAAAAGATTGGCAACTTCATCAACAACTATACCATCGGCGACGACTGCTACATCTCGAACATCTGTACGATGGAGACCACCGAGGGCGCCACCTACGGCGAAGGCCATCTGGTCAGCGTCCTGAACGAGATGGGCGACGGTAACGTCATCCTCTTCCGCGACCTCAACTCCCAGCTCGCCGCCTTCATGGTCAAGCACTTCCGTGACAAGCAGCTCAAGGACACCATCACCCGGCTCATCAACGAGGAGGTTCGCTTCACGATGCCCGAGCGCGGCACCATCGGCAACGGCGTGAAGATTATCAATACAAAGGAGATAACCAACACCGTCATCAAGGACGACTGCGAAATCAGCGGTGCCTCCCGCCTCTCCGACTGTACCATCCTCTCGTCAAAAGACGACTCCGTATACATCGGCACGGGCGTCATCTGCGAGAACAGCATCATCTGCAACGGCTGCTCCATCACCAACAGCGTCAAGATGCAGGACTGCTTCGTAGGTGAGGCCTGCCAGATTACCAACGGCTTCACTGCCGAAGCCTCCGTCTTCTTCGCCAATTCCTACATGGCCAACGGCGAGGCCTGCGCAGCCTTCTGCGGACCCTTCTCGGCCTCTCACCACAAGAGCTCCCTGCTCATCGGCGGCGAGTTCTCGTTCTACAATGCCGGCTCGAACACCAACTTCTCGAACCACGCCTACAAGATGGGTCCCCTGCACTACGGAACCCTGGAGCGCGGTACGAAGACGGCCTCCGGAGCCTACGTCCTGATGCCCGCCAAGATCGGTGCCTTCTCCGTCTGCTTCGGCAAGCTGATGAACCACCCAGACATGCGCTGCCTGCCCTTTGCCTACCTGATGGCTTACGGCGAGACCATGTATATCGTCCCCGGCCGCAACATCACCACCGTGGGTCTCTACCGAGACATCAAGAAATGGCCCAAGCGTGACAAGCGAGCAGCCTCCAGCCGTAAGAGCATTATCAACTTTGACTGGCTCAGCCCCTTCACCGTGGGCGAAATCGTCCAGGGCAAGAAAATCCTCGAGGCCCTGCGCCAGGCCGGCGGCGACAACGTCTCCAGCTATAACTACCACGAGTACATCATCAACGCCTCGTCGCTCCGCAAGGGTATCAAGTACTACGACATCGCCCTGCGCATCTATATGGGAGCCGTGCTGAAGCGCGCCGTCAAGGAAGGCTTCCTGGGCAAGCCCACGACCAGCATCGGCGAGGGCGAATGGATAGACCTCTCTGGTCTGCTCTTGCCCGCCAGCGAGGAGCAGCGCCTCATCGACGACATCAAGAGCGGCGTCGTGGAGAGTATACGCGACGTCCTCGACCGCTTCCACGATATCAACACCCACTACCGGGAGTACCAGTGGGTATGGACCTACAAGCTCATCCTTGACTACTACGGTCTTGACGAGCTCAGCGAGCAGGCCATGCAGCGCATTCGCGAAGACTATGTCCGTGCCCGCCGCGCCTGGATAGCCGAAATCCGCAAGGACGCCCAGAAGGAGTTCTCCATGGGCGACGTCGAACAGGAGGTATACGACGACTTCCTCTCGAAGCTCGACCACGAGATAGACTACGAGGACTGAAGCCAGGGTCAGACAATGAACATTCAGAATCATCACAGATATAATCAAGAAATGAAAGTCATGAAACATTTGTCATTTTTCCTTTTATTCCTTTTCGCCTCTTCCTCGTTACCGGCTCGCGAGTACGAGACGGTCGCCGGCGACCTGACCAAGACGCGCATCTATACCCTCGATAATGGCTTGAAGGTCTACCTGAGTGTCAACAAGGAGAAGCCCCGCATCCAGACCTACGTGGCCGTGCGTACCGGCTCGAAGAACGACCCCGCCGAAACCACCGGTCTGGCGCACTATCTGGAGCATCTGATGTTCAAGGGTTCAGAGCAGTTCGGCACCACCGACGCGGTAGCCGAGGCTCCGCTGCTGGCTGACATCGAGCAGCGTTACGAGTCATACCGCAGGCTCACCGACCCCGCTGCCCGGAAACAAGCCTACCACGAGATAGACAGCGTCTCGCAGCTCGCGGCCCGCTACTTCATACCTAACGAGTACGACAAACTCATGGCAGCTATCGGTGCCCAGGGAACCAATGCCTTTACCTCCAACGACGTCACCTGCTACACCGAGAACATCCCCTCGAACGAGGTGGAGAACTGGGCCCGCATTCAGGCCGACCGCTTCCAGCACATGGTCATCCGCGGCTTCCATACCGAACTGGAGGCCGTCTACGAAGAGTATAACATTTACCTCACCGATGACGGCGACAAGGTGTGGAACGCCCTCGGCAAGAAGCTGACGCCCACACACCCCTATGGCACCCAGACCACCATCGGCACCCAGGAGCACCTGAAGAACCCCTCCATCACCAACATCAAGAACTACTTCCACAAGTGGTACGTGCCCAACAATGTCGCCATCTGTATGGCCGGCGACTTCGACCCTGACCAGGTGATAGCCATCATTGAGCGCTACTTTGGTCAGTGGAAACCCGCCGCCGACGTCTCGCAGCCCGTCTTCCCCGTGCAGCGGCCCCTGACGGCTCCTGCCGACACCACCGTCATCGGGCAGCAGACTGACCAGGTATGGGTGGGCTGGCTCGCCAAGAAGAGCAGCGACCTTCAGTGCGACACCCTCGAGGTCATCGAGTCGATGCTCTCCAACGGCCGCGCCGGCATCTTCGACCTCAACCTCAATCAGAACATGCGCGTACAGACTGCCGGGGCCGCCGTCGAGCGACAGCAGGACTACTCCTACTTCCTGCTCATCGGCCAGCCCAAGCCCGGCCAGACCCTCGACGAGGTCCGCTCGCTGATGCTTGCCGAGCTCGACAACCTGAAGCAAGGGCGCTTCCCGGACGACCTGCTTCCCTCCGTCATCAACAACCGGAAGCTCAGCTACCAGCAAGCGCTCGACAACAACAACTGGCGCGTACGCCAACACCTTGAGTCATTCATCAGCGGGCAGCCATGGCCCCAGCATGTCGACCGTCTGAACCGCATCTCGCACATGACCAAGGAGCAGATCATCGACTTCGCACGCCGCTTCTTCACCGACGGCCGCGCCACGGTCTTCAAGCATCAGGGCGTCGACAGCCTCCAGAAGAAGATTGACAAGCCCGCCATCACGCCCATCCCCACCAACCGCGACCAGGTCAGCCAGTTTGTGGTCGACATCCAGAACACGCCCGTGGAGCCCATACAGCCCCAGTTCCTTGACTTCAGCCGCGACCTCACCGTCGCCCGCCTGCAGCTGTCCTCCAGTGCCGCGAATAACGACCTGCCGCTCATCTACAAGCACAATGACGACGACGGTCTCTTCAACCTCACCTTCCGCTACGAGTTCGGTAACGAGGACGACAACCGCTACGACATTGCAGCCGGCTACCTAGACTATGTCGGTACCGACCGACTAAGCGCCGCAGAAGTGAAGCAACAATTCTACAAGCTCGCCTGCAACTACAGTGTCAACGTCAATGCCGACAACCTGAACATCACGCTGACCGGTCTCAGCGAGAACATGGCGGCCGCCGTGCAGCTCCTCGAGGACGTGCTGCGTCACGCCCGCGGCGACAAGGACTCATACGAGCAATATGTCGGCCTCGTGCTCAAGGGCCGTGCCGATGCGAAGCTCGACCAGCGCACGTGCTTCCAGCGTCTCTTCCAGTATGGTGTCTTCGGGCCCCATAACTCCGACCGTGACCTGATGAGCGCCGACCAGCTGCACAGCGCCGACCCGCAGCAGCTGCTGGGACTCCTGGCCTCCCTCGGACAGTATGAGCACTCGGTGCTCTACTACGGTCCGCTGACTCAGGCTGAGCTTGCCGCCGCCCTCGCACCCCATACCGCCCCCGTCGGCAGTGTGGCCGTGGGTTCCGTGCCTGTCCCCCAAGGTCAGCCGTACGTCATGGAGCCGACGCCTTCGAACGAGATTCTCCTTGCCCCCTATGACGCCAAGAACATCTACCTGCGCATGTACCACAACGAGGGCCGCGACTTCACCCCCGACGAAGCCGCCGTGCAAACCGTCTTCAATGAGTACTACGGCGGAGGTATGAACGCGGTAGTCTTCCAGGAGATGCGCGAGGCCCGCGGACTGGCCTACAACGCCTTTGCCGCCTATATGCGCCCCGACAAGAAGGGTCAGAAGGAGTGCTACATCACCCATATCATCACGCAGAACGACAAGATGATGGACTGCATCAACCAGTTCCACATCATCCTCGACCAGATGCCCCGGTCCGAGGCGGCCTTCGCCATTGCCAAGGAGGCCGTCACCAAGCAGCTCGCCTCGCAACGCACCACCAAGTTCGGTGTCATCAGCGCCTACCTGACTGCCAAGCGCCGCGGGCTGGACTATGACCTCAACCGCGTCATCTTCGAGCAGCTGCCGGCCGTCACCCTCGAGGACATCGCCCGCTTCGAAGAGCAGCAGATGGCCCGCAAGGCCTACCGCTACATCCTGCTCGGCGACGAGAAGGAGCTCGACATGCCCGCGCTCGAGAAGTTCGGTCCCGTACGCCGACTGACCATCGAAGACATCTTCGGCTACTAACGAAACCGTTGTGACACGATGAAGACGCCCAGCCGCCTGGCCAGCTCAGCCTGCACCGTGCTCCTTGCGCTGTGCCTGATGACCGTGTCGTCGTGCCGGCAGGGCAGGGGCGGCACCACTGCGGACACCCCCGCCGCCGCTGTCAACTGGGAAGACTCCGCCGCTGCCCTCAGTACCCGTGCCAACAACTACTTCAACAGTCTACAGCTCGACTCCCTTGAGCTTTTCGTACCCGAAGCGAAACAAATCTGTCTGGACCACGGGCAGACAGTGCCCTATTACCAGATATGGACCACGCTGACCGAGCTCTACATTGCCAGCGATGACTTCGAGAAAGGGTCTGCCGAAGCCAAGCTGATGATGGAAGACGCCCTCCGGCGCCACAGTGCCTACGGACTCTCTTCCGCCTATAAGATGCTGGGGCTCGGCTATGCCTTCAGCGAGAACTTCGAAGAGGGTGTCAAGTACCTGCGCAAGGCTGTCGACACCTACCCCCAGAACGAGAACAAGTCAGAGCTCATCAGCACCTTCAACTACCTCTACCAGACCCTTGAGCAGCTGGGAGACACTGACGCCATCGACACGCTGCTGGCACAGTGGAAGGCCGTCCTCGACGGCGACTCTGGCCTGAACACCGGCAAGGGCCGCACGTTGAAGCCCCTGTGGCACTTCCAGTACATGGCACTGCTGGCCAAGTACCTGATGGAAGAGAAGAAGGACTACGCGTCGGCCTCGCTGATGCTCGACTCCGCCGAATACTACCTCGGGCCCCATGCCGACCCCGTCAACCTGGAGCGCCTGTACTACATCCGCGGCACGCTGGCCCGCTGTCAGGGCAACTACGAGCAGTCGCTCGACTACATCAGCCGCTACCAGAAGGCCGCCGCCGACATCAACGACGTCAGCAGCCAGAAGCTGGCCCTCTACGAACAGTCGCAGACCTACGCACAGTCGGGCCGCTACCATGAGGCCCTCAAGGCCTACATGGCCTTCACCGACCTCAAGGACTCGCTGACCAGCGTCGACGACCGTGAACAGCTCAACGAGCTGAACAAGCGCTTCGAGGTGTCTGAGCTGAAGATGGCCGCCGAGCGCCGCCAGATGGTCGCCGAGCGTCGCCAGCTCTACCTGGTCATCGCCCTGGTGCTCATCATCCTGATAGCCGTCGTGGCCTTTACCTGCTACCGTCGCCGTGCCGACCGCAAGCTGGCAGCGATGAAGGCGGCCCAGGAGCGCATAGAGTCAGAGCTGCGCATAGCCCGTGACATCCAGATGTCGATGGTACCGCGCGTCTTCCCCGAACGGCAGGGACTGGACATGTATGCCGCGATGACCCCGGCCAAGGAGGTCGGCGGCGACCTGTACGGCTACGTCCTGCAGGGCGACAGCCTCTACTTCGCCATTGGCGACGTCTCGGGCAAGGGCGTGCCTGCCTCGCTCTTCATGGCCCAGGCTACCAGGCTCTTCCGTACCCTGGCGGCCCAGCAGATGAAGCCTGCCGAGATCTGCACGCGCATGAACGATGCCCTCTCAGGCGAAGATAATGAGAACAGCATGTTCGTCACCTTCTTCCTTGGGCTCGTCGACCTCAAGACCGGTCACCTCGACTTCTGCAACGCAGGCCATAACCCCCCAGTCCTGAGAGGCGCCCCAGACCATTCCGCTTCCTTCCTCGACGTCCTGCCCAACGCACCCATCGGCCTCTGGCCCGGGCTGCAGTACGAGGGCGAGGAGCTGGACACCATCGACGGCCGCTCGCTCTTCCTCTATACCGACGGCCTCAACGAAGCCGAGAATACCGAGCAGAAGCAGTTCGGCGACGAGCACATGCTCAGCATCCTGAGCAGCCACCGCTCGCTGTCGGCCCGTCAGGTGATAGAGCATATGACGGCCCAGGTCGAGCAGCACCGCAACGGCGCCGCCCCCAACGACGACCTCACCATGATGTGTCTCACGCTGAACCTCAACGCTTGACCAACCCACCACCCCCACAACTTGCATCTGTCAATAATTCTGCTCTAGTTTTAGGCAAGAGTTGAAAAATTTTGTTAAGCGCTTGTTGGGCGCTTGTTGGGCGCTTATTGGGCGCTTGTTGGACGGGAGGCGACCGCAGGTTAGGCGTGTTGTGATTTTTCGCTATTCCTTTTTCGTCCGGCAAGAAAAATGTACCGACTATTTGGCCAGTCGGTTTTTTTTTTGTATCTTTGCAGCCGTAAGAGTGGACTAAAACGTAAAACAAACAAGTAATACTGATTATGGCAAATGTAGTTGATTTCAAGTATGCCCCGATGTTCCAGCTGGGCGAGGACAAGACAGAGTATCGTCTTCTGAGCAAGGAGGGCGTAACGGTAGGCGAGTTTGAGGGCAAGCCGATGGTGAAGGTGTCGAAGGAGGCGCTGACGCTGCTGGCCCAGCAGGCGTTCCACGACGTGGAGTTCATGTTGCGCAGGGAGCACAACCTGCAGGTTGCTCAGATTCTGAAAGACCCCGAGGCGTCGGAGAACGACAAGTATGTGGCGCTGCAGTTCCTGCGCAATGCCGAGGTGGCTGCCCGCGGCATCCTGCCGTTCTGCCAGGACACCGGCACGGCCATTATCCATGGCGAGAAGGGCCAGCAGGTGTGGACGGGCTTCGAGGACGAGGAGGCCTTGAGCCGTGGCGTCTATAACACGTTTACGCAGGATAACCTGCGCTACTCGCAGAATGCGCCGCTCACGATGTACGACGAGGTGAACACAAGGTGCAACCTGCCCGCGCAGATTGACATCGAGGCCACGGAGGGTGCCGAGTACCGCTTCGTGTTTGTGGCCAAGGGTGGCGGTTCGGCCAACAAGACTTACTTCTACCCGATGACGAAGGCCACCATCCAGAACGAGGGTACGCTCATCCCCTTCCTGGTGGAGAAGATGAAGTCGCTGGGCACGGCAGCCTGTCCGCCGTACCACATTGCCTTCGTTATCGGCGGCACGTCGGCCGAGAAGAACCTGCTGACGGTGAAGCTGGCGTCGATCAAGTTCTACGACGGTCTGCCCACGACGGGCGACGAGACCGGCCGTGCCTTCAGGGATGTTGAACTGGAGCAGAAGCTGCTGGAGGAGGCTCACAAGATTGGTCTGGGCGCGCAGTTCGGCGGCAAGTACCTGGCTCACGACATCCGCGTGGTGCGCCTGCCGCGCCATGGTGCGAGCTGTCCCATCGGCATGGGCGTCAGCTGTTCGGCTGACCGTAACATCAAGGCGAAGATTAACGCCGACGGCATCTGGCTGGAGAAGATGGATGCCAACCCGAGCGAGCTGATTCCGGCCGAGTATGCCCAGGCTGGCGAGGGTCAGAACACAATCGTGATAGACCTGAACGAGGGTATCGACGCTGTGCGCAAGGAGCTGTCGAAGTATCCGGTCTCTACCCGCGTGAACCTGAAGGGCACCATCATCGTGGCCCGCGACATAGCCCATGCCAAGCTGAAGGCCCGCATTGACGCCGGCGAGGGCATGCCGGAGTACTTCAAGAAGTATCCCGTACTGTATGCCGGACCCGCCAAGACACCCGAGGGCTACCCCTGCGGCTCGATGGGCCCGACGACGGCCAACCGCATGGACCCGTACGTGGATGAGTTCCAGTCGCTGGGGGCCTCGCTGGTGATGATAGCCAAGGGCAACCGTAGCGATGTGGTGACCGAGGCCTGCAAGAAGCATGGCGGCTTCTACCTGGGAAGCATTGGCGGCGTGGCTGCCGTGCTGTCGCAGTCGAGCATCAAGAGCATCGAGTGTGTGGAATATCCCGAGCTGGGCATGGAGGCCATCTGGAAGATAGACGTGGAGGACTTCCCGGCATTCATCTTGGTAGACGATAAGGGCAACGACTTCTTCAAGACGCTGAAGCCGTGGTGCCCGCGGAAATAAGCAACGGGAGGTGAGTGATGAGACATGTAGCCCTGCTCTTGCTGCTGTGGATGTCGCTGACGGCGGCGGCTGACAACGGCGTGGTGCGCACCGGCTGCCGCAGGGGCAACCAGGCGGCCGCGGCACGCCAGCTGCGCCAGCTGCAGCGCGTGGCACCGCCGCGCACCCCCATGGACGGTAACAGTTTCTATCGCGGCACGCGCCGGCAGCTGGTGGTGATGACGGCCTTCCAGGACAAGGCGTTCCGGGAGGACGAGGCATCGACGCTGCTGCTGTGGGACCGCATCTTCAACGAGGCGGACCTGCGCGAGGAACCTTTCGTGGGTTCGGTGCACGACTACTTCTACGACCAGAGCTACAGCGCGCTCGACTTGGTGTTCGATATCGTGTACATCACGCTCCCCGGCACGCTTTCGAAGTATCATAGCACGGATGAAGACGATGAAAACTCCCAGTTTCTGGTGAACGACATCGTCGACGTGCTCATGACGTTCAACTTAGACTGGTCGGTGTACGACTGGAACGACGACGGCTATGTCGACCAGCTGCTCATTGTGTATGCCGGCATGGGACAGAACTCAGGCGGTGGGTCGAATACCATCTGGCCGCACCAGTGGTGGCTGAGCGCCCACATTGACCCCGTGACGGAGCAGCCCTGCCAGCCACGAACGGTGAGCTATGGCGGCGAGGACTACGTCATCGACTGCTACTGCGCCGTGCAGGAGCTGGAATCTGACGGCAGCTACGGCTCGTTCGGCAGCATCTGTCATGAGTACAGCCACTGTCTTGGCCTGCCCGACTTCTACTATGGGTCAAAGAGTTTCATCTTTGACTGGGACTTGATGGACGAGGGCAACTACAATGGCGACGGCTTCTGCCCCGCAGGCTACTCGGCCCACGAGCGGTGGGTGATGGGCTGGATGGAGCTGACCGAGCTGACAGAGCCCGCCAGCGTGACGGGCCTGGCAGCGCTGGGCGACGAGCCACAGGCCTACCTGATACGCAACGACGGCTACAAGAACGAGTACTATATCGTGGAGAACCGCCAGCCCACGCGGTGGGACGCCTGTCTGCCGGGCAAGGGACTGGTGGTGTTCCATGTGGACTACGACGCTGACCTGTGGGTCAGTACAGAGGAGTGGACGAATACTACGGAGCGACAGCACTATGTGGTGATTGCTGCCAACGGGCTCCCCTCGAGGAACTATTGCAGCGGGTGGGCGTACCCCACGGCCTACAACGACGCGCTGACCGACGAGGGCGACCCCCAGACGACGCTGTGGCACTTCAACACTGACGGCACCATCATGCTGGGCAAGCCCCTGACGAACATGGCGGTGACGGAGGGACTGGCGTCGTTCGACTTCATGGGCGGCACGACGGCGGTGGACGTCAGTCGCACGGGTGGCAGCACGCCATGCGTGTACTACGACCTGCAGGGCCGCCAGGTACATCATCCGCGGGCGGGTCAGCTCTACGTGGTGCGCGACGGTCATGGTCAAGTAAAGAAAGTGTACGGCCATGCTAAGTAGGTGGCTGACGATACTCCTGCTGCTGACCGTCGGCATGACGTGCGCGACGGCACAACAGGCCGAGGAGCGGACGTTCGGGTGCCGCCACGTGGCGGGCAGCGGCGGCGACGCCAGCGTGCAGAAGGGCTACTCCTGGCAGCGCCCGTCGGTGCTGCTGGGTGAGAAGCACCAGATGGTGATTCTCGTTGACTTCACTGACAGGAAGTTCCAGGCCGAGAATCCACTGGCGTTCTGGGATCGCGTGTTCAACGAGGAACACTTCAGCGAGGGACGCTTTGTAGGCTCCGTGCACGACTACTTCTACGACCAGAGCTACGGGCAGTTCAGCCTGTGGTTCGACCTGTACCACGTGTCGCTGAACCGCAGCTACACCACGTACGGCGGGGCGGGCGACAGCCAGGCCGGCGTGCTGCTGATGCTGCTGGCCAGTCTGGTGGACGAGTATGTGGCGGACTGGGACCTGTATGACTGGAATGGCGACGAGTATATTGACCAGATCATCATCCTTTACGCCGGGAAGGGGCGCAATGCGGGAGGCGATGCCAACACGATATGGCCCCACCAGTGGTCGCTGAACGAGCAGGGACGCTCGCAGTATGAGTTCCATAGCCGGGGATACAGATACATTATTGACCGCTACTGTTGTGTGCAGGAGCTGGATGCCGACGGCGGATACGGCTCGTTTGGCACCATCTGCCATGAGTACAGCCACTGCTTCGGACTGCCGGACTTCTACTATGACAAGTCCACTCAGGTGGTGGGAAGCTGGGATGTGATGGACTATGGCAACAACAACGGCCGGGGCTATTCGCCCTGCAACTTCTCGGCACATGAACGCTGGCTGCTGGGGTGGATGGAGCCCACGGAACTGAAGGAGGCGGCAACGGTGGTCGGCATGAGACCTCTGTCGGAACGTCCCGAGGCCTACCTCGTGCGCAACGACGGCCATGAAGACGAATACTATATCGTGGAAAACCGCCAGCCCGTGGGGTGGGATGCCGGACTGCCGGGCAGTGGCCTGCTGGTGTTCCACATTGACTACGACGCCGGCAAGTGGATGAAGGACTACCCGAACGGCGAGGGTACGACGCGATACAGCCTGTTTGCGGCGAACAACATGCCGTCCGTGGACAACCAGACGGGCTGGGCATACCCCTACGGGGAGAATGACGCACTGACGAACAACACGCGCCCCACGGCGTCGCTGCACTACCTGAACACGACCAGCGGGTCGATGTATATGTCGAAGCCCATTACCAATATCCGCGTGGAGGAGGGTAGGGCGTCGTTCGACTTTATGGGTGGTGGACCTGTGGGCGTCGCGACGGCGACGGCAACAGGGCAGGAAGCGCAGGTGCTGTACGACCTGGGAGCGGTCTCAATAGTCCGTATGGCGGACGGCAGCGTGCGCAAGGTGATGAAGCGGCGGAAGTGAGCGGGCTGACATTTTGGCGGCCACGACTGACAGATTGGCATTGTTTTGAGGTTTGGCACTGATGTTGCCTTATGCTGGGTGAGAGCCCGCAAGGCAATCGAAAGAAATAAACAATTAGTGTTAAACTTTAAAAATAGAATTAGGAGGTAATGACTTATGATGCCAATGAGAAGTAACAACTGGATTCCCGCAGTGTTCAATGATCTGTTTTATACGGATTTCATGCCGAAGGCTAACTGTACAGCGCCCGCTATCAATGTGAAAGAATCGGACAAGGCGTACACTGTTGAGCTGGCCGCGCCGGGTATGAAGAAGGAGGACTTCAACGTTCATATCAATGATGAGGGCAATCTGATCATTAAGATGGAACAGAAGCAGGAGAAGAAGGAGGAGGACAAGACAACTCGTTATCTCAGGCGCGAGTTTAGCTACTCCAAGTATGAGCAGACGCTGATACTGCCCGACGACGTGAAGAAGGATGCCATCGCGGCCAAGGTGGAGCACGGAGTGCTGACCGTCGAGCTGCCCAAGGTGGTGGAAGAGAAGGTCAAGGTGTCGCGACAGATAGACATAGCATAATGGCTTTAGGTATTAGGAGGATTGTTTTAGGTTAAAGTTTTAATGTTTTACGAAGAAAGCCCCGCAGAAGTCTGTGGGGCTTTCATTTGGTATGTAGTGCTTGTGCACCTGGTCTAGGCGTCGAGCTCGGCGAGGTTACGGGCTATCATCTCGTCGGTGACGGTGTAGTTCTGCAGGTCGCCGTTGATAAACTGCTCGTAGCTGGGCATGTCGATGAGGCCATGACCGGAGAGGTTGAAGAGGATGACCTTCGACTCGCCGCTCTCCTTGCACTTCTGGGCCTCGCGGATGGCGGCGGCGATGGCGTGGCACGACTCGGGGGCAGGAATGATGCCCTCGGTGCGGGCGAAGAGCAAACCGGCATCGAAGGTCTCGAGCTGGGGGATGTCGACGCCGTGCATGAGGCCGTCCTTGATGAGCTGCGAGATAATCATGCCGGCGCCATGGTAGCGCAGACCGCCTGCATGGATGTTGGAGGGCTTGAAGTTGTGGCCAAGGGTGTACATGGGCAGCAGGGGCGTGTAGCCGGCCTCGTCGCCGAAGTCATAGCGGAATTGGCCGCGGGTGAGCTTCGGGCAGCTGTCTGGCTCGGCGGCGATGAACTCTGTGTGGCGTTCGCCGCTGAGGTTGTGGCGCATGAACGGGAACGAGATGCCGCCGAAGTTGGAGCCGCCGCCGAAGCAGCCGATGACGATGTCGGGGTATTCGCCGGCCAT
>JAEEGL017286218.1_pt1 | contig 14251 bp, 7 predicted proteins | sample 9134231 | NCBI WGS metagenome assembly JAEEGL01 (sample SAMN16246548, study PRJNA631951) | gut metagenome | biome: gut microbiome; feature: rumen; material: fiber-attached | host: Bos | place: Iran: Karaj | collected 2018-10 | reverse complement strand
GGACTACATGCTCTCCCAGCTGGCCTTTGCCCGGGCGTTCAACAATCTGCGCGTCAAGCGCAGGAACGAGAGCGGCGGCAGCCCCGTGGACCCGCAGAACAACGCGATGTGAACGCGATGTGATACCGATCCCGCCGGAAAACCGGCGGGATCGTTCTGCTTTTTCTGCTTTTTGTCCTGCGCCGTACCCTTTCCGCATAGAATGAAAAAAGTGGTAAAAAAATATGATGTTACAGTTGAAATTTTCGTATCTCTCTGCTATACTTTATTTTGAATTAAACTCTGACAGAAGAAGAGGGTAATAATCGACATGCTGCTACATAAACTTCAATCCAAAAAGGGCGCGTCCCTGTCGATGGCACTGCTGATTTTCATGGTATGCGTCGTCACGGGCGCCGTCGTCATCACGGCGGCCAGCGCCGCCTCCGGCCGCGTCGCCCGCCAGGCCGAGATGGACGCCCGCTACTACAACGTCTCCTCCGCGGCGGAGCTTTTGTCCGCCGAGCTGGGGGATGCGTCTCAGAGCCTCGAGGTGGTCCGCACAAGGGAGGACAAGACGATCACGACGACGGTCTACAGCGTCAATGCCGAGACTCAGACCCCCACCCTTAAGGAAGGTCCGGAGACGGTGACAGCGAAAGACTATCCGCTCTATGAGACGAAGATCGGCAATTACTCGAAGGAGAGCACGGCTCTGAACCCCATCGTGTCTGCCATGAGCTTCCTTACGAAGGAGACGATCTATCTTCTCTTTGGCGACACCGATGATTGGGGCACCACCTACAACACTGCGACCGCCTACCGTCAGGGGATCATCGCCCACCAGGAGGATCCGATCGAATTCACGATCTCGCTCGGAGAGAACGGTCCCACGGCATACGCCTCCGCCCAGCTCCGGCAAGACGGCGCGCTGATCATCATGATCAGCGACGGCAACGACAGTGACGACGACTATTACGCCGTAAAGCTGACCCTCCGGCCCAACGTGGAAAACAAGGAAGAGGTCGGTGAGCCGGTGGTCGAAGGACCGGACTCCGTAACCACAGATGATGAAACCATTGTCACGACCACGACCACGCAGCTGCGTACGCGCACCACGACCGTGACCTGGGCCGTCACCGGCATGGAAAAGCTGAGAGTCAAGGAGGCGAGTAACGGATGAACAAAATGAAACAACTCGGGAAAAAGCTTCGCTCCCGCTGCGGCGAGAGCAGCGCGGAGGTACTGATCGCGCTGCTGATCGCGGCCCTTGGCCTGACCCTGCTGGCCGCCATGATCACCTCCGCGTCCCGCATGATCAGAATGAGCAAACAGAACATGGAAGCGTACACCGCGGCGCAGAACGCGCTGGTCTCCCGCCCGTCGGCCTCGATCAATGACGTGATCACCGTCGACAGCGGCAAGAAAGCCACGGTATCCACCAAGCTCACCGAGGATTACGACACAGACGCCGGAATCAGCGTGAAGAGTTATACGATCTCGGTGACCGGCAAGTCCGTGATTGCCTACGCAAAGGGGAGTTGACTATGAAAAAGAAACTGATGCAGCGTCTTCGCCGCCGCCGCGGCTTCACGATCTCCGAGCTGCTGATCACCGTCCTGATCCTCTCGATGGTCGCCGCGATCATGGCCGCGGGCATGCCCGCCGCCGTCAAAGCTTTTACCAACGCCGTGGACAGCGCCAACGCGCAGCTGCTCCTGACCACCGCGATGACCGAGCTGCGCGACGAGCTGGGCACCGCGGAATCGGTGGACATCACGGACGGTTCCATCTCCTATACGGACGGCTACGGCAACCGCTCCACGCTCTCGTCGAGCGCGGGCACCGGCTCCGATACCGGCGGCACATTTGTTCCCGGCGGGATTTCCAAGGGCAGCCGTCTGCTGGTCTCCCGGCAGACCGCCGGCAGCGAAAAGATGTACGTCTGGTATGAGTCGGCAGCCTATGACTCCGCAGCCCATGTGGTCACGTTTACCAATCTCGCCGTGATGCGCGGCAGCGATACGATGCTCAAGTCCGCGACCTACCAGGTCCGGGTCATGGGCGCATCCTGAAACAGTTGATAGAAGTTGGTGGTACAAGATGCAGAAAACTCGAAAAAACAGAGGCTTTACCCTGGCGGAGACGCTGATCGTCGTTGCGATCATCATCATTCTGATGGCGGTCGCCTTCCTCATGCTCAACCGCCGTTCTGCCACGAAAAAGCAGTACGATGAACACGCGAAGGAGATCTTCATCGCGGCGCAGAATCACCTCTCGATGGCGGATAACCTGAGTTATCTCGGCCGTCCGATCGAAGCCTTCGGCACGCTCTACGAGAGCAACGAGACTCCCGAAGATCCCAACGCGCCTCCGGTCACCGGCATATACTACTTCACCTCCGCCGATCTGAGCACAGAGGGTTCCGTCCTCGACCTGATACTCCCCTTCGGCTCCATTGACGAGTCGGTGCGCAAAGGCGGCAAATTCATCATCCAGTATCACAAGGATTCCGGCCAGGTCCTGAACGTCTTCTACTGGCAGGAGAACGGCCTCTATCCATACAGCGGAACGCCGGATCTCGCCACTCTCCTGGGTGACGTGAGCCGCAACGCGCTGATGTTCTTCGGCACGGGCGCGAAGAAAGCCGTCATCGGCTACTGGGGCGGCGTGGAAGCCACCGAAGTCCAGCTGGTCCGCCCGGACATCTGGGTGGAAAACGGCGCCCGGCTTACCGTCTACGTCAGGGAGAACAACGAAGAGGCCATAGTTAACAATCAGAATTACACGCTCAGGCTCAACGTCCAGGGCGAGCACGGCGGAAGCGCCGACGTTGAATTCGTCGGTTTCGCCGGAAACGTTTACACCTTCATTCTCGACGACGTTACCGACGCCACTACAACACAGTTCTCAGACGCGACACTGAGCGACTACCGTTTCTCCACCGTCACGGGCGGCAGGATCGCCCCGGGCGACAATCTGACCATCCGGGCCTACGGCTCGCTCTATTCCAACACGGTCTATTCCGACGCGGTCAGCGCCAACAGCCTCTTTGACAACGCCACCGCCGCCCCCGACGGCGGCACCGCGGGCAGTGCCGAGATCTCCAATATCCGCCATCTGGAGAACCTCTGCGCCGGCCTCTCCGATGTCACGATCGGCGACAGCGGCTTCAAGACCGCGGAGCAGACCGAAGACCTTGACCTTGAAAGCTTCTTTGAGGAACTCGCCGCGGCGAACACTTCCGGCTCTACGCCCAGCTACAAGGTCATCGGCACCGGCAACCCCAGCACCTTCCGTCCGGTCACGCCGGAAGGCGCGCTGGACTATGACGGCGGACGGCACAGCATCTCCAACATCACCGTCCAGGGCGCCATCGACGCCGGCCTCTTCGGCGAGCTCACCGGCGGCAGCGTCTCCAACCTGAAACTGGTGGACGCCAAAATCACCGGCAGCACCAGCGCCGGCGCGCTGGCGGGCTCCGTCAAGAACCCCGACACGGGCGTCATTACCATCCAGAACGTCCTGGCCGTCGGGACCGAAGCCGAAGGATCCGCCGTCTCCGCCAAAAGCGCGGGCGGCCTCATCGGCAAGACGTCCGGCTCCTGCGAGATCAAGAAATGCGCCGCGGCCGTTCAGGTCCAGCTCGTTTCGGATACCGATGGCAACGGCAGCGCGGGCGGTCTGATCGGCTCGGTCACCGGTTCCCCGAAGATCCAGGGCTGCTATTCCGCCGGCACCACGGAGAACGGCAGATACTCCGACGCCAACTATAACGTCACCGGCGGTTCCGCCGGTACGCTGGGCGGTCTCATCGGCACGGCGGACAGCGCCACGATCGAATATTGCTACTCCACCTGCTCTGTCTCCGGCGCCACCGTCGGCGGTCTGGTGGGCACTGCCTCCGGCAGCATCTCCAAATGCTACGCCACCGGCCTTGTGAACGGCACTGCGGCGGGCGCCTTCGCCGGCTCTGCCGACCTCAGCAAGATTTCCAACTGCTGGTACTATGAGATCATCAACGTGGACGTCACGACCGGCGTCTATACATATCTGGCTCCGATCCCCGGCGTCGATGATGCGGGCGCCGCGATCGTCGCGCTCGACGGAGAAGACGACGATCATACCGCCGCTGAAAGCTACGACAGCTTCGTCGGCCCCCAGAGCGGCTGGACGAACGCCACAGCCTATGACGGAGCGCTTAACATGTACTTCACCGGCAAATTCCCGCTGAAGTCGGTCGCCCGCCTCTACGGCGACACTTCCCCCGTCACCGCCACCGACTTCGTCCTCACCCATTACGGCGACTGGCCGGCCCCCGAGATCGTGGTCCTGCACAGTCCCGGCTGAGCCCCGGCAAACAAGTCCATATATTAATTTATACTATATCAATTTCTTGCGAATGGGAGGAAGTCCCCTATGAAAAAAACACTGAAAAAGCTTATGTGCCTTGTCTGCGTGATCTGCATGCTGGCGGGCGGCGCGCTGGAGCTCGGTCTCCAGGCCATGGCCGCTCCCGTGGAGCAGGTCCGGGAGCTCACGGCTTCCGACGGGCAGACCTACCGGATCACCGTCAGCTATGACACGGACTCCGGCATCCCCGCGAATGCGCGGCTCCGCGTGAAGGAGCTCCGCGAGGGCAGCGCGAGGTATAAGCGCTACATCTCCAAGAGCGCCGATCAGCTGGGATATGAAGCCGCGTCCCTGGGCGTTGCGCGGGCCTTTGACATCTCCCTGCGCAGCCCGGTCTTCGGCTTCAAGTATCAGCCGGACAGCTCCGTCTCCGTCTGCATCGAGCTGCTGGGCAAATCGCTCCCCGAGGACGTCAGCGTCGTCCACTTCGGCAAGAAGCCGGAGACGCTTGCCGCCTCCGTGGCTGACGACGCCGTGATGTTTGAGACCTGCGGCTTCTCGATCTACGCCGTCATCAGCGACACCTCTACGGACGTCCTCTCTCCGACCACGCCCGCGACCAGCTCTGTGAAGTATGTCTTCAAGCAGTATTCGACAAGCTCACACATTTCACAGATTCCCGATTATACGTTCCCCAACCGCGAGGGCGTCAGCGTGAACTTCCAGTTCGTCAACGTCGGCGAAGCGCCCTACAGCCCCGGCACGCCCATCGACACGCAGCAGGCGTCCGGCGGGCGCAAGTTCCGCGGCTGGTGCGCCGCCATCGACAACGACCCGGGCAAGGGCTTTGAGACCACCCCCACCATCGACGCCAACGGCGTTGGCCGGACCGTCGACGCGGCGACGGCAGCCAAAGACACGATCTATCTCTTCCCCGTCTATGTCGACGTCGCCCACGTCTATTACTTTGACGAAAACGCCACCGCCTCCGCCAGCAGCGACGTCGTCGATACCGTCTACCGGATCGACGCGGTGGAGAACGCCAAATCCGGCGATTCCTACAGCGTTTACGACGGCGGCGAGTACCGGGTAGAGTATATGCCGTTCAGCGCGTCCAAGGCCTTCCTCGGCTGGTCCCTCAAGCCGGGCGGTGCAGTGGGCACGGCGTTCGTCCTCGGTGAATACACCAACGTCGGTCTGAACAACGGCGGCACCTATAAATCCGACGGCACCGAGGTCGCAGCCGGCCAGGGCGAGTTCAAGCGGACGGACGGCGAGCTCAAGCTCTACCCCGTGACCGCCAACGTGTGCTGGATCTCCTACGACAAGAACGACATGGGCTATGTCTATGTCGGCGCCGGAAACGGCAGCTTTGTGTTCAACGGCAGCACTTATGTGGAAGTGGGGAACGGCGCAGGTGACTATGCCTACCGGAACACCGGCGCGAACTACATCGGCCCTGTTTACATCATCGCCAACGACAACGGCGTGGCGACGATCACCTCCGATGTGATCCCCACGGCGGATCAGTGCACCCGCCCGGGCTACAATTTCGTCAAGTGGACCTATGATCAGGCAGGCCAGCTTCCTGTGGAGGCGGGCCAGACCATCACGGGAGATACGACGATCTATGCCCAGTGGGCGGCCAGTACGCACACGAAGTACACCGTCGCTTACTGGATTCAGGATGCAGCGGATGAAGTTGGCGCCGCGCAGAAGAACTATGTCTTCTATAAAAGCTCCGATCTGCGCGAAGGCACCACCGGCGCCGTCGTCTCTCTGACAAACGCCGACAGGAATCCCACTGTCATCGACGGTAACGACAAATGGTATGCGCTCGACACGACAAAGACCGAGCAGAGCAAGACCCTCGCGCCGGACGGCTCCACAGTCCTGAATGTCTACTTCAACCGCAGGGAGATCGAGGTCCGCTTCTACTATGGCCGCGCGAGGGAGAGCGGCTCCACCCTCGCCTATATCCCGGTTGCGACGACCGCCAGCGGAAAGACCATGGTTGCGGCGACCGATAATGAATATACCCAGGTCGCGACGACCGGCATCGGCTATACCGAGGTCGCGACGGCCGGCAGCGGCTACACCCAGGTCGCGACAACGCAGACGAACGACCCTATCAAAGTAGCGACGACCGAAAGCGAAGACCCCATCAAAGTTGCTCACACGTCAAATAATGGCACGCCAAGCTGGGAAACTGGGTATTCCGCAAATACGAACAGAACATTCTACTACTATAATGGGGGTACCAGGAGGACTGCTTACCTTCGCGGTAATGGCAATAATCTCAGATTCTATACATCCCAGTACGGGAATACTCAAATCAAAAACCAGGACATCTATATCATAGGAGACGGCCGCGCCACCTGGGAACCCGGCTATCCCGACAGTTCGAACACAACATACTACCTCGCGGACGGAACCCAAGTATATACTTATAATTATGGTGGTCAGGTATACTTCTACGATGACTACTACGACTTGGTCTACGGCGAAGATATCTACATCCATGGAGACGGCCGCGTTATCTGGGCAGACGGATATCAGTACGACCAGAATGCGCAGTACAGTTCCGATACGAACGGCACCCCTGTGTATTATAACAACGGCTTCTTCTATGATCGCGCAAACACCACAAATACGGCCTACCGGATCTACGGCGGCACCATCTATATTTACAAAGATGGCGTTGTCTCATGGAAAAACGGCTATTCCTACGATTTGAACGAGACATACTGCCTCGATCAAAACGGCACCCCTGCGTATTACAGCGAGCCCTATTTCTATCGTGACGCAGGCCATACGAATAAAGTGACCGGCAGCTCCATCTATACCAATCAAAACGGCAAGGCCACCTGGCAGGGCGGGTATTCCTACGATGCAAATGCGGAATACTACAGCGATCAGAACGGCACCCGCGCATATTGCAAAGACGGCGTTTTCTACAGCGACACAGGCTGGACGAACCGTCTCGCCGCCGCCGTGATCTACCTCAAGCCAAACGGCCGCGTCACCTGGGAGACCGGCTATCAGTATGATCCGAACGAAACCTATGTGGATCAGAATGACAACACTGTGTACTACAGTGAGCCATATTTCTACCGCGACGCAGCGCATACGCAAAAGCTCTTCGGCGGCACCGTCTATATCAACCGCAACGGCGGCGCCAGCTGGCTGGATGACTATGAATATGATCCTGAAGCAGAATACTACCGGGATCAGAACGGCAACCGCGCTTATTATAACAACGGCTGCTTCTATACGCGTGAAGGCACCGAAGATGAAGCTTACAGGATCTTCAACGCCACCATCTATACCCGGACCGGATCGACAAACTATACCGGCTGGCAGATCTGCTGCACGAATGAAGGCAATTATTCTTCCCCTGTGGCCAGTGGGATTACTTGGCGGAGCTTAAGCCAGCCAAATGTAAAGCCAGACTTCCAGATCCCTGCGAAGAATCAGGGCAGCGATAAGAAATCCGACGGATACACCTATTTCTTCTATAAGATCGTTGCCGTTTACGGGCATGATATCAGCGCGGAGTGGCCGAAGTATGATTACTTCCCCAAGCTCAGTCTCCAGAACGTCTCCTCCAACAGAGGCCAGCTCGTCAGCTGGGGCCTGATGCCCGGCGCTGCTGCCATCGTCGGCTCCAGCAACACCGTGAAGGGCCTTATCTCCACCATGGATGAGCAGATCCTCGGCAACCCGCCGACGAGCGGAGATTTCAAGGGAGAATACTGGATCTATTCCAGCTACAACATTACGCACAATACGGTTAATAACTGGACCTATAATGTGTATCTCCCGTGTCTGGACGGCGTCAGCTACAGCAGCACCGTACCCTACGGCGGACGGAACTATTATCTGGAGGCTGCGCTTCCCGTAAGATCGCGCAGTACAGATGCCAATCGTCAGCATGCGCCGTCCTACCAGGGCTTCACGAAAACGGCGGAACAGCATCCCTCCAACTCATTCGTGATGAACTACTACTACACCCGCGATACGCATGATCTGGAGTTCTGGGACGGCTTCACGAACGGGGTCAGCCTGCGCAGTACGCTGGAGAATGTCCCCTATGGGACGAGTCTGTCGCGCTACAATAACTCCGTGACGGTTTCTGCGGACAAACACACGGTCACCGTAAACGGCGTGTCCATCACGCATGGCGAGGGCTATACCTTCGAAGGCTGGTACTCGGACGCGGCCTGCACGAAGCCCTTCAACGCAGACAATCCCTACACCTTCGGCGACGTCACAGTCGGCAACGGCAGCGTCAAGGCCTACGCAAAGTGGTCCCCGCTCCGCTTCCGCGTCTGGATCCAGCCCAACGGCGGCGAACTCAAGGGTGACCAGTCCACTTTCTTCCGTGCGGACTGGGATGAGCTGATCCAGGGATTCAGCAACAATGACTTCACCAGGGACTACGTCGAAGCCAGTGTCTCCGAGGAAGAAGTCGCGGCGAATCCGGATCAGTATTACCGCTATATCTACATCGCCGATCCCACCGGTGAGAGCGCCGGAGAAGGCGAGACCGGCCTGGACAACTGCCGCGTGGCTTACTACAAAAAGGTCTCGGATGGACTCGGCTTCGTTAACTGGAGAACGGACAGCGCCGGCAATGTCACCGCCCGCTACAACGAGAATCTCCACCACGACGGTAAGTACTACAAGTATCAGCCCGGCGTCTATCAGTTCATCGGCTGGTACAAGGTCAACGGAAATATCTCCGAAACGATGGAGCCGATCGGTCTGGGCGTGCTCAGAGTCTGGAACTTCGGCACCAGCATCAAAGCCAATACCGCCATCCGGGCCATGTGGCGCCAGACCGGCTCCTACTCCATCGCATATTCAAACTTCATGGATGATACGACCGGTGATAGCACTATCCGAGTCTCTGGCGAAGGAGTAGACGCCGAAACCGATGAAAACGTCTATGTCGACCTCGGTCAGGCGGTCGCGCCCGCGGCGCTGACGCCCGACAAACCGAACTATGTCTTCGCCGGCTGGCTCCTGCCGGACCGCAGCCTTGTTCAGCCCGGCAACGTGTTCCTGATCCAGTCTGACTTTGCCGCCGGCGGCACCTACAATGTCACGCCTTACTTCAAGAAGCTGGCCACCACGTCGGTGACCTATGATCTCAACGGCGGCGAGCTGGACGATCCCACGAACAGTCCTCTGGCTCTCGGCGGCCCGTACGGAAGCGACTCCGGCAACAACGTGGTTGCCTATGACTATAACAACCTGACGCTCTCCAAGCTCACCTACAACAGCCGCGTCACGCTGAGCTCCGGCTATGACAGCGCCGGCGATCGCCTGAGCAAGAACGGCTTTATCCTCACCGGCTGGAACACCAGCAAGAATCCCGACAGCGATCCCGACGCGGTCCACTATGAGCTCGGCGGGACCTACGCCATCAGCGGCGAGACCACGCTCTATGCAGAATGGACGCCCCTCTGCTTCGACCTCGGCTTCAAGAAGGTGGGCGAGAAGATCGACGAAACCGACCACTACGTCAAGACCGAATCCCCGCTCAACGGCGCGAAATTTGCGCTCTCCGGCGCTGCCGACAGCGGCTTCGAGCCCAATCCCATGGAGGCCGTCAGCGCAACGGTGGACGATGAATATGCCATCGACGGTGAAAAGGAAGGTATTGTCTGGTTCCTGAATGTCATCCCCGAAAACAACGCGGAGCTGACGCTGACCGAAACGGAGGCACCTCTCCTTGATCCCACCGGCCCCGCCGACGGCCCGCGCTACAGGAAGGATGCCACGGCCTACCGCGTTCTCTGGGATGCGCCCACCGGCTCCTTCGAATACCGGACCATCGACGGCACGCAGTATGTTCTGGCCGTGAACGTCAGGATCCTGAAGGGAACTTCCACGGAGCCCGTGACCGAGATCGAGAACAAGCAGCCCTCCGTCACGCTGAAGGTCCTGAAGGTGGACGTGGATCCGGATGAATCCGGCAACCAGGTCAAGCTGGAGGACGCCGAGTTCCTGCTCGAGAAGCAGCTGGAAGACAGCTCCTACACAACGTACCAGGGCGCGGCGTACGACGGCACGAATGAAGACCTCTCCGGCGTCTACACCACCGGTAAAGAAGGCACCGACACCTTCGGCTTCTTCGAGGTGGATCTGGTTCCGGGCCACTACCGCCTGACTGAAAAGGTGGCGCCGGCCAACTACCGCGGTTATGACCCCGTCATGGAATTCGACGTGACGCTCGACGCCGACGGCGATGCCCTGATCGACATGAGCACCAAGGTGAACATCGACAACGCAAAGCCCGATCCCATCAGGACTTACGCCTACTTCTCCGAGATCGACACCGATGCGCAGGCTTATACGCTGGAGGTCGGCAACCAGAAGAACGACGTCATCATCACCTTCGTCAAGCGCGACGGCTTCGGCAATCCGCTGCCCGGCGCGGAGTTCACGATTTACACCGACTTTGGCTGCACCACCAAGCTGGAGAAGCTTGCTGCGGACGGCGTCACGAAGATCCCGGTCACGGCTGTGTCGGTTGAAAGCTCGATCACCTATATCGACAGCAACGGCAATCCGAAGACCGTCACCGGTCAGGCCGGCCGCGTGCTCTTCCAGGGTGTTCCCAACGGCGTCTACTACATGAAGGAGACGAAGAACCCGGACGCCACCAAGTACGCAGACAACAAGTATAAAGACGGCACAGATAAGGTCTACGTCGTTCTGGTCGGTGAGACCTATCTGAAGCCCGCCTGGCTCGGCTGGGCCGACACGCAGGCCAATCGGGATCTGATCGCCGCCCAGCTCGGTCAGTTCGACGGCAAGGATCTCGAATCCGCGATCTTCCTCTATGACAAGGATCTTGATACGCCCAGGTTCAGCGCCGTTCCGGACATCTACGCTTACGGCATCCTGAACATCATGAAGAATGTGCCCAAGGTCATCCTCAAGTCCGCCAACACCAGCTACACGCCGGTGCCCGGTGCAAAGTTTGAGGTCCTCCGCTTTGACCGTACGGTTGCGGTTGAAGAGCAGGAGAGCCTGACAAGCGGCGCGTTCTGGATCGGCTGGCTCGCACAGGGCAAGTATTACATCCACGAGACGGTCGTGCCTTCCGGGTACGTCGGTCTGGATGTGCCCGATGACGGCGGTATCGAGAACTGGTACTCCTTCGAGGTGAGCAGCACCGGCGACGTCTATCCTCTTGGCCGCCTCGACAAAGAGCCTGATCCTCCCGTGCAGTAAACGCAGATAAAACCCCCAATCAAACGCAGTGCCCCCGGCGGATTTCCGCCGGGGGCATTTCGTGCGATGGGACCCGCCGCGAAGCAGTGGGCGCGCGTTCCTTGTTTCGTGCGATGGGACCCGCCGCAGCGCGGTGGGCGCGCGTTCCTTTTTATCGTGCGATGGGACCCGCTGCGAAGCAGTGGGCGCGCAGGCCTTGTTTCGTGCAACAGTCTCTTGTTCACAAAAGGACACCTCATCAGTCAGCCTTGCGGCTGACAGCTTCCCCTCGAGGGGAAGTCTCCGGTTGATGACGCCAAAATGCCTTCCCCTTGAGGGGAAGGTGAGCCGCGGAGCGGCTCGGATGAGGTAGAGATAAAACGACAGGAATGAACCCAAGGGGATAAATCCCCTGGGTTCATTCCTGTCCTCTGTGACCGCGCGCGGGACGTCGGGGATACCGTCCCCTACGATGATTACCGCTTTTCCTCCGTCCCCTGCTGTTCCAGCGCCCGGTTCATGCTGCCGCTTCGGAAGCCGCCCAGGTCCATCGCCACATAGCGAAAGCCCAGCGCCCGGAGCGCCGCGTCCGTCTCGCGCCCATGCGCCAGGAGCAGTGCCGCCTCCTCCGGCAGCGTTTCGATCCGCGCCAGATCGCCGTGGACGCGCACGCGCTTCTGTGTGAGGCCGAGCCCGTTCAGAAAGGCCTCCGCGGCCTCAATGCGCGAAAGTCTCTCCGGCGTGATGGTCTCGCCGTAGGCAAAACGCGAGGCGAGGCAGGCCGCGGAGGGCTTGTCCGCCGTGGGCAGCCCCAGGCGCCGGCTGAGCGCCCGGATCTCCGCCTTCGTCAGCCCCGCCTCCCGGAGCGGCGAGCGCACGCCCAGCTCCGCAACAGCCCGGGCGCCGGGGCGGTAATCCCCCGCGTCGTCCAGGTTGCTGCCCTCCACGACCTGCGTGATGCCGCGCCGCGCCGCCGCGTCGCGGATCATGGCGAGGATGGCCCGTTTGCAGAGATAGCAGCGGTCCGGCGGGTTCTGCGCCACGCCCGGAAGGCCCAGCACATCCGTCTCCAGCGTGATCTGCTTTGCGCCGATGGCGCGGCAGAGCGCTGCGGCCTCCGCGGCCTCCGACGCCGGGAAAAATGCCGAGTGGACCGTCACCGCCGCGCAGTTCTCGCCCAGCGTGTCATGGGCCGCGCGCAGCAGCAGCGTGCTGTCCACGCCGCCGGAAAAGGCCACCGCCGCGCTGCCCATCTCCCGCAGGATCGCGCACAGCGCCTCGTACTTCTTATTGAGCTGCTTCGTCCGATTCCAGAACATCGCGCACCTCTTCCAGGGTCAGCCCCGCCGCGCGGGCGATCCGCGCCAGGTCCTCATACTCCCACTTGGACTTTTCCGCGCCGAAGCCCCGAGCGAGCTTCCGGCGCACCGGTCCCAGCGCCGTCTGCACGGTCTCCACCGTTCGCGCCATCTCCCAGCGCCGCAGCGTCGCCTCCCGGATGCCCAGCGTGCTGGTATGCGCGAAGATCGCCGCCAGCACCGCATCCCGTGCTTCCTCCCGGCACAGTGCCGTCAGGAGCACGCCGGGGCGGTTCTTTTTCATCCCAGCGGCCACGGTGAAAGCCTCGACCGCCCCCGCTTCGTAAATGCGGTCCAGCGCGAAACCGATTGCCTCCGGGGTCATGTCGTCCAGATTGCACTGCAGCTGCACGATCTCTCCCGCCGTCGGTGCGGGCGTTTCCTCAACGTCCTCACCCAGCAGCGCGCGGATGCAGTTGGGGCGCCCCGGGAACTTCTTGGTCCCGAAGCCGCTGCCGATCCGCTCTACGGCCATGGCGGGCATGACGCCGTATTCCGTCACGCAGTGCCGGATCAGCGCCGCTCCCGTCGGTGTGCAGAGCTCCCCTGCCGCGTCCCCTGCCCGGGCCGGGATACCCCGGAGCAGCAGCGCCGTAGCGGGCGCGGGCACGGGCAGCACCCCGTGGGCACAGTGCACCGTCCCGCTTCCGACGCTCACCGGCGTGGCAGCGATCCGATCCGGCGCGAGGAAGCGCAGCAGCATGACTGTGGCCGTAATGTCCGCCAGAGCGTCCAGCGCTCCAAGCTCGTGGAAGTGCACCTCCGTCACCGGCACGCCGTGCACCTCGCTCTCCGCCTCCGCGATGGCCTCATAGACCGCCATCACTTCGTCGCAGACGTCCTCGTCCAGCGCCATCGCCTCCAGCAGCGCCCCGATCTCCATCAGCCCCGCGTGGGAATGGTGGTGATGGTGATGAGGTTCTCCGCCCTCGTGTTCTTCTTCGCCATGCACCGTCACGGCGAAGTGCAGCCCTGTGACGCCGCATTGCTGCGCCCCCTCTGCCCGGGCGCTCACACCCTCCGGCAGCAGCGTGTTGAAACGCTGCAGAAAGTCTGTGCGCTCCGCCTCCGGCAGCAGCGCCAGCAGCGCCCCGGCCAGCATATCCCCGGCGGCGCCCATGCTCAGGTCAAGAAAGAGTGTCTTCATATGGATCACCTCATAGATCCTCAAACAATGTGGTTGATTCGGCTGGCGAGGAAGCCCGCGCCGAAGCCGTTGTCGATATTGACGACGCTGATCCCCGCGGCTCAGGAGTTTAGCATGCTCAGCAGCGCGGTGATGCCGCCGAAGGCCGCCCCGTAGCCCACGCTGGTGGGCACGGCGATCACCGGGC
>JAEEGL017040158.1_pt1 | contig 14251 bp, 9 predicted proteins | sample 9134231 | NCBI WGS metagenome assembly JAEEGL01 (sample SAMN16246548, study PRJNA631951) | gut metagenome | biome: gut microbiome; feature: rumen; material: fiber-attached | host: Bos | place: Iran: Karaj | collected 2018-10 | reverse complement strand
GCAAGTGAAGATGGAAAATATGCATTAGGAGAAGAAATAACATATGAAATAACTGTAACAAACGATGGAAATCAAACAGTAACAGATATAACAGTAATAGATGAAATGACAGGAGACGAATGGCCAGTAGAGTCATTAGCACCAGGAGAAGATGAAACATTTACAACATCATATGTAGTAACAGAAGCAGATATATTAGCAGGAGAAGTATTAAATGTGGCAACAGCAGAAGCAGGAGATGTACCAGTAGTTCCAGGAGAAGATCCAGAGCCAACAGTAGAAGTTGATAAAGAATTAACTGTAACAAAAGTAGCATCATTAGTAAATAATAATGCAATTACAGCTAATACAAAGGTAAGACCAAATGATGTTATAACATATACAATAACAGTAACAAATAGTGGAAATATGACATTAACAAATGTAGCTTTAACAGATAGTTTAAATGTTGTTTATACTGGAACTACTCCAGTTACAGCAGGAAATACTATTGATACAATAGCAAGTATGGCACCAGGTGCAAACAAAACATATACTGTAAAATATACAGTAACACAAGCAGATATAAATGCAGGAACAGCAATTGTAAATACAGCAATTGCAACAGCTGAAGATGGTACAACAGCTCAAGCTACAACAACAACTGGAATACCAGTAAACCCAGATGTAACAGTAAGTGTAACAAAAGAATGGGTTGACAATAACAATCAAGATGGATTAAGAACTGATGTAACAATTCAATTAATGAATGGAACAACACCAGTAACAGGAAAGACAGTAACATTAACTTCATCAAAGACATCAGATACATTTACAGGATTACCAAAATATGATGAAAATGGAACAGAGATAGCATATACAGTAACAGAAACAACACAAATAACAGACTACACAGCAGAAGTTACAAAACTAGCAGATAATAGCTTTAAAGTAACAAACACACATGAACCATATAAGATAACAGTAAGTGGAACAAAATCATGGGAAAATGATTTTGAGACAGACAGACCAGAAGAAGTAACAATACAATTATTGAAAGAAGGTACTGCAGTAGAAGGAAAGACAACAACTGCAACAGCAGCTAATAATTGGAAATATGAATTTACAGATCTAGACAGAAGAGCAAATGGAGAAGATATTGAGTATAGTATACAAGAAGTAGGAGATATTGCTCGTTACTATGCAGTTCAATATGCAAATCCAGTAGTAGATAATGACGGAAACATAACAATTGATTTAACAAACGTAAAAGTAGGTCATTTAAATGTAGACATTTCAGCTGATTATCCAAAAACAGATGGAACAAAAGCTGAACCAGGAGACTTAGTAACATTTACATTAGACTTTAGCGATTCAGGAGAAGGAATTGTTGATTATGAACACACAACTATAGAAATTGATCTTGTTGTAAGAGATAGAGATGGAAACATCGTATCTGACCCTATATCATCAGTTGATTTATCAACATTACCAGAAGGTGCAAGATTTGAAAATGGAAAAGTTATATTTAATATAACTTCAGCAGATCAAATAGCTGAACCAATTGAATTAAAAGTTACAGTAGCAAATGGGGTCCCAGCAGGATCATCATTAACACCTACAATAAGTGGAGCTGTAGCAAGTAATTCTGTTTCAGTAGCAATAGAACAAAGTGTAAAAGTTCAAAAACATACAGATAAAAACATTGTTTTAACATTAGATATATCTGGAAGTATGAATTATTGTTCAGAACATAAATCAAAATATGCATTAGGAGATACAGCTAATTCAGCAGATAATGTATATGGATGCGTTGAATGTGGAGCAGAGCATATTACTACAAATAATTGGGGACAACATACATGCACAGAACATGGAAATAATAATATACACAGTGCTTGGGTTGATAATAAATGGACATATTATTGCGATACATGTGCTAGAGCATATACATCAAGAATAGCAGCATTAAAGACAGCAGCAAAGGCCTTTGTTCAATCAGTATATAATAATAAAGGTTCTGAAGGAATAACTGTTACAATAGTAACATTTAACAAAACAATAACTGCAGGAACAACACTTACATTGAATGACACTAACTTAAATACAATTAAAAATGCTATAGACGGTATAGTTGCAACAAACGGAACAAATATTAGAGGAGCAGTTACAGAAACAACAGGAGTATTTAGAAGAAGTGCTATGTTAACAGGAGATGCAACAAATCCAGCAAAGAATATACTAGTATTCTTATCTGATGGTGAACCAAATAGAGATAATTATAAGATTAGCAACTATCCTCAAGCAATGACAGGATTAAACAGCATTAGTAATCTTGAAAAATTTGCAGTAGGATTTGGACCAGACTTTAGTAGAACAGAACTAACAGTACTTGTTGGAGAAAATAATACAGACAGAATTTTGGAAGCTACAAATGCAGCTGGATTATTAGCAAAATTCCAAGAGATAGCAGATAAGATAAATAATATGCAAACAGACTTAGGAAACTTAGAAACTCCATTATCAGACACTACAAATATTTATCCGGTTGAACTTTCATATACAGATCATAATAATGTAGCTCAACCAAAAATAACATGTAATAATTATGCAGATTTAGAGGCAAATAATGTAACTATAACAAGTGATGGCAAGATTGTATGGGATGTATCAGGATATACACAATATGATAATTTTGTAATAACATTAGGAAGAGGTGCAGCAACAAGAGCATCAGGAACTAAATTGTTAATGAAATCTGCGGTAAAAGCAAATGCATCAAATGCTGAAAAAATGGAATGGACAGTTCTATTAACTTCAGACGATGATGGAATAGAAGGAAATGGTTATGTGATAATTACAAAGCCAGTAATATATGAAGATAATTCTAATGATGGAAGTAATCAAACACTTCCATCAGAGGAACCTACAAAATCAGTAGAAGCTGTAGAAAATGAAACAGCACCAGTAGTTGAAGAAAATACAAAAACAAATGTATTGTCATCAATAATTTCAAAAGTTGAAAGTGGAGATCTTGATGAAGAAAAAGTTAATTCTATAGCAGATGAACCAGTAGTAGAAGAAGAAACAACAACTGACGTAGTAGAAGAAGTTAATCAAGAAGAAAAGACAACAAATGATACTACAAAACCAGTTGTAGTAAAAGAAGAAGTTAAAGCTACTGAATCAAAAGCTGAAAATAAGGTAGAGGAAATAAAACCTGAAGTTAAGGCAGAACCAGTAGTAGAGGATAAAGAAGAAGTAAAACCTGAAGAAACTGGTAAAGATAGTGTAGAACCAACAGTTACAGAACCAACAAAAGTTGTAGAAGAAGTAACAGTTGAAGAAACAACAAAAGTTGTAGAAGAAAATAAAGTTGAAGAAAAAGTTGAAACAGCAGAACCAGTAATAGAATTAATAGTTGAACCTACAGAATTAGTTACAGTAGATACAATAGCAGAATAAAAAGTATATATTGTAAAAAAATGTAGTAGACAGAGTAAAAATCTACTCTGTCTACTTTTTAATATATACAGAAAGAGGATATGTACATATGAGGGGGAATCATTCGTTAAAAAAAGAATTTAAATTTTTTAGTGTATTAAAGATTATTATAGAATTGGCTATAATAGGTGCTGTTATATCTTTAATTGCTCTTGATATTAGTAATAATATTAGCAAAACAAAAAAAGAAAAAGAGATAAGTGCAGTTATATATGATTCGTTTACAGCACTTAAAAATTCAGATAAAGAAAGTATTAATAAGTATCTAGACTATAATTCATTAATTTCTGGATTAGATGAAAAACTTATTAAAGAGGGAGAATACACAGAATTTGAGAAAGAACTATTTAGTAATATATCTTGGACTATAGAACGAAATGATATTAATAATGATGAAGCTATTGTAATAATAGAAGTAACAAATAAAAATTTTAAAAGTATTTTAACTAAATGGATGAAAAATCTAATAAAAAATGTCAATGATGGAAATGAGATAGCAGAAAAAGAAGCGTTAAGCAGATTAGAGGAGCTTGTAAAAAAAGAATCAGATACAAGAACAGAATTAAAAAAGATCAAGTTAAAAAAATATGAAGATAGTTGGAAAATTGAAGTTAATGATGATTTAATAGATTTAGTATTTCCAGGTATAGATAGTGTAACAGAATTAATTAAATAGATAAAACAAAAGGAGCAAGTCAAACTTGCTCCTTTAAAATATATTAAACAAAAAGGTATTAAACATAATTTTCTTTAAACTATATAAATAAGTTTAAAAGGTTTAATGCAAATATTGCAAAAATTACTTTTTTAGATACTCTAACACTTTCATGTGCAACTTGGTGTAGAGCCATTAATCTATGCTCTTTTCTAATTGTAAGAGCTAAACTATTATCTACAATATTCATATTTTTCATATTAATCACATCCTATTTTTTCCCTTGTATATTAACGATTTTACTTTTGTTTTTATGTACTTAAAAATGGGTATATTATCTCCACTTTATAATACAATTATAACACATGCAATTACTTTTTGCAAGTTTTTTTAAAAAATTTTTAAAATTTTTGTAAAAAAGTGAAAAAATTGGTAATAAATATATATTTTTTTTTAAAACACAAAAAAATCTTTAAAGCATTGAGAACAATGGCATTTAGGAAACAACTAAAATGTAAAAAAAAGGTGCTTAAACGCTCAAAAATATTTTTTAAATTTTTTTTAAAATATATAGATTTTTTGAAAAATATTGTAAAAAAACAGAGAATTTAGTCGAAATATTTTAATTGACAATAGTATGCTTATACCATATAATGACAATGTTAGTTTTATTCTTTTTATGGACAATATTTTTGCCTATAGAAATAATTTTTAATCTTAAATCAATATTAAACCATTCTGGTTTATATTTAAAATCCAAAATTAACAAGAATATGTTTATTTGAGAGGAGTGATATTATGCTTTAACCCCTTTATTTTGATTGCTTAAAATTTTAAAAAGGAGAATAATAATATGAAAAACAAAACAAAAAAGCTTTTTGCAATAATAGTATTTTGTTTATTATTTATTGCATCATTATCACTAAAGACATTTGCAACATTTATTACAGACATAAATGGTAATGCAATATTTGGAGTTATAGATGGAAGTCTAAACACATATAATCATGAACTTCATTATACAAATTATGATGGGACAGAATATATGTTATTTTGTACACAATATGGAATAAAATCACCAATAGGAAAAGAATATACTTTAGAAAATGATTTTACAATAGAATATAAAGCAAATTTACCACAATATGAGAAAATGGCTGAAATGATTTATTTTGGATATGCGATGAATTATGGACTAGGAGTTCCAAATACTTATGAAGCACAAAAGGCTGCATGCTGTGTGCAACAATATGTGTGGGAATATATTAACAATAGTGTAGATGGATACTTAACAGTGCCGAGTAGAGATTCGTGGAATAGTAGTTATATGTCATCAGCTATTTATGAAGAATGGCTGAATAATACACAGAATTTATATAATATTTATCATTCAAATGTTTCTTTTAATAATAGTACAAATAAAGTGAATTTAGGAGAAGAGACTGTTCTTATAGATACAAATAGTGTATTACAATATTATGATAGCTTTAATCAAGTAATAGAAGATGTATCTTTCTTTCATGAGAAAGGAGAAAACACTTTAAAAATCATTTCCTCAAATTCAAATAATGTTTTTTTTAATTCTAATATGTTTGATTTATTTAAATTATTGCCAAATGGAAATAAATATTTAAAAGGGACAATGTCAAATTATGTTTATTTTAATTTTAATTATGAAACAACTCAAAATCTATTTTTTTCAAATTATATAAATCCATCTTTCTTCAGTGTTTCAGTAGAAACACTATCTGGTATAATTTCAATAAAGAAAACCAATAGTATAGGAAATTCTGTTGCTGATTGTAGCTTTGGGTTATATTCAGATCTTAAATGTACTAAAATTATAAAAAATGGAATAACAGATGCTAATGGTGAGATAATATTTGACAACTTACAAGCAGGAATCTACTATATTAAGGAAATTTCTTCAACAAATGGATATTCTTTAGCACAAGAAGCTAGAAGAGTAGAAGTTTTGCCAGGGCAAGTAACTTGTATAGATTTAAAAAATGATGAGCCAACAGGTGTTATTTCTATTAAAAAAGTTGATAGTCAAACAAATAGTGCGCCACAAGGAGATGCTAGTTTTGAAAATGCAAAATATGAGGTTTATGCAAAAGAAGATATATATAATGTTGCTAAAACCAAAAAATATTATTCAAAAGGTGATTTGGTTGCAACTAGAATTACAGATAAAAAAGGCTTAACAGAAGATATTATAGATTTACCTTTAGGTAAATATGTAGTAAAAGAAGTTGCAAGTTCAAATGGTTATTATATAGATACAAATGAATATGATGTTGAATTAAAATATATTGATCAAGACACAAAGATTATTAAACAAGAGGTTATAAGTAAAGAAAAAGTTAAAAGTATGCATGTTCATATTTTTAAATATGGGAAAAAACTAAATTCAAATGAAAAAGTTGGACTAGATGGAGCTGTTTTTGCAATAAAATTAAATAAAGATGTAAAAGAAGCATTAGAAAAAGGATTTACAGAAGAAGAAATCTGGAGTGATAATGAAGAAATACTTAAAATTGTACCAAATTATGCAGTTATTACAACAGATAAAACTGGAAATGGATACACAAAAGAAAAACTACCATATGGAGAGTATGTATTAAAGGAAATTAAGGCACCTGACGGCTTTTTGATTTCAAATCAAACTATAACTTTTGAAATCAATATTTTAGAAGATTATGAAAAGAATTATGAATATGTAAAAGATATTGAAGTGGAAAATGAAAGACCAACAGGAGAATTAGAGATTGATAAAAAAATAGTACAAAATGAAAATGTTGATAAGTCTTGTGCAGATGTATCTGATTTAACTCAGATAGAGTTTTCATTAACTGCAAAAGAAAACATTATAGATAATTGTGATAATAGTGTTGTGTATAAAAAAGGAGAAGAAATTGATAAATATATTCTTAATGAAGATGGAAAATTATCAATAAAAGACTTGCCAATGGGAGAATATGAGTTGCAGGAGACAAAAACACTTGATGGATTAGTTTTAAATCCTAAAAAATATGAGGTTGAGTTTAAGCAAGAAGATTCTACAACAGTATTATATGAGTCAAAGGAAGAAATAAAAAACTATCCTACAATATGTGAATTTCTCAAAACTGATTTCAATACTGGTGAGAAGCTAATCGGTGCTAAAATATTGTTAATGGATGAAGATAAAAATATAATAGATACTTGGATTTCAACAGAAAAACCATATAGAATAGAAGGACTAATAGTGGGGAAAAAATATTATTTAAGAGAAGAAATTGCACCTAAAGGATATGAAGTATTAGAAGAAGTGTTTTTTGTGGTAAAAAATACTAGTATTGTTCAACTAATTGAAATTAAGAATAAGCCTATTGTATTAGAAAAACCAAAAGAGGATAATCCAGAACTTCCAAAACAATTACCTGTAACTGGAGATGATATTAATTTTGCATTTGCTTTAGTATATGTAGAAGTATTAGCTGTTTTGATGATTATAATAATAAAGCATTTAATTAAAGACAAAAAGAATTATTGAAAGAATAATGTTTAAATGATAAAATTAATAAAAAAAATAAAGGGTAATATATGGAGAAATTAAAAGAAGAAAAAAAATGGACTAAATATGTGTGGCATATAATTTTAATAATAATTATATTAGTACAATTATTCTTTGCAATGAAATTTTTTGAAGCTGGAAATGAAGACTTGATAATTGAATTCCAATGGACTTGGGCAACATTAACTATTTGGCTTTGTTTATATTTAATTCTAAAGGGAATAACTAATAAAACCAAATTATCGCTTTCTATTGTTGCTGTTATAGAAATTGTATTTGATATTATTAATTATATTGTTAGAGTAGTAAGAGGATCAACAATAACAGCTTCAGATATATTTGCAATTCAAACAGCTTTAAGTGTATCTAAGAATATTAGACCAAATTTTGACACAAAATTTATTATTGGTGTAGTATTTGCCTTAACAATAGTACTTACATTAATAATTTTTAGAAAAAAATTTATTGAAGAAAAAGAAAAATGGTCAATACGAGTTATAAAAATAATAATTGGTGTTATGGCTTTATTTGGATTTTCTGTAGCATATAGTAGTCATTCTTTATGGGATATGAACCATAATTATAGATGGAAAGGAACACCTATTGCACTAATTAGAATGTTTTACGATTTACAAGTAGTTCCACCAGAAAATTATGATAAAAAAGAAACAAATAAACTGCTTGAGGCATATGAGACTTCCAATAATTCAGGGGCAAAAGATAATCCAAATATTATTGTAATAATAAATGAATCATTTTGTGATTATTATAATTTATATAAAGAGGGGTATGCTGACCCAATTGAGTATTTTACAAATCTCTCAAAAAGTGAAAATGTAATAAGTGGAGTAATGTATACAAGTACATTTGGAGGAGAAACTGCAAATGTTGAATATGAATTTTTAACACAGAATTCTTTAAGAGTTTTACCAATGGGTTCATATGTTTTTCAACAATATATTACTAAACCAATTAAATCTTCATTAGTTCAAATTTTAGAAGATAATGGATATAAAACATCAGCTATTCACCCATGGGAGGAATATGCATATTCAAGAAATAAAATATATAGATTTTTTGGATTTGATTCAATAAAGTTTAAAAATGATATAGATAGTCTTGAAAAGAATTTTAATAATGAGTTTTATTCAGATAGAAGCACATATAAAGAATTAATGAAGCAAATAAATAACAAAAAAGATAATGAAAAAATTTTTGAATATGTTTTAACAGTCCAAAATCATACTGGATATTGGAACACAGACCCAAATCAGATAAAGTATAGTGATGATAATACACAGAATGTATATATGCAATTACTACATGAATCAACAGATGCATTAAAAGAAGTTGTTGAAGAATTAAAGCAAAAAGATGAAAAATATATATTACTTTTTTTCGGAGATCATCAACCAAGTATAGGTGAAAATGGAAACATAGAAGAAAGACCTATAGAAAATTATGAATTACCTTTTTTAATATGGGCAAACTATGATATTGAGGAAGAATATGATATAAAAACAAGCACAGTATTTATGCAGAACTATCTACTAAAAGCTGCTGGAATTGAATTTACTGCGATGAATAATTATATGAATGAATTAAGAGAATATTATCCAATTATCACAAAAAAATTCTATATTGATTCAGAAGGAAATGAATATAGAAATACTGATAATACAACAAAAAAACACACTAAACTTCAAGAATACTATAGAATAGATTATTATAGGATTTTTGATGAAGAATAGCATTTTTAAAATTTTATGTATAAAAAAGAATATTTTGAAAAAAATAGAATATATATAAAATAATGTAATTGCATTAGGAGGTGTAATATGAGGATAATAGATAAAACAGCATTAGTATTAATAATTATAGGAGCTATTAATTGGGGATTAATAGGGTTATTTAAGTTTGATTTAGTTGCAGCATTATTTGGTAATATGACTGTGCTTAGTAGAATAGTATATTCACTTGTAGGAATTTCTGGATTATGGGGAATAAAATTATTATTTGATAATGATTAAATAAAATAACAAATAAATAGACGGCTATTAGCCGTCTATTTATTGAAAAAATTTCTTAATTCCTTTGCTTTCCATTATTTAATTTGATGTTTATTTTTTCTTAAATTACATATAATAAATTCGCAACTATGAAATAGGAGGAGATAAAATGGAAAAAAATCAAAAAATAAATTGTACAGTATCTAGCTGTTTATACAATGATTCAGAGATGAAGAAGTGTATGTTAGAAGAAATAAGTGTAGAACCTTGTTCAGATTGTGAAACACAAGAAGCTGATGAGTCAATGTGTGGAAGCTATGAATATGTTGAAGATTATGATGATGAAGATGAATAATAAATCATAAAAAAACTGGTGTTTAAGCACCAGTTTTTTATACATAATTTCTTCAAACTCTTGTAATATATTTGAATTTATTATAAAATATTAAAATATAAAGTGGAGGAAAAGATGAGGATTTTAGAAGAAAAGGACAAGAGCGCATATGCTGATTTTTTGAAAAAACATGACAGATGCAATTTCCAACAATCTTTAGAATGGGCAAAAGTAAAAGACAATTGGAAAAATGAAATTGTTCTAGCTGAAGATGAAGATGGAAATATAATAGGTTCAATAAGTATTTTAATCAGAAAAATCCCTATTTTTGGTTATTTAATGTATTCTTCAAGAGGACCAATTTGTGATATACATGATAAAAAAGTATTAAGTCAATTAACTGAAGGTGCAAAAGAAATAGCTAAAAAATACAAAGCTTTTGTTTTTAAAATTGAACCAGACATAAAAAGTGATGATACTGAATTTAGAAATATAATAGAAAATCTAGGGTATGATATAAAAGATAATGCTAAAAACTTTAGAGAAGAAATTCAGCCAAGATATGTTTTTAGATTGGATTTAAAGGGAAAAACAGAAGAACAAGTATTAGCAGATTTTCATCAAAAAACCAGATATAATATAAAAGTAGCAACAAAAAAAGGTGTTGTAGTAAAAGAAGGATCAAGAGAAGATTTAAAAGATTTTCATAATATAATGGTAACAACAGGACAAAGAGATGGCTTCATAATTCGTTCACTTTCATATTTTGAGAAAATGTATGACACATTAGTACCAGAACATATGAAACTACTTATGGCTTATTATGAAGATAAGCCAATTGCTGGAATAATTGATATAATGTATGGAAATAAAACATGGTATTTGTATGGAGCAAGTAGTAATGAACATAGAAATTTAATGCCAAACTATTTGTTACAATGGACAATGATTAAAGAATCAATAGAAACAGGAAAAGATATGTACGATTTTAGAGGAGTTTCAGGAGTAGTTGATGAAAACCATCCACAATATGGCTTATATAGATTTAAAAAAGGTTTTGGAGCAGAATTTACAGAATTTATTGGAGAAGTATACATAGCTTTTAAACCATTATGGTACAAGCTATACAAGTTTTCAGAAAAAGCTTTTAGAACTTTAAGAGGAATAAAGGCAAAAATATCTAAATAAGAGGTATAATATTGAAAGAATTAATTGTAAATAAAAATGATTTAAAATTTAATATTGAAAAAATAAAAGAAGAAGCAAAAAAAACAGAAACGAGAGTAATTGCTGTAGTTAAAGGAAATGGTTATGGACTTGATTTACTTACATATTCAAAATTCCTTATAAATCAAGGAATAGAAATACTTGCAGTAGCAGATGTAGAAGACGTAGTAAAGTTAAGAGAAGCTGGAATTAAAGAAGATATATTAATGTTATCTTCAACTTGTGTAGAAGAAGATGTTAAAAAACTTATTGAAAATAATGCGATACTTACAATTGGATCAAAACAAGCAATGGAACTTGCAGATGATTTGGCAAGGAAATATAATATAACAATAAGAGCACACTTGAAGATTGATACAGGGTTTGGAAGATATGGATATGTATTTACAGATGTAAATAGGTTAATTGAGGACTTAAAAAATATAACAAATATAAAAATAGAAGGTGTATATTCTCATTTTTCTCAATCATATGCAAAAAATGAAAAATGGACTAAAATGCAATTTGATAGGCTTATAAAAGTAACTTCAACACTACAAAACAATGGAATAGAAACAGGTATATTACATATATGTAATTCTTCTGCATTTTTAAGATATCCTGAAATGCACTTAAATGCAGTAAGAATTGGTTCAGCATTTTTAGGGAGAACATTAGTTGAAAATAGAATAGGTTTAAAGAAAATAGGAAAACTTAGAACAACTATATCTGAAATAAAAGAACTTCCTAAAGACTATAATGTGGGTTATTCAAATACGTTTAAAACAAAGAAACAAACTAAAGTAGCAATAATACCGGTTGGATATTTTGATGGATATAATGTTAGAAACTATCCAGATGTCTTTAGACCAATAGATAAACTTAGATATTTATATAATGATTTTAAAGCATTTTTTAAAGATAAAACTTTAAAAGTAACAATAGCAAATAAAAAATATAGAGTTATGGGTAAAATTGGAATGTACCATATGGCAATTGATATTACAGGAAGTGAGAATATTAAAATCAATGATACTATAGACCTTGATATAAATCCATTGTATGTTGATAGTGGAATTAGAAGGGAGTATGTAAATGAGCAATAAAATTAGTTTTATTGAGCGAGTAAAAAGAGCGGTATTTAACGTAGAAAGATATAACGATTTTGCACTTGAGAACACACAAATTGCTGTTAAGTATTTCCTAAAATTAATTCTAGTATTAGTAATTATTATATCAATTGCTGCTGTATATAAATTTGGAACGATGGCGAATTTTTTTATAGATGTTTTCAAAGAAGATTTTCCTGATTTTTCATATAAAGATAATACATTGGTAGCGGGCGATGTTGTTAGCATATTACGTGAAAACAAAAAGACACAATTATTTGTAATAGTTGATACAGAAATAGGAAATGAATCTTCTCAAATAAATGAGTATATAACAGAAATGACAAAATATAAAAATTCTGTAATGTTTTTAAAAGACAAGATTTATCTGCAAATTGAAGGAATTTCAGGACAAGCAGCATATACATATGAACAATTAAATATAAATAATATGGGGGAATTAACAAAACAAAGCGTACAGGAAAGATTAGACAACACTAATATGATTGCAATAAATAGTGCGTTTTTCATAACAATTGCATTTTACTTGTTCTTTATTTACATATCAACTACTACTTTTGAAGTAATAGTTATAGCACTTTTAGGATATCTGGCCGCAAAAATAGTTAGAGTTATTATTAAGTTATCTCAAGCATTTAATATGGCTGTATATGCAATAACATTATCTGTTATATTAACAGCAATATATATACCAATAAGGTTATTAACAGGATTTAATTTAGAATATTTTTCTTTAATGTATACAATAATACCATACATATATATAGTAACAGCAGTACTATTAATACGTTCAGATTTGATAAAACAACAAATTGAGATAGGTAAAATACAAGCTGTTCAAAAAGTTGTAAGGCAAGAACTAGATGAGGAGAAGGAAAAAGAGAAAGAAAAAGAAAAGGAAAAACAAAAGAAAGAAGAAAAAAATAAAGACAAAAAAGAAACCGGAGAAGAACCTGAAGGTTCAGAAGCATAGAGAAAAGGAGATAATTTCATGAAAGAAGATAAAGATAATAATAAAAGAAAAGTTAAACAGTATATTTTGTTAGCAATAGTATTAGGAGTAGCATTAGTTTCAGTAGGAATACTTTGGTTTATGGGTGGAAATAATTCAGAAAATGACGAAGATAAGAAAGAAATTGCATATACTGAACTAATTAAAATGATTGATGAAGGAAACATTGAAAAGGTTGAGATGTCAACAGGAAGCCAAGACATAAAGGTAAAACTAAAAGGTGAAGATGAAGAGGAAGAGAAAAATGCAGTTGTTCCTAGTATTCAAGCATTTATGGAACTTATACAAAACAAAGTTGAAGAAGGAAATGAAATAGAACTTATTCAAAATCCACAAAGCCCTATTAAAACTATATTTAATACATTTATGTCACTATTCCCATCACTTCTTTTAGTTGCATTATTTATAATGTTCTTTAAGATGCAAGGATTAGGAGAGAAAGGTAAAGTATATGGAGTTGATGAAAATAAAACAGATGTAACCTTTGATGATGTTGCAGGTTTGGATGAGGAAAAAAATGAATTGTTAGAGATAGTAGATTTCCTTAAAAATCCTAAAAAATATACAGAAATGGGAGCAAAAATTCCAAGAGGAATACTTCTATATGGTAAACCTGGAACAGGAAAAACATTAATTGCAAAAGCTATAGCTGGTGAAGCTAGTGTTCCATTTATATCAATGAGTGGATCTGAGTTCATAGAAATGTTTGCAGGACTTGGAGCATCAAGAGTAAGGAAGTTCTTTGAAAAGGCTCAGAAAATATCTCCTTGTATAGTGTTTATAGACGAAATAGATGCAATTGGAGAAAGAAGGACACATGGTGTTGGCGCAGAAACCGAAAACAATCAAACATTAAATCAATT
>JAEEGL016579737.1_pt1 | contig 14251 bp, 12 predicted proteins | sample 9134231 | NCBI WGS metagenome assembly JAEEGL01 (sample SAMN16246548, study PRJNA631951) | gut metagenome | biome: gut microbiome; feature: rumen; material: fiber-attached | host: Bos | place: Iran: Karaj | collected 2018-10 | reverse complement strand
GACGACGCTGCCAAGCGTGATGATGGTAAAGTCCCTCGTCCAAAGAGGGGCAGGAGTCGTTGTTTCTTTCATAAATCTCCTTCATCTCCTGACAGGGGACGGTTCTTGCGGCAGGTTTTCTGACACGAGAACCGTCCCCTGTCAGAAATTCTGCCGCAAGAACCGTCCCCTGTCAGAAAATGTCAATAGAATTCTGTGATTTCGTCTTTGGAGATGCCGTAGGTTTCCAGAAAGGTCGTCAGGTCCTTGTCACGTTGGATCAGCTGGATTTCCTCGAACTTTCCGGACTTCTGATTTAAGAAGCCGGCAACTCTTTCTCCAGTGCAGATGCTGCAACGGATGGCGGGCTTCCGGGTCTCTTTATCGTATGTTTTCTTAACTATATTTTTCTTCCAGAACATATCTTTTTCCTCTTGTTTAGCATGATTTGGATGTAGTTTATAGAGCAGTTACGACGTCAGGATTTTTACAAACAGCAGCCCCAGCACGATCAGGATTACTGGTCGTGTTATTTTGGTGCCTTTTTCCATGGCCAGGCCGGAGCCGATGTAGTTGCCCGCCATGTTGCAGGCGGCAGCGGCCAGGCCCAGCCAGATGACAACCTGCCCGTTCATCAGAAAGATGGTTAGAGAGGTCAGATTGGTGGTCAGGTTGATCACCTTGGCCTGCGCGTTTGCCTGTGAGAGATTCATTTTTGCGAAAACCGTAAAGGCGATAATAAGGAACGTACCCGTTCCGGGTCCGTAGAAGCCGTCGTAGATGCCAATCAGGAACGCGGAGATGCCGGCTACCAGATACGATCTTTTTGAATCAGGAGTGACGTCCGCGTGGTCCTGAAACAGCTTTTTGTTCAGAACAATGAACGCCGCCAGGGGAAGGACGATGAAAAGAACGTTTTTCATCACCTGTTCGCTCATCCGCATGGAGAGCTGCGCGCCGAGCGCCGAGCCGGCGATGGCGCAGAGAACCGAGGGGATGGCCAGCTTCAGATCTACCAGGCCGTGCCGGATGAAGCGCATGGTCGTCAGGGTGGTTCCGCAGGCGGAGGACAGTTTGTTGGTGGCGATGCTGCTGTGAATGGGCAGTCCCGCGAGCAGGTAGGCGGGGAGCGAGATCAGGCCGCCCCCGCCGCCGATGGCATCGACAAGTCCAGCCAGAAAAAGCAACGGACATACAATGAGAAGCATAGTTGGATTCATGTCTTTTTCGTTTGTTTTGATGTACCTATTCAGCACGATGGGCCTGGGATCTGTGCTGAATAGTTACATTTTGAAGAATAATGCGGTTAATGGTTCACGTTATGCCGCGTCCGGTAACTCCGTTTCTTCCGACGGCGCCGGGCCATAGATGTATTCTTCCGCCAGCTTGGCCAGCCTGCCGTTCACGCGTTCTCCGGCAATGAAAGCATTTACATAGATCAGAAGATCATCTGATCCTTTTGGAAGAAGGAAGCCAAGTTCGCCATGAGTAAACGGATCGCTAAGGAGCGGGGCAGCCAGACGATCATCCTGGCCAACATAATAGCCGGCTTCCAGGATCTCAGTAATCATGACATCCGCTTCCCCGGCGGCGATGAGTCCCGGAATCTCCTGGTTGATCTCATGGATGATCAGCTGTGCATCCGGAAGGTTTTCCCGTGCGAATTTCTCGTTCAGGCCGCCGGGGTTTTCCATGACGCGGGCCTCCGGGCGGTTGACAGCCTCCAGGCTTGTATATTTCGCCGCGTCTTCGGCACGGCACAAGATGGTTTTACCGTTGCCCAAGTATCCGATGGACATGAGGGCTTGTTCTTTCCGGGCTTCCGTGATGGTGATGCCGCAGAGGGCCAGATCAAACTTCCCGGCCAGCGTATCCTCCATCAGCGTGGGCCAGGTGGTGGGGACAAACTCTACCGATACGCCAAGCCAGGCAGCCAGATCGTACGCCAGCTCCACATCAAATCCCCAGTAGTCCTTCGTATCGGGATTCAGATAGGCCAGGGGCTTATAATCGCCGGTTGAACCTACCCGCAAAACGCCGCGATCCTGGATGGATTTCAGGGCGGGAACGTTTGTCTTTTCCGGCTCATCCGCCATCCGTGCGATATCTTTCAGACCGGGAAGAAGGGCTCGTTCCTGCGCGGACAGTTCCAGAATTTCGGCCAGCTGGATCATGGCGATCATGGCATCGTGCCGGTACAGAGGGACGGAAGGCTCGATGTTCAGGCAGAAATTGGCGGTCATTTGAGGGTAATACCCTTCCTTCTGCTTGTATTTGGCGGCTAGTGTGCGGTAGAGGGCCTGTGCCCAGCGCATGTGGTAGGAGGAGGTGACCAGCGTGATGGTCTCGACTTCCCTTTCCTGCAGCATGGCGAAGGTATTGATGGCGTTCTCTGCCGTTGTCATCGCCCGCTCGTCGATCAGGATCCGTTCTGGCGCGATCCCCAGGCTTACCAGATAGTCTTTCATAAGGCCGGCTTCGGTATGCTTGTCGGGGTTATTGGGGCCGGTCGCGCCGCCAGAGCAGACCAGGAGGGAAGCCGGGAAGGCCTTGGCAGCAGCGGCCGCCGCCTCGCAGCGCCCTTTCAGTTCTTCCTGCATTTCCCCGTTCTCCAGTTCATAACCAAGTACCACGAAGGCATGCTTTCCGGAGACGGGAAGCTCCGAAGGGTCGTCCGTGCCGTAGAGATACAGGCGGTAATCCGGATCCAGGTAAACCGTTTTCCAGGCATCTGCGGCAGCATAGAAGAATTCATTGTTCAGAGCGGCAGCGTTTTTGTCAATTTGTTTTACGCTTTCATAGGCGTGAAACAGATCCAGGAGGAAGGAAGCCTTGGTGACAGTGCTTACTACGGACGTTTCGGATTGGGTTTCCGGAGGCGTTTCTTCATTTGCGAATGAAAGCGCGCCAATTCTGGCAGGAAGGGCGGCGGCCAGCAGAAGGGCCAGGACAAATGTTGTCAGTTTTTGCAGGATACGTTTCATGGATACATCCTCCGTTTTCTTTTTTTGATATCGCCAGGTCCCGATGCATAGGGCTTCTTGCGTACTTGCACGCAAAGAAGACCATATTCGTTAGCTGTGCGTAGGGGTGATATCATATGGTGTGGCGCGGCCGTAAGGCCGCATGGGTGTTTTTGATCAACATGGTTATGCAGAAACCTGGGAAATGGCTGCTGTCAGCTGATTTTTCATGTTTTTCTCCATGATTTGGCATCGTTCAAAACGCCGGTAGACTGCATGCGAGAGAAGCCAATGCAGAGGTTTTCCGGCGGCAGTTTTCAGTAGTCAAAGTCGTTTGAACAATGCAAAAGACTTCTCTGTCATGGTAGCCTATATGGCGGATGAAAGCAAGGGGAAACTTGCGTATTTGGAAGTTTGCACCGTGAATAATATCGTTTGCCCTGTAGGTATCCTTCATTGGAAAGGTTTCCAGGCGGTGGGAAAGATTGGAAGAACTACGTGCGGAAGAGAATTCGATGCCGTTGGAAGAACTGCGTGTGGAAGAGAACGGGCTGTCCCCGGAAGAGCTGGGTACGGAACAAAACCAGCCGCCCTCGGAAGATCTGCCTGCGGAAGAAAACCGACTTCTCCAGGCAACAATGCCTGCGGAGCAATTCCTGCCTGCCGGTGAGGACATAACGGGTGTCTTTCCGAATGCGGAGGCTGCCAGGCAGAAACAGAGCAGGGAAGAGGCAGCCCTCCTGCTGGCTATGGAGTTAATGGAACAGGAATTTGTCACATACGGAGAAATGCTGGATCAGCTGCAGCAGGCAGGCTTTACGTATGCGGAAGCCGTTTATGCGGCAGATGGCTGCGGCGTGGACTGGGCAGAGCAGGCAGCTGACCTGCTGGAACGGTATTATTCGCAGAATCAGGAGACGTATGTGAGGTGGGATGACCGTCTTAGAATCCTGGTTCGAACGTATCGTTTTACGGAGGCACAGGCCTGGGAGGCGGAGCGCCGGTATTACGCGAGAAAGAGGAAGGAATAAAAGGCGACGCAGTATGCGTCTCCGGAAAGCACATGCCTCGGGCTTAATATTTTAAAAATCGCGAAGGAGGATAAACGCATGAAAACAATCTGCAGAAAAACGATGGTGATCCTTGGAATGTGTATTACGGCAGGCGTATCCGGGCTGCTTTCGCCCATGGTAAGCCTGGCGGCGGAAGAAAAAACAGCGGAAACGGAAACCCTCCCGGCGGAAACGGAAGAAACCGATTTCCTGGAACAGTATCGGAAGGAGATTCAGACGAAAAAAGGATACCAGGTGGCCGCTTATCGGACGGAAACGTTTGAAAACATCTCGTTTTCGGTTCCGGTGGATTCCGCCAGAAGCGAGAAGGATAACCGGATGGAATTCGCTTTGGGGGATATTTTCTCGGATTTTCGCGTCTATGTGATGGAGGTGGAAGAAGACTGGGCGGGAGATCATGAGAAAAATGGTCGCGGCAAACTGTTTGAGGAACGAGTTCGTCATCTGTTTGAGGCAGGACCGTACATTTATGTAAGAGATATCCTCCCGGAGTTTACGCTGAACGGTCTGTCGGCATTCCGTGTAAGATATCAGGTCGGCACAGAACTTGCCTGGAGGTACGACTGCCTGGCCGTGTGGAACGGGGATTCGCTGGTCTGCCTGGAGCTTGGCACGGCTGGGTTGTGCGCATGGAATTACGACTGGATGTGGCAGAATATTCTGTTCTCCGTACGCCCGGCGGAAAAAGAACAGGAAAAAGAAATATCTTCTGTGCTGTTTGCCGGGGAGGAAGGCCTCTGGGGCAGGAAAACGACCCGTGCGCTTCAGGAGATCTTTGCTCTGCCGGTTGACGGTCTGGTAAAGGAGCAGTATGCTCCGTTTAAAAAGAAGAATCCTGGATTGCTCTCCGAAACCTTTGAGTGGATGGATGATCCGAAGGAGGGTTCCAACCTGATTCGCTCTCTGCAGAAAATGGCGGGAGCAAAAGAGGATGGTTTCCTGGGAGAGGAGACCGTGCGGGCGCTGCAGCGTTTCTTCAAAACACCCGAGGATGGAGTCGTTTCGCTTCCGTCACAGTTGATCCGCGCCATGCAGAAGTGGGCGGAGAAGCAGCTGGAACAGAAACGGTGATAGGCTATAGGGCTCGCAGTGCATGGTACGCTGCGGGGCTTATAGAGGTAAAGAATCTCCATAGAAAAGACCAAGCCAGAAAGATCGTTTGAAGCGATTTTTCTGGCTTCGTTTTCATGTGTAAGGGCAAGGTCGCGTCTTCACAAACATCAGGAAATGGTTTATGATAGGGATGGCGACGATACATGAGCGGCATCGGGGTTAGTGCGAAGAGGAGGAGAACCGGATGAATCACAAGCTTCCGATTGGAATTCAGTCCTTTGAAAAACTGCGGGAGGAAGGGTTTTACTATGTGGATAAGACAGAGTATGTCTATCGGTTGGTTCACGATAATGTTCCTTACTTTTTAAGCAGGCCAAGACGATTTGGGAAAAGCCTTCTCCTGTCGACATTAAAAGCGTATTGGGAAGGGAAAAAAGATCTGTTTCGTGGACTGAAAATCGAAGAGTTGGAAAAACAAACGAACGATGCGTGGCAGCCATATCCGGTCTTTTATTTTGATTTTAACGGGGTCAATTATCAGCGGTCCGGAGCACTGGAAGAAGCATTGGACATTCAGCTTAAGCGCCTGGAAAACCTGTATGGACAGAGCCAAGAGGAGCAGACAATCAATGCGCGATTCCAGGGACTGCTTATCAGGGCCTTTGAACAAACAGGGAAACGGGTGGTTATTCTGGTTGATGAATATGACAAGCCTCTGATGGATGTCATCGATAATCCGGATCTGCAGGAGCATAACCGAGAAGTGTTTAAAGGCTTTTTCAGCGTGTGTAAAAGCTTTGATTCCTATATTCATTTTATCTTTGTCACGGGAGTGTCCAAGTTTCACAAAGTCAGTATTTTCAGCGACTTAAATCAGCTGAATGATATCTCCATGAACGAATTCTTTTCCGGAATTTGTGGAATTACGCAAAAGGAACTGGAAGAATATTTCACAGATGAGGTAGAGGCACTGGCGAACCGGAGATCCATGACGAGAAAAGAATGTTTGCGCGAGCTAAAAGAACAGTATGACGGATATCGTTTTCATCCGAGCGGAGTGGGGGTATATAATCCGTACAGTCTTTTTAAGGCTTTCTATGAGAAAGATTTCGGATCATACTGGTTTGAAACGGGAACCCCGTCTTTTTTGACCAAAAGACTAAGAAATGAAAATTTTGACATTCGCAGTTTTTCCAATCAGACACTTTATGCCAGCGAATCCATGCTGAAGGATTATACAGGAGACAGTCGGAATATGGTTGCGCTCCTGTACCAGACCGGGTATTTGACGATAGAAGACTATGACAGTGCGGTCGGAGAATTCACGATAGGCTTTCCTAATGAGGAGGTAAAGCGCGGGTTTATTGAAAGTTTGATGCCGGTGTGTGGAAAAAAGGAAGAAAATGAAAGACAGAAGAACAGCCTATAGAACCGCTTTGATTTATTTGGCCATTCTCCCTGTTCTGGTTTTGTTGTGTGTGTTCGCTCTTCCGCCGCAGTATGACAATTCCTTCTTAGGGGAGCTGAAATACAAAAAGCAGCTTTTGCAGGAAACGGAAGGCCCTCGCATCATTATAGTGGGCGGGAGCGCGGCGGCGTTTGGCGTGGATTCCGCTCTGCTTTCACAGGCTTTTCAGGCAAAAGAGAGAGAAGTACCGGACGCGTACGAGAACCGGGTTTCCTACACCGCGCTGAACTTTGGCATGTACGCCGGCCTGGGAACCTGTGTGACACGAGATCTGTCTTTGGAGGATATCCGGGAGGGCGACTTGGTCATCTGGATGCCGGAGCAGCAGGAACAGGCGCTTTCCGAGTATCTGGGGGCGGAGTTTTTGTGGCAGGCAGCCGATGGGGATTTCTCCCTGATGGCAGATTTCCTGAAGGAAGACCGCCTGGGGACCGTTCTGTCCGCCATGCCTTCTTTTGCCATAAACAAACTCCGGGCGTTTCTGGAGGGTGGCGTCACGACGGATCCGGTGTATAACCGGCAGTCGTTTAACGCTTTGGGGGATATCGAGAATGCTCTCTGCGCTCTGAACCGCATGCCGGGCGGGGTGGATACGAACACGCCGATCCGCTTTGATGAGGATGTGTACGGGGAGGAGTGGCTTTCGGCGGTCAACGCATATGCGGCGGCGGTTTTGGAAAAAGGCGCCGTGCTCTGGTATCACTTCCCGCCGATGAATGCGGCGGCGCTGGCGGAAGGGACAACGGAAGAGCAGATCGTTTCCTATCAAAAGAAACTGGCGGAAGACCTGGATTTTCCGGTGGCGGGGGACGCGAGAGACTGCCTTCTGGATTCGAAGTGGTTCTATGATACGAACTTTCACCTGAATGCAAGCGGGAGAGAACTGTTTACCGTGCAACTGATCCGGGACATCAAGGCAGAACTGGGTGATGCCTCGTATACCGAGGCGAGGAGCCTTGCGGAGCTGGAGAAGGAGCTGGCGGAGAGGATGGCGGAGCTTTCCGCCATCGGGGATCCGGAGCGCCCCGGGGGAGAGTCTCATCAGCCGGAGAATCCAGGGGAGATCGGAAAGGATCCCACCGTGCCGGATACACCCGGCACGGATTTCTTGGAAGAAACGCAGGGAGAGAACTCTGCGTACACGGAAACGGAGCAGAATACCCGCTTCATCTATGAAATCCAGGAGAATGGCGCGCTGCGCCTGACCGGTTTGAAAAAGGAAGCTGTCGACGGCGAAGGGGTTACGGAAGTGCGGGTTCCCGCCTACATCGGATCACAGCCGGTGGAAGTACTGGGAGCGACGGTGTTTGCCGGAAATAGGGAGATCCGTACGGTTATCCTTCCCGATGCGCCGCTTCTGCTGGAAGACGATGCCTTTGACGGATGCGCTTCCCTGCAGGAGATCCGGCTGCTGTCGGGGGATCCCGGAACCTATGTGATAGGACGTGAGCTCCTTTCGGGGACGAAGGCAAACGTTTTCGTCCCGAAGGAGGCACTTTCCGCCTATCGCCTGAACTACAGCTGGGCCTCGTATGCGGCGAGGATCCGGGCAACGAGATAAAAGACGCGCCTGAGGGTCAGGATGATTTTTGGAGCAGCTGCCATATAGGAAAGGAAAAAGGATGAATTATAGAGAATTGGGAAATACGGGACTTCGCGTAAGCGAAATCGGCATGGGATGTGAAGGCTTTTCGGAAGATGGATGTAAGCTGACCGGGAAGCTGTTTGATGAAGCGGAGAAGCAGGGAATCAACTACTTTGACCTGTATACGTCGGACCCGGATGTGCGCGGAGCGGTAGGACTGGCGCTTCAAGGCCGCAGGGAGAAGTTCCTGATCCAGTCGCATCTTTGCTCTGTCTGGGAAAATGGGCAGTATAAGAGGACACGGAAGCTGAACGAGGTAAAGGCCGGGTTCGAGGAAATGATGACGCTTTTGCGCACCTCTTACCTGGATGTCGGCATGATCCATTACTGCGACTCACTGGCTGACTGGAAGGAGATCGTGGAAGGCGGTGTGCTGAACTACGCCAGGGAACTGAAGGCAGCTGGCAGGATCCGCCACATCGGCCTCTCCAGCCATAATCCGCTGGTGGCCCTGGAGGCGGTGGAAAGTGGGGCGATCGAGGTCCTCATGTTCAGCGTCAATCCTTGCTATGATCTGCAACCGGCGGGCGAGGATGTGGAACAGTTGTGGGCTGATGAAGCCTACAAAGGGAAGCTGACGAACATGAATCCGGACCGGCAGCGTCTGTATGAGACCTGTGAAAGAAAAGGCGTGGGAATCACGGTCATGAAATGCTTTGGCGGCGGCGATCTCCTGGATGAAACACTCTCGCCAGCCGGGGTAGCTCTCTCGGTGCCTCAGTGTATTCACTACGCGCTCAGCCGTCCGGCGGTGGCTGTCGTTCTGGCCGGGGCCCACAACGTGGATCAGCTTCGCCAGAGCGTTGCTTATGAAAACGCCACGGATGTGGAAAAGGATTACGCGACCGCGTTCGCGTCATTCCCCCGGATCTCCTGGGAGGGACACTGCATGTACTGCTCTCACTGTGAACCCTGCCCGAAGAAGATCGACATTGCGGATGTGACCAAATTCCTGAATCTGACCCGGGCCCAGGGTATGGTTCCGGAAACGGTACGGGAGCATTACCGCGTCCTGGAGCATCACGCGGGCGAGTGTATTCAGTGCGGAGCCTGTGAAACCAGATGCCCGTTTGGCGTGAGCATCCGGGAAAACATGAGGGAAGCAAAGCGCGTGTTTGGATATTAAAGGCAGCCGGTTTCTATCTGTGCTGAAGGCAGATGGCCCGGGACCGTATGGACTGGTGAACCGTGAATGGTTTCAAAAAAGAGGGTAGAGGAAGGTGCAACCCCTTTCCTCTACCCTCTTATATTTTACTGTTCCTCCCGTCGGCTGCCGTCTGCCATCTTGCCGGGTTTTTCGACCGGCGGCTTCTTCGGCACGGAGAGTGGAATATCCGGAATGTCGTATTGTAGAACCTCCGTCACCGGCACGCCTTTGTCTGCCTGCTCTCTGGCCCATACAAAGGAGTTTTCCTCTTTCTCGGCCCGGACTTCCATGGCTTCCTCACCCGTCACGGGCGGTTCGGTGTTCACTTCGGGCGACTCGACGGTCAGGTGCAGACGTCGGTTGGCGACGGCAGCATCCCGCAGCACGCGCAGCACGCGCATGGCATAGGCGTTGTCCGACTCTAAATGGGTGACGGTGATGTCTGTCGCATCCAGATCGGTCAGACAGTCAAACAGGGCATCTAAGTTGTGCCCGTAATAATCCGGCATGGAAAACGATTCCTTCAGATATTTGTGCGCTTCCGTCCGTTCGGTCATCTTTCGCGCGTCCAAAATCACGTTCATCTCATGCATCCCCTCTTTCATTTCATTTTTTCGGCGGTTTGGCACGAGCCCGCAAAAGGGCCCGCGCCTTTTTCAGACCCGCCGTTTCTAGTAGAGCTGTTCAAAGGTGGTGTAGTGGTCTTCCGTATAGAAGATCAGGCCATCGCTGGAATACACAATGCGCTTGGCATTGCGGGTGCCGCCCGCGTAGTCGATGTCGCACTCGTAGTACTGGCGGCCCTTCTTTTCCGGCAGGATGCCTTCGCGGTTTCCAAAGCGGTCTCCGCCGATGCTCTTACCGGGAGCAACTTCCCACAGATTTCCCTTGCTGGCTACCCAGCCCAGGGCTTCCGCTTCCGATTTGGTCAGGTAGTTGGAAGGAAGATGATTGTAGGCGTGCAGATAGGCGGCTACCTCCGCTTTGGAACTGTACTCCCCGTCTGCGTCGATCTCCGGCGCCTGGCCGTTTTCGCCTGAGGCTGTGGTCTGCTGCAGGGCTTCCAGCACGGTCTGTGCCTGGTTGATAACACCCTGCGCATCGTTGATGACGCTCTGCGCCCCGTCGATGATCTGGCCAACATCAGAAGCGGAGATTTCTCCGCAGCCGACCATCAGGAAAGTAAGGAGAAACGCCAGGAGCAGGCTGGACAGTCGTCTGATTTTGTTCATGAAAACCTCCTTTGGGTCTATAGGACAAACCTGTAAAGCAGAGAAACCTGTATTTTGTGTGGCTCACAAGCTTCACGGGAACCTATGCGGATCAGCCCTTCAGTTTAAACAGCGTGCCGATGATGCCGCGGCCTAAGGAAGCGCCGATATTGCCGCCTAAGGTCTTTCCGAATTTGCCGCCGATGGCGTTTCCGATGGCGTTGCCTACGTTGCGGCCCACGGTGCCGACGGCGGAGGAGGCGGTGCTCTTCACCGCGGATTCAACCGCCTTCTTCTTCTTTTCTTCTTCCTTTAAGCGCGCCTTCTCGGCAGCCTCCTCCGCTTTGACGCGTTCTCTTTCGGCGGCAGCCTCCTCCTTCAGACGCTGTTTCTCGGCGGCTTCCTCCGCCTTGATGCGGGCCTTCTCGGCCGCTGCTTCCTCGCGGATGCGGGCGCGCTCCGCCGCGGCTTCTTCCTTCTGACGCTGCTTTTCGGCGGCTTCCTCTTCCTTGCGTCTGGCGGCTTCTTCCTTCAGGCGCTGCTGTTCCGCCTCTTCTTCCAGGTTCATGCGGATCAGAAATTCGTAAGCCGAATCGCGGTCGACCATGTTTTCATAGGCCTCGGCCAGCGGATCTAAGGCGATGAGGCGAACGCGGACGCCGTTGTCGATGCCGCCCATCAGGCTCTGAGGCGGCAGGATCTTGGTCTGCTGCACGATCGTAGGAATGCCCTTTTCGTCCAGGACGGAGACCAGCGCCTCGCCGGTGCCCAGTTCCTGCAGAACCGTGTAGGTGTCGAAGTTCGGGTTGACGCGGAAGCCTTCGGAGGCAATCTTTAAGCCCTTCAGCTCGGAAGGCGTGTACGCGCGCAGCGCATGCTGTACCTTATTACCCAGCTGGCTTAAGACGCCGGCAGGAATATCCTTCGGGTTCTGGGTGATGAAGAAGATGCCGACGCCCTTGGAACGGATGAGCTTCACGACCTGCTCGATCTTTTCCAGCAGCACCTTGTCCGCAGAGTCAAAGAGCATGTGCGCTTCGTCGAAGAAGAAGACCATCTTCGGCTTGTCCGCATCGCCCACTTCGGGCAGCGTCTCAAATAGCTCGGACATCATCCACAGAAGGAAGGTGGAGTACATCGTGGGGTTGTTGATCAGCTTCTGGCAGTCTAAGATGTTGATCTGGCCGCGGCCGTTTTCATCTGTCTTAAACCAGTCCTGAATATTTAAAGCGGGCTCGGCAAAGAACTCTTCGCCGCCCTCGGCCTCTAAAGCAACGATGGCGCGGGTGATGGCGCCTAAGCTCTGGCGGGGAATGTTGCCGTAGGCAAGCTGGTATTCCTTCGCCTTTTCGCCCACGTACTGGATCATGGCCTTCAGATCCTTCGTGTCGATCAGAAGAAGTCCTTCGTCGTCGGCAATCTTAAAGATGACCGTCATGAGGTCCGACTGGATGGCGTTTAACCCCAGGATGCGGGCCATCAGAAGCGGTCCCATCTCGGAGATGGTGGTGCGCAGCGGAATTCCCTTCTCGCCGTAGACATCCCAGAACACGGTGGGATAGGAGTGAAGCGTGTAGCCTTCCTCCCGCAGCCCGAATTTGAGCATACGCTTCTGGATGTTTTCATCCTCCACGCCGGGCTGGCACATGCCGGCCAGGTCGCCCTTGACGTCGGCCAGGAAAACCGGCACGCCGCAGTCGGAAAACGATTCTGCCAGCACCTTTAAGGTGATGGTTTTACCGGTACCGGTTGCCCCTGCGATCATTCCGTGGCGGTTGGCCATTCTGGGGTAAATATAAATTTTCTCATCGCCCGCTTTTCCGAGCCAGATTTTCTGATCCTGATACATGCACATGCCTCCTACTGTGGTATGGTTTTTCTGGGGCCTCTTCCGCTTTTGGCCGATTTGGCGCTTTGAACAGCGGAAAGAGGACAACTCTTCGATAGTTGTGTCTATTATGCCACAAGAAAAAACCCATTGCAATAGGAATACTTTTGTGATACCGTAAAAATGTGAAAGCGTCGGTTACTATTCACAAGTCAATAGCATTGCAAGAGTGCTTATGCATGCAAGCATGCAAAGCACCGCTTGATTACTATTGACCCGTGAATAATAACGCGTGCTTAGCACTTTGCTACAAAAGGATTAGAAAAAAGATAAGGATTTTTCTCTTTTAAAAGCTCGTCTTTTACGTTATAATAGAAAGACTAGCGAAAGCATTACATTCAGTCTCAAGGAAAGGGATGGAGGTTTGCATGGTTTTATCACATGATATCGGAATTGATCTGGGAACAGCCAGTATCCTGGTATATATAAGAGGAAAAGGCGTCGTCTTAAAGGAGCCCTCGGTTGTCGCGTTCGACCGTGACACCAACGCGATCCGCGCGATCGGCGAGGAAGCGCGTCTGATGCTGGGACGCACCCCCGGAAACATTGTGGCCATCCGGCCGCTCAGACAGGGCGTGATTTCGGACTACACCGTCACGGAAAAAATGCTGAAGTATTTCATTCAGAAGGCCGTAGGAGGCCGCGCTCTGCGCCGGCCGCGCGTCTGCGTGGGTATCCCCAGCGGGGCTACCGAGGTAGAGCGCAAAGCCGTGGAAGATGCCACTTATCAGGCTGGCGCCCGCGAAGTGTCTATCATCGAGGAGCCGGTGGCGGCTGCCATCGGTGCCGGCATCGATATCCGCAAGCCCTGCGGTAACCTGATCGTCGATATCGGCGGCGGAACTTCGGATATCGCCGTGATTTCCTTAGGCGGTCCGGTTGTGTCCACGTCCGTCAAGGTGGCCGGAGATGATTTTGATGAAGCCTTGGTGCGTTACATGCGCAAGAAGCACAACCTGCTGATCGGCGAGCGCACGGCGGAGGAAATCAAGATCAAGATCGGAACCGCGTACAAGCAGGCGGAGCCGGAGGTGATGGAAGTGCGCGGCCGCAACCTGGTGACGGGCCTTCCCAAGACGGTGCAGCTGACCTCGGACGAGACGCTGGAAGCGTTAAAAGAGCCGGCTATGTCCATCATCGATGCCATCCACGGCGTGCTCGAAAAGACACCGCCGGAACTGGCGGCCGATGTGTACGACCGCGGCATTGTCATGACAGGCGGCGGCAGCCTCTTAAAGGGTCTGGATCTTCTGATCGAAGAGAAGACCGGCATCACGACCATGGTGGCGGAAAACCCGATGACCGCCGTGGCCATCGGCACGGGGCGTTTCCTGCAGTTTGAGGATCGCTTTATCAAAGAAAAGTAGTAACGACTTAGCCGCCTGCACGTTGCGCGGCCTAAAAAAAGCCTAAAACAAACCGGTTAAAAACCGGCTGCATGCAAGAAACACACGGAGCCGCGAGATCTGGGAAAAACGAAGCGTTTGCCCAGAAATCGCGGCGTTTCCGATAGAAAGGAAGAACAGGATGGAAACCTACTCCGGGTATGTGGAGCATATCATTTATCGAAATGAAGAAAACGGGTACGCGGTGCTCACCATCTCCTCGATGGGAAAAGAACATACGCTGACCGGCATCATGCCTCATATCTCGGAGGGAGAGTTTGTGGAGGCGCAGGGCGAAGTGCGTGATCACCCCATCTATGGGGAGCAGCTGGCGGTGACGAAATATGAGGTTCGGATTCCGGAGGACACGGCTGCGATCCAGCGCTATTTAGGATCCGGTGCCATCAAAGGCCTGCGGGAGGCGATGGCCGCCCGCATT
>JAEEGL015664483.1_pt1 | contig 14251 bp, 8 predicted proteins | sample 9134231 | NCBI WGS metagenome assembly JAEEGL01 (sample SAMN16246548, study PRJNA631951) | gut metagenome | biome: gut microbiome; feature: rumen; material: fiber-attached | host: Bos | place: Iran: Karaj | collected 2018-10 | reverse complement strand
TCCAGCTTTATTAATGGTTACCATGCTTGCTGCTTGTGATTTAAACAAATCCGCAAAAGCAGGCTCCTTAAAAGAACCAAAATTCGCTAAAGTGAGCGAAGAAATTGATCATGCTGCCTTTATGGAGGACTTTGGCAGTGATGAATGGCTTGGCGATTTCGCTAGTGGCGATGTTACCAAATTACCATCCTTCAACTACAGTAGTTATCAAGGTGAATCAAATAGTCAAAAGGTTACACGTAACAAAAAAGTTTTACGTGACTCTGTCGAAAATCATGAAGATTCTAATGATGTTCAAATCGACACCACAAACAATAGAATTCATTATGAATTCGAAACTTCTTATTATGAATCCTATAAAGTGGAAACTGGTAAAGAAGTGAGTAAATCTTCTGAAAAAGCAAGTCATAATGCCCAACTCAATAAATTCGAAGATGGTCATGAACACGTTATCGATATTAATAATGAAGAAAAATCCTTCAATCGTGTTACTGATACAACCAATATGACTGAATCCGAAAAGAAATCGTTCTTATTCACTAACTATTTCCAAGCCTATGAAATGGTTTGGCAAACCATCACATCAGATTCATTCTGGGATGTCTATTATGATTATGATGGCTTAACAGACGAAGAAAAGAATTGCTACAAATTCTATCGTGATAATAAAGTCTACACTGTTGAATATGTCTTCGAAGAAGAATACCCAGTCAAAGATGCTGACGACAATTTACTCTATACACAAAAAGATAGAATTGAATTGAAAATCCAATTAGATACATCTAAGAGATTAGAATCCAAAGCTTCTTATAAAGAACTTAAAACAAACACACAAACACTCACCTTTAACAAGAACATGGATTATAGCTCTAATATGTATTTAGAAGGCGATGTCTTAGAATTCAAAACTGTCAATGTCATCGAAGTCTCTGTTGAAAAAGATGAAAAATTAGAAGTCAAAGAACTTGATTTATATAAACTCTATGACATGGATGCAAACAACAATCAATTGCTTCCATAATTCTTAGATAACATTCATTAAAGAGGAACCATTTGGCTCCTCTTTTTTGTTGTGTTGCGTAAGAGTACGCTATAATTATTTTATTAAGCACACATCGTGCACAAAGGAGATTTATAACATCATGAAAAGTTTTAAATTTATTCCTGTTTTAGCAGTTGCCGCTTTGTTATCCGCATGTGGAACAAGTAAGGCCACTGTGAGCGCTAAAGCTCCAAAATTTGCTAAAGAAGGAAAAGAAGTAGAAGTTGCCAAATTCTCTGAAGATGCTGTCGCTGCAATATCTAAGATTGAATACTTAGATGATGAAGCAAAGATTGGCTCTAAAGAAGTTAAGGTGAAAGATAGTACTGTTCAAAGTTCTACTATTACACGTAACAATAAGGAAACGGGCAAACAAGAAATGAAGCAAAGCGAAGAAGTCCTTGCTCAATTTGACATGAAAAACAATGTCTTTAAAGCAACAAATAAATCCGCTCAAAGCACACTCTTTAAAGTTTCCTATGGTTATAGTGAACAATATAACGAAGAAACCGAAACCATGTATATGCAAGAAGCACAATATGAAGGTGAATCATGGATCGTAAGAGCAGCGGTTGAAACTAAACAAGCTACCTTAATGGCAAAGACTGAAGCAATGTCTCCGGAAGCTGCTTTACAACTCGGTGTTAGAAGTTGCGTTGACAATTACTTTGAATTTTCTGATATGTCTTCATTTATTCAAACCTTACCATCAATGCCTTCAGAATCACTCGAACACTATAAGTTCTATGAAAACGGTTCTGTTTATACAGTTACTTATAACGATGAACAATCCACAGACATGATGAGTGAGGACAATGTAATTGTCGCGAAAATGACAAGCAAATCAGTGAACAAGATTCAATTTGAACTTAAAGAAGGTTCAATTGCTCTTCGTTCAATGATGGAAAGTACAACTACAACCACATATCTTGAAGAAACATCTACTTATCAAAAAGGCGACGTCTTAGAAAGTAAGAATAATCAATATGCTGAAGTATCTGCGAAAGATTATAAAAAGAGTGTCAAAGCCCTAAATCTTGAAGGCTATGAATTCTTATCAATGTAATAATTAAGGAGAAAATGAATATGAAAAACATTAAATTTATTCCTGCATTAGCATTAATCGTCTTATTATCCGCTTGTAACGGATCTAAACAACCAACAGTTAAACAACCAAAATTTGCCAAATTAGGTGATGAAGTCCAATTTGAAGTTTTTAGAGATGGTCTTCAATCCGAAGATATTTATGGTGTATTTGGTGAAGAAAAAATACCTTCTTATGTTTTCAAATATAACTCTAGTGAAAAACAAGAAATGAGAGTTAAAGACGGCAAAAAGGTTATTTCTTCTCAAGATGATAAAGTTCAATATCTTTATGATGTTAAATATGACAGCAAAAACTTACGCGCATCTATGAAGGAAGATGTTGTTAGCGTTTCTAAAGGTTCTAGTGATGCTGGCGAAAAAGGATATTCCAATATGGAAATGACCATTGATATGGGATATCAAATTAGCAAAATTGATGATAAAGATCATATTGTCATTTATGAAAACTCATCTAAATCATATGAAGTTGGTAATGATGTTAGCGAAATGAATGCTGAACAAAGAGAAGAAGCATTCTATAGCATAGCTGGAGGAGTTCTTGATTCATTCATGTCAGATTATTTCAGCGATGTCCTTAACCATTACGAAAGTTATGATGATGAAACCAAATCTTGCTATAAATTTTATAAGAATGGCGATGTCTATACAGTCAAATATTCTTCTACCTCTGAAGAAGAATTTGAATCTTCGGGTGTCAAAGCTTATAAAGTAACCACAGTTTATGAAGATTGCGTCCAATTTGAAAAGACCAAAAATGGTATGAAATTCAAATCTTCAGAAGTTCGCGAAAAAACAGTCGAAATGCTCGATGATCCTTATTACAACGGTGTCAGATATAAAAAAGGACAAATCCTAACAGATAACGATTATGAGTATCAAGATAACAGTGTTGTCGCTAAAGATGTCACTGTTAAAGAAGTTGACATTTCTAAGTATTCTCAAGGCATGTTGATGATCTAATAATTGAGACTTTTAATAAGAAGGGGAATCCGTGCGATTCCTCTTTTTTGATACATTTTCAATTTTTTGTATCATATTAATTAACTTACAAAATAGAAATTATTGTTTTTCTTATATTTTATATAACTCTTCCTTTTCTTGTATTGTTTACTGAATTAGCCATAGTTTTCTGGATTTTGCGCTTTTATTTTTTCTCTTAAAAGAGTATTCTTATACACAAAATTACCCTAAAAAGGGAAAGGATGGTGGTTTTATGAATAGGAATAAAACCGTAGGAGTCCTTGTGGGTAGTGGATTATTGTTATTGACAATAGTCGCAGCAACACTTGGATTCAAAACAAATATTAACGCTATTAGATCTCAGGCAAGTGATTACTCCTTAACACTTGATAACTCTAACGGCATTAGTGGTAGTAATGTAAATACAACTCAGAACGTTTCAACTGATAGTGGCAACTACGAGGTCGCTTTTAGTTATACAAAATGTTCTACTTTAAGTGGTGGCCACGCCACAATCTTATCCGGTGGTTCTATTAAGAACTCTGATCATATCCTTTCCATCGATTCCATTACCGCTAACTTCTCCACAAGTGGTGTTTTGAAATTTAGAACATCCTATGATGGTTCTTCTTGGGGTTCATATTCTAACTTAACCAGTGGTGTTCCATACGCTTTTACAAGTAACCCATATTACATTGAATTAGCCACAGATGGTTCACACCCAGTTAATTTAAATCAATTTATATATAATTACACATGCGAAGTGAATCCAAACGCTTCTGGTTTACCAGGTGAAGAAAACGGATTTACCGCAGATGATACAAATAAGAACAATTACAATCTCGCTGATGTCTTTGATGAAGCAAATGGTTTGCAAGTCTTCGCTTTATATACCAACGGCAATCAAGTTGAACTTAATAGTAATCAATATACATATTCTGTTAAAGACAGTAATGGCACACTTATCAATACCGCTCAAGCATTTGGTGTTGATGGTAACTACACATTAACTGTTAACTACAAGAACTATCCAGCAGTTCAAATCCCATTAGTGGTTTCTCCAATCCATGTTATCGATATTTCTTTAAATACCGACTTAATTAGATTAAGAGTTAATGAAACCGCTCAATTAACTGCTTCCGTTAACCCAGTTAACGCAACCAACCAAGCAATCAACTGGTCCAGTTCTAATACTTCAGTATTAACTGTTTCCGCGACAGGTTTAGTTACTGCTAGAGCAGTTGGTACTGCAACAGTTACAGCAAGTTCTGTTGATGGCAACAAGACCGCAACATGTGACTTCTATGTGAAAGCTTTACCAGCCAATAGCACAGCCACAATCACACCTCGTTATACCGGTGAATCTGGTTACTATGTGGATTACTCCGCAGGTGCATTTACCACCTCTGGTATCACATTGATTGATGGCGAATTCGGTAATGTTGTTGGTATGTCTTCAACTTCCTACATGATTTATGCAGGTGGTTCACAAGCATATATGATCTTCTACTTTGATAGACCATATATCATTAGAGGCATGACTGTTAACGCTAAATACTACAGCCGTTCATGTACCTTACAATACATTACTGATACCAATACAACTGGTGCTACAGTTTCTATTAATAGTAGAAGTAATAAAGACTTCTCATTTAGTGGCTTAACTAGTAATACAACCGCTGCTTCAGCATTAGCCTTTATCGTCAGTGGTAACTATGGTGTTTACATCAATAAGATCACATTGACTTTATATGATGCAGAAGCGAAATTCCCAACACAAATCTACTTAAATGATTCCGATGTCAGTTTAGGTTACACAAAACAACTTGAACCAACATTCAATCCTGCTGATACAGATATGACTTCATTAACATGGTCAAGTAGTGATACAAGTGTCGCTCAAGTTAACCAAAACGGTTTAGTCTATGGTATGTCCGAAGGCTATGCGACAATCACTGCAAGCTTAGTTAATGAATACGGAAGAACAATTTCTGGTTCTTGCGAAGTCCATGTCGTGACCGTTGCCGCTCAAGGTGTTTCCATATATGCAGCAAATACCGAACTCTACATAGGACAAACAACTCAACTACATCAAATCCTCACACCAAGTGATACCACAAATCAAAATGTCACATGGTCAAGTAACAATAATAGTGTTGCCACAGTTGATGCTAATACTGGCGTTGTTACCGCTGTTCGTGCAGGTACAGCAGTTATTACTGCTACAACAGTTGATGGTGGCTTCACCAACACTGTGACAATCACAGTCTTAAATCAACAATTAGATGCATATACCATCTTGCTCTATATGTGTGGTTCTGACTTAGAAAGTAATAGCGCAACCACAACACAAGGTGGCCAAGCGACAAGAGATATTACAGAAATTCTTTCTGTCTCCTGCCCAAGCAATGTTAACTTTGTTATTCAAACTGGTGGTTCCACAAAGTGGTCCACAAAATATGGTATTAGTGCTACCCAAATTGGTAGATACCATGTTAATAACAAGTCATTAGTCACCGATGCTCAATTAGATCAAGCCAACATGGGTGATTACGAAACCTATAGAGACTTCTTAACTTGGGGTATGACAACATATCCAGCACAAAAATATGGTGTCATTATGTGGAACCATGGTGGTGCTATGACTGGCTTATGCCAAGATGACAACTACAACGGCGATACATTACTCAATAGTGAAGTCGGTGCTGGTGTTCAAGACGCAAGATTACTCGCTGGTGTTTCTGAAAAACTTGAATTCATCGCTTACGATGTTTGCTTAATGGCTGTTCAAGATATTGCTCAATTCAATAGTTATAACTTTAACTATATGATTGCATCTCAAGAATCCGAAGCAGGTACCGGCTATGACTACGATGCATGGTTACCAACCTTATATAACAATCCAACAACTGTAAATACAGTTACATTGTTAACAAGAATTGCTGATACCTTCATCGCAGAACAAGGCTCATCAAGTGACCAAACACAAGCTGTCTATGATTTATCTAAGATGCCAACATACTATAGTGCTTTCGAAGCACTAGCGGCAAAACTCAGAACACTCATTACAACCGCAGCTAACTGGACAACATTCACCAATATCGTGAATCAATGTCAAAAGTATGGTCAAACTGAATACACAGATTATAACAATGGTTATATCTTCGATATCTTTGATATTGATCAGTTTATCACCAAGATGCAAGCCAGCGGTTCCGCTTATAGAACATCATGTTCAAGCGAACTCTCTGCCTTGAGAACTGCATTCAACAACTTAGTCGTCTACGAAAGACACGGTAGTGGTACTTCCGGTGGCGGTATGTGCTTATGGTGCCCAATCTCTGGTTGTCCATATGCCAGCCATTACTACTACGATTCATATGAGACCAACTTCACCAACTGGAGACTCCTCTGTGAACAATTCGGTGCTTGGTACGACTAAACCAAACCAAAATAACTAGGGACAGGTTAATCCTGTTCCTTTTTATATGAAAATAGGCGATTTAAGACCTTTTTATAAAATAAATGGTTAATTGCTCATTATACGACGTAAACGTTTATTAGATAAATAAAAAGAACAGGTTTATTCGTTTTCCTGTTCTTCTTTTCTATTCTTTCTTTCAAGTCTTACTAACATATATGACGCAATTGCACATGTAACTAAGACTATGAATCCAATTAACATCTCTAACCACATTGGAAGTATTGGATGGATATTAGCGAATTCTTTTCCTGACCAACATAGGTAGTAATTGAAGATATCGTAATTGAAGAATAATACAATTATTGATCCAGAGATGAATCCGATAATGGTGAAGAATGTTGAATCTCTAAATTTCTTTAATAAGATGGACATTACTTTACTAACTATGATCACACCGATGAGACATCCAAGTCCGAAACATCCAATGACACCAAGTAGTGGACCGACCATTGACCAATCTCCATGCACGCACATGCTTCCCCATCCTTTAACTGAGTCCACAAGTGGGCGATAGAATCCAATGACTAATAGTATTAAGGAACCACTTAATCCTGGAACTGTTAGGGCCACTGCAGCGAGCACTCCGACTGGAACTAATACGAGATATAACCACCAGTTCTTATTAATATTGGTGAATAATTCTCCGATAGCCATCTTATCGCCAAAGGCAACTGATAATACACCTAATGCGATAACAAATAACGCTCCTGTAATGATAAGTACTATTTGTAACTTATTTGGTTTTATTCCTTTTACCTTTTCAGTAATGCTTGGGAAGGAACCAATTAAGAATCCAGCGAAGATACATATGAGTACGAACATTAAATGTTCAAATGCTAATGAGAACAGATAAATACATGGTATAACCGCAAGAATGATACCAAGTAGTATTGGTAATAATACCAATATGGAACGGCCAATTTGCTTTCTAAAGTTATTTACCGCGCCAATGATATCTTCATAGACTTTGAATATCACAGCAATAGCCGCACCAGAAACACCTGGTATTGCAGCACCTACACCGATACCCATGCCTGCTAATAAACGTTTTAAAAACTTCATACGCTTATAAATATAACAACTATTAATTAGTTCTTAAAGATTTAGTGTATAATACGTGGAGAGCGTATGAAATTAATTGTCGGCTTAGGAAATCCAGGAAAGAAATACGAGCACACCCGTCATAATATGGGCTTTGATGCCGTAGATCTATTATCTGACTTATCACAAATTGATGTTGATAAGGAGGTTTTTCATGGACTTATGGGTAGAGGCAATGTCTTTGAACAAGATATTATGCTTTTCAAACCCACAACATTTATGAATTTATCTGGAACAGCGGTTAAAGAAGTCGTCAGTTATTTCAAAATCCCATTAGAGGATGTAATTATCATCTTTGATGATATGGCGCTTGCACCCGGCAAAATTAGATTAAGACCTGATGGATCTAGTGGCGGACACAAAGGAATGCAAAACATTATCGATAACTTAGGTACCGATAAGATTAAACGCATTCGTATCGGTATTGGTGAACCTGAAGAACACGATAATATCGATTATGTTTTGTCTAAACCAATCAAAGAAGAAAGAGTGCTAATCGATGAAGCCATGAAAAATACAATCGAAGCAGTAAAGGAGATCTTGAAGTCCGATAATTTTGAACGGGCGATGAACAAATTCAACTAAGGAGGTTTACTTTGAACCTATTTGAAAAGTTGAAAACCAGTATGTCTACCCCCTCCCTTTCGAACAAAAAGGGACGTTTTGTCGTGGATGACTCTATTGGAATCTCCCTTTTAGCCGCGTTAAATTACTATGAAAATAAAGGCAGTTATTTACTCGTAACTTCCAATCTATACAAAGCCCAATCTATCTATTCAAAAATATGTTCTTTTGTCCCTCAAAAAGATGTTTTGCTTTTCCCTGCTGATGAACTAATTCGTGCAGAGACTTTGGCACAAACAAAAGAGATGGTTGCAGCAAGATTGTTCGCTCTAAATGAACGAATAAATGAAAGAGGAAAAATAGTGGTTGCAAACCTTGCTTCTGCGACAAGATTTTTACCTAATCCAGATACATTTAAAGACCTAACTTTTGATTTCGAAGTCGGCAAACATTACGATATCCATGAAATCAAAAAGAAATTCGTTAAAGCGGGTTACTATCAGGTCAATAAAATCGACCAATCACTACAATTTGCAAGCCGTGGTGACATCATCGACATCTTCTCAGTGAACTATGACAAACCTATTCGTATCGAGTTCTTCGATGATGAAGTTGAGTCAATTAGATTTTTCGAGATTTCTACGCAAATCTCTATTAAAAATGCGCAAAAAGTCACTATTTTGCCTGCTTCAGACATCATATTATCTGAAGAAGAATTATCAAAATGTGGTGACAAAATCTTAGATAGATTACAAAAAGATCAGCAGCATTTGGACCTTGCCACTTTCGAAAAACTTAGAGACGAAACAATGAATGATGTTTCTAATATAATGGAAGGAAATATCAATGAAAGACTTTATAAATACTATGGTTTAATTAGTCAAAAACACTACTCAATTTTTGATTATTGTCATGGCTTCACAACAGTTTTTGTAGATGAAGAATCTTTACATAATTCTTATCAAATTTTGTTCAATGAATCCTTCAATTATTTGAACGAATTGCATGAAAATGGAAGACTAATTTCCCACCTCGAAATGTATCAAAATATTGATAGTTTGAGCACTGGAAAAATTATCAAAACTAGCACATTAAGCAGCTCTTCTGAAGATACGATTTTTAATGTCAAAACTGTGCCGTTCCAAGCGAGTAAATCTAGTGACGCAATTAACATTATTCATACTTATTTAAATGAGAGTTTTACAATCTGTGTTTGCTTAGCTAATCATGAACAAGCATCTTTACTTACAAAACAATTAAACGAACTTGTTATTCCTTATGAATTAACTCATGATTTCGATTTACCAGTTAAAACCAATATTGGAATTAGCTTAACAAATCTTGAATCTGGTTTTGTCTTGCCTGATAGCAAGATAGTTTTCTTAACGAGTCGAGAATTATTTAACGAAAAGGTTAGAGTCTCTCGTTTTGACTCTAGATTTAAAGAAGGAACCATCTTAAAGAGCTATGAAGACCTTGAACCAGGCGATTATGTGGTCCATGAATATCAAGGCATTGGACAATTTATCGAATTACAGACATTAGAAGTTGATGGAACACATAGAGATTATTTGAAGATTGCCTATCATGGAGGAGAAATCCTTTATGTTCCTCTTTCACAATTCCAATTAGTTAGAAAATATATCGGTAAAGAAGGTTCGGCACCTCGTTTATCTCACCTCCATACAAAGGATTGGGAAAACACTAAGAAGAAGATTAAAGAGAGAGTTAATGATTTAGCAACACGCTTGATGAATCTCTATATTGAACGTAATAAAGTTAAAGGTTTTGCCTTCCAAAAAGATGATGAATTCCAAAAACAATTCGAAGATTCTTTTGAATATGTACTTACTCCTGATCAAGTAACCGCGCTTGATGCAATTAAGCAAGATATGGAGTCTCCTCACCCAATGGATAGACTTCTTTGTGGTGACGTCGGCTTTGGAAAAACAGAGTTAGCGTTCCGCGCAGCCTTTAAAGCAATACTATCGGGCAAACAAGTTGCAATTTTATGTCCAACGACATTATTGGCGCGTCAGCATTATGAATTAGCTTTGCAGCGTTTTTTACCTTTTGATGTGAATATTGCAGTGTTTTCTAGATTAGTTCCAGAGAAGCAACAACAGGAATATTTAAAGCAAGTTTCTAGTGGGAAAGCCCATTTAGTCATAGGTACACATCGATTATTAAGCAAAGATATTTGTTTTAAAGACCTTGGACTTTTGATTATTGATGAGGAACAAAGATTTGGCGTTGAGCAGAAAGAAAAAATCAAAGAATTAAAGACTAACATTGATGTTTTATCCTTGTCTGCTACCCCTATTCCAAGGACACTTCAGATATCTCTCCTCGGTGTTAGAGCTATGTCCATAATTAATACTGCGCCCAAAGAAAGAATGCCTATCCAAACATATGTCACACCATTTGATTTAGATGTAGCAAAAGAACTAATTGAAAGGGAACTAGGAAGAAACGGGCAAGTCTTCTACATGCATAACAATATTTCTTCTTTATATTTGCGTGCGAATAGATTAGAGAAACTTCTTCCAGGCGTTACGATTGGTGTTGCACACGGTCAAATGAGTAGAGATGAGATTGAGGATGTGATGATTAAGTTCTATAACGGCGAAATCCAAGTTTTAGTTTGTACATCTAACGTTGAAAACGGTATTGATGTGCCAAATGCAAATATGATTATCGTTGAAGACAGTGACAAATATGGTCTTTCACAACTTTATCAAATTAAAGGCCGTGTTGGACGTAGTGATCGTATCGCATATGCGTATTTAATGTATAACAAGTTCAAACAACTTAATGAAAAAGCACAAAAACGATTAAAAGCGCTTCAAGATTTCACAGAACTTGGTAGTGGATATAAAATTGCGCAACGAGACTTAATGATTCGTGGTGCTGGCGATATTTTAGGTCCTGAACAAGCTGGTTTTATTGATTCGATTGGTTTAGATATGTATATCAAGCTTCTAAATGAAGCTGTTCAAGATAAAATGCATCCTCATGAAGAAACACCAATTGAGGCGAATCCGGAGTTATCTTTAGATGCTTATATTCCAAAGGAATATGCATCAGATGGAGATAAGATTGGTTTATATCAAGAAATTTTAATGGCGCCTTCTTTAGAAGATTTAGCAATCTTGAAAGAAAAAATCAAAGATATTTATGGTGAACTACCTGATGAAGTAGAAAAATTATTTATTAAACGAACGATAGATTTGTTAGTTAGAGAAGGAAAAGTTGAAAATCTATCTGAAGTTTATCAAAAAGTCGAAATAGTTCTTGGAGACGAATATTTAAAGATTAAAGGTATAGGAAATATGTTGTTTGAAGCCTTAATTCCTTACCTCAATTTCATAAAAGTTAGTTATGCGAATAATAAATTTAAGATATTTATCACCAAGAGGAAGACTTGGATTGATGATTTGGAAAATATATTAAGAACCTTAACTAATATAATTAAAGGCAATAAAATAAAAGAAGTTATATGAGATTAGATTTAGTTTTAAAACAAACCAGAATTATTAAAAGAAGAACCATCGCAAAAGAGATCTGTGACGCAGGTAAAATTTCAGTAAACGGAAAGGTTGGAAAACCATCAACTGAAGTTAATGATGGCGATGTTTTAGAGTTGCATTTAGGTCAAAAAATCTTAAAAGTAAAGATAACCTATATCCAACAAGGCAAAAAGCAGATGCCAACATTTGAAGAGTTACAATAATGTTAAAGTTAAATAAAGATAAAAAGTATTTATTAGCGTGTTCGTTTGGTCCTGATTCAATGGCTCTTTTTAACATGCTCCTTAAAGAAGGTTTTTGTTTTGAAGTTGCTCACGTTAATTACCATTTAAGAGAAGAATCTGATGAAGAAGAAAGACAACTACGAGCATTTTGCGAAAATCATAGAGTGAGTCTCCACGTTTATCAAAACAAAAATCAATTTAAATCAAACATTGAGGCTAATTGTCGTGAGGTAAGATATGATTTTTTCTCCCAAATCTATCGTTTAGGTGGTTTTGATGGCCTACTTGTTGCACATAATAAAGATGACCTAATTGAGACATATTTATTGCAAAAAAACCGTAAAAACCTCGTATATTGGTATGGTTTAGCAGAAATTAACGAAATTAAAGGCATGAATGTGTTTCGTCCTCTTTTAAATTTCCGAAAAAAAGAGCTTTTGACTTATTGCGATGAACTTTCTGTTCCTTATTCCATCGATAAAACTAATCTCGAACCTATGTTTGAGAGGAACAAAATTAGAATTAATGTTGTCTCTAAGATGACTGATCAAGAACTTGCAAAAACTTTAAACGAAATTGAAGTGAATAATCAAAAAGTAAAAGAAATTATTAAAAAGATTTCTCGTGTTTCCAACAAAATTTTTGATTTAGAAAAACTTAATGATATTGAATTCGCCTATTACTTAAATAATCAATTACAGAAATTGGGAGTAATTAATCCAATAACCTACAAACAAAGTATTGAAGTAGGGAAATTCTTTCAGTCAAACAAGGCAAACATTGCTTTATCAGTAGCCAATCAAAAAGCTGTTATTTTTAAATCATATGATTCCTTAATTATCGCTTTATCCGAACAAGTTTTTGATCCAATTATTGTTAACGAACCGACCATTATTGATAATCGTTTTCTTTATGCGGACTTAGTTAAAGAAGGTCCAAAAAGAAAGATTAAACTAGAAGACTATCCATTAACAATTCGCAATCTTGAACCTGGCGATAAAGTTCAAGTTGCGGATTATGAAGTTTTGGTTCGCCGTTTATTCATTGATTGGAAGATGCCTTTACCAATTAGAAAAAGATGGCCTCTATTTGTTAATAAAGATAATAAAGTCATTTACGTTCCGCGCTATCAAAAAGATTTTAGAATTGAAAATTCCCCATATTTTTACGTTAAAGAGTGTTTTACTTTGAAATAAAGTAATTTATCTTTATAATATTTTCACTACCGAAAAAAGGAGGTATTTCATATGGCTGATGAACAACAACCAGTTAGAAGACGCTTCTCGTGGAGTTATTTATTTTCGTTTTTGCTTATTGTCGGTATTATCGTTACCGTTTTAGTTTTGTTATTTAATCGCAGTAGTTCGACTGAATTTAAACAAGCCGAATTTTTAAGTCAATTAGGTCAAAACAACATTACCGAAGTAAGAGAAACTCCAAAGGAGACCTCTATTGTTAACTTAAGTGGTACTTATAAGTACACCACAAAATCTGGCAAAGTCGCGTATAAGAGTTTTACATTCAATATCGCATTCCCAGAATTATATGAAGATGAACAACCTTGGACATATGTTAATGAGAACAAAGAAGTTTGTTACTTGATCGACAATGAAAAAGTTGCTGATTTTACAGGTGATCCTTCTGAAAAAGCAATTACCTTATACTCATTTATGAGTAAAAAGGCTGCTAAGGCTGCAACAGAAGATAAACCAAGCTTCATTTTATATAGTGCTAAAGATCCATATGTTGTCTCCTGGTGGGATCAATGGGGACCAACCATCATTATGTTAGGTGGTAGCTTACTCATTTGTATCTTCTTATTCATGAGATTATCTAGCTCTGTTGCTGGAAGCAACAACAAAGCTTTAGAATTCAATAAATCACGCGCTAGAAGAATGACTAATTCAAAGGTCCGCTTTGATGATGTTGCTGGTGCTGATGAAGAAAAAGTTGAAATGGCTGAACTCGTTTCATACTTAAAAGAACCAAAGAAATTTGCGAAGTTTGGTGCCAAATTACCAAAAGGTGTCTTATTAGTGGGCCCTCCAGGATGTGGTAAAACTTTATTAGCAAAAGCTGTTGCTGGTGAAGCTGGCGTTCCATTCTATTACATCTCAGGTTCTGACTTCGTCGAAATGTTCGTCGGTGTTGGTGCTGGTCGTGTTAGAGATATGTTTAAGATTGCTAAAGAAAATGCACCATGTTTAGTTTTCATTGATGAAATCGATGCAGTCGGTCG
>JAEEGL013436050.1_pt1 | contig 14251 bp, 13 predicted proteins | sample 9134231 | NCBI WGS metagenome assembly JAEEGL01 (sample SAMN16246548, study PRJNA631951) | gut metagenome | biome: gut microbiome; feature: rumen; material: fiber-attached | host: Bos | place: Iran: Karaj | collected 2018-10 | reverse complement strand
TTTTCGAGGCTGAAATTCCTGCCCTGTATTTTTTCCATGAAGAAATAATCGCCGCTGCAGATTTCCCGGGAGGTATCATAATACTGAACTTCAGCCACCCGTGCCGCGTGACGGTCACGGACCAGCTTCATTGCCTGCACTTCAGCGCTCATCAGGTTGATTTCATTGGAGGTATTCCCGTTTCTGCCGGCGGCCGCGATCTTTAATATGCTTTCACTTCCGTCGTCAAAGGAAATATCATAGGTGACGTTGCAGAATCCGTCGTCCAGTTCTTTTATATCCGACACCCGCTTATCCGGAAACGCGGCCTTCGCCATCCTGAGCACGGTGTCGTTCGTCTGCCTGTTTTTGGTCACTGCCATAAAACGGTTTGTTCCTTTCCATCGGGTTCCTCATTCAAAACCTGCCGCAGTTTTTTCCGTCTTCACAGAAGCATTTCATAATACAGATAATCCCCGATAAAGGCGCTTTCTGTTTCGTTCGGTTTTCTGCCGTACAGGACAAAGCCCGCGGATTCATAATTCTTGGGAGCGGTCAGATTGCTGTTCGTACAGACGATGATCCGCTTCAGTCCCCCGTACGTTCGGATCCTCCGGATCGCTTCCTCCAGCTGCAGCCGGCCGTATCCGCGGCCTTTGTACCGTTCGCGGATCCCGTTGTGACCGATCTCGACATATTCAGGCCTGTTGCGGGGATCCCACGTGACAAACCCGATGGGTTTTCCGTCCAGGCAGGAAACCAGGCCATACCTGTCAGCGATGTCGGGATTGTCATAAAAGAAGTCATCTGTTTCTTTCCAGTTCTTATCCCAGATCTGTTTGTTCCTGTCATCAAAGGAATAAGCATCCCGCAGGATGTCGTACACGGTGCCTCTGGGGAAATCGGTTATTTTTCTGTACTCGATTATAGCGCTTTCTTCTTTATGGTCGGCTTTTACGTCCGCCATTTCCGCGATCAGCTCCTTCAGCGGGCGGTAATCTCCGCCCCACCATTCGAAAACATGCATCCCCTCATCCTCAAGGACCGGACCGGTGAGTTTCATCCGGATACCAAGCTTGCGGAGCAGGCTTTCCCTGTCCACCGGTGACGCCTCACCGGGAGTCAGCTGTGAAAACGCTTCATAGGAAACACCGAAGACAACGTTTTCAACACCCAGGGAAGCAATGGCGCAAAGGCAGCGCTCACAGGGGGCGCAGCTGGTATACAGAGTGGATCCTCTCAGCACCGCGTCGGAATACCGGTTTGCGCATTGATGCACCAGGTTGAATTCCGCGTGGCCGAAGATCCCTTTGTCCCAGTCCGCCGTGTTTTCGGCTTCCTCGAGGATCTCTCCGTTATGAACAAGCACAGCGCCAAAGGTATCGAAGCCTTTCTTTCCCGCCCGGACCGCCAGTTCATAACAGCGCTTCATATATTTCTCATGATCCATATGTCAGTAACACCTCATTTTCTCAGATAGAATGTGTTTTTTCCTTTACCGTCCCGTTTCAATTCCCCGTCTTCCACCAGTTTCCGGAGTGATCCCTCAACAGAACTGAGGCTGAGTGACGGACACAGTTCCCGGATATCCTGTTTGGTAAAACGGCCGATTTTGTTCTGCGCGGCAAGCCTGACCGTTTCCAGGGCAGGCCGTTTTGTTTCCACAAGCGCGAACCGGTCTGCAAAATCCCTGTATGCTGCCAGGATCGTGCTGAGAAGATATTTGATGAACGGAACGGGATCATCCGTTCCCTCATGCCAGCCGATCTGTGACGCGGCCAGGGCGTCATAGTACAGGTCTTTATGCTGCGCTATTTTTGCTTCCAGTGAAATATACTTTCCGACATAAAACCCGCTCCTGTACAGAAGCAGCGTTGTAAGCAGTCTGCTCATACGGCCGTTCCCGTCGTTGAACGGATGAATGCAGAGAAAATCGTGAACAAAAACCGGGATGGCAATCAGCGGTTCAAGCTCCATGTTTCCGATGACACGGTTGTATTCCCCGCAGATCCTGTCAAGAGCCTCCGGAGTCTCATAAGGAGATAAGGGAGTAAACAGCGTTTCAGTATGTCCGTCGGGATAAGCCGCGCTGATATAGTTCTGGACTGTTTTTGTCCTTCCGGCAATCGGATTACTCATATGGCTGTACAGGATCTTATGCAGCTGGAGGATATAATTCTGCGTGATCGGGATCGCGTCAAAGCTCTCATGAATGATTCCCAGTACATCCCTGTAACCGGCTATTTCCTGTTCATTACGGTTCTTCGGAGCCGTCTTTTCCTCAACCAGCTGCCGGATCCGTGTGCTTGTTGTAACGATCCCCTCAATAGCGTTTGATGCCTCTGTGCTTTGGATCTTCGCTATTTCAACAAGCTTCTCAAGCTCTTCCGGCCTCTGCTTCAGATACAGCTCCTGCTTTCCGGCTTCTTTGTAGATCGCGGCGATGTATCCCAGCATTTCCGAATCCCACTTATGATCTTTGATCAGGGAGTAATTGAAGGTCCGCATTCCCTTACCTCCATTCTTATTCCCTTAATTTAATGCACATTTTAAGGGAAAAGTCAAGGATATTTTCAGATCCTGCGAAGAACATCCTCGATCGCGAGGGCCGCGCTGTACAGTTTCATTTCGTCCGCCCCGTACATGATCAGGCATCTTGAAACGCCGTTTTCATCCTTTTCGGAGGATGCGACGGTTACGGAAGGAAGCCCGCACAGGTGCATGATGTGGGTCGGCCCCGTCATGATCACCGCGTCTTTCCCCGAGATCTCTTCCCGGATCCGCAGGATCGCCTTCTGCCTGGATTCCATGGCTTCCAGATACGGCTTTCCCTGCAGGCCTCCCGGCGTTTCGTCCAGCGCCGCGCGGAGGAGCGTGTCACCGTACTTCATCATGGCTGCCGGGTGGCTTTCATAATAATCCACTATTTCCGCCAGGGTTTTCCGGGACGCTGCGGACTTGCTCAGGTAATCCTCCAGCATGGGCCTGAATTCCCACCGCATAATCGTCATCAGAGCGGGATCCGGCGGCTGCGTCACTTCCGAAACCTCAGCGCCGGCCGCTTTCATATGATCCAGGAATCGCTTCAGGAACTCCATCCAGGACGCAGAAACCGTCTCCTCATTCGCCCGGTTGACCGCAAGCCGGAGCTTTCCGGGATCGGAAGGCGCCGGGGCGGGAAGGGGTTCATCCCGCATGGCCGAATACAGCTTCAGCGCATCGGAAAAGCTCCGGGCCATCGGTCCGGCACTGTCCAGTGTTCTCGCGATCGGAATGATGCCTTCGGCGGAAAGAACGCCGACCGGCGGCTTCAGGCCGCAGATCCCGTTGAACATCGCGCAGGCAATAACGGAAAAAGAAGTATCCGTCCCGACAGCCATCGGGACGATTCCGGCAGCCACGGCAACCGCGGAACCGGAAGAGGATCCGGACGCGCTGAGCTTCGGATCGACCGCGTGGATCACCTGTCCCCCGCGCGAGCTGTATCCTCCGGGCATCCCTTCTGTAACATAATTGGCGAACTCCGTCATGTTGGTTTTGCCGATCGGGACGGCGCCGCTGCGGCGCAGGTTCCGGATGATCGGCGCGTCCGCCTCCGCAAGGTTGTCCTCCAGCGCGAGACTCCCCGCGGTGGTATGCAGTCCCCGGACGTCTATATTGTCCTTCACAAGAACCGGAATGCCGGACAGCGGCAGACTGCCCGCGGCACCAACCTGCTCCAACGCAGCCTGATCCAGTTCCGCAATGCAGTTCAGCCCTTCTTTGCCTCCGGTTTTCAGAAGCTGAGCCATCTCTTCTCTGCTGATCATTTTCTTTTCCCCCTGTTATGATCCTGCTGCCGCGGCAGATCAACCGGATCCTGACCGCATGAACAGGATGATTCTTTCATGTACAAAAATCCTTGGGAAAAAAGTACCATAATCCGACAAAAAGCACAAGGCAGAGGGAACGTCATTTTGTCCTGATCCGCTGTCTTTACGGCAGCGGGCCGGATATGGTATTCTTGAGCATACGGTCCGTCATTCGGGGCAACAGCCGTTTCAAAGGAGAAATGAAAGATGATCAGCCAGCTGCGGGACAAGAAAGTGATCTTTTTCGACGTGGGGTATACGCTGGACGCGCCGGCTTCCGGGGACTGGATGCTGACCGGGAAGTTTCTTGAACTCGCCGGCGCGCGGCTGGAACAGCGCGGCGAAGCGGAGATCCGGAAAGGGACGGAGGCCGGACTGCGCTTTCTGACGGAGAATCATCTGGTGAAAACGGTGGATGAGGAGATCCGGCAGTTTTACCGGTATTATTCCATCCTCTCCGAACAGCTCCGGCTGGAGCTGACGGAAGCGGAATGTGAGCAGATCGCCCTGGACCGGGCGACCAACATGAAAAACTATGTTCCTTATCCGGGAATTACGGAAGTGCTTTCAGAGCTCAGCCGGACGCACCGGCTCGGCATTATTTCCGACACCTGGCCGAGCATTGAGCAGCAGCTGGAGTATATCGGAGTTTCCCGATACCTTTCCTTCTGTACGTTCAGCTGCTTTCTGGGTGTATTCAAACCGGACAGGAGGATGTATCTGGACGCGCTGGAGAAGAGCGGCGTATCCGCGGAGGAAACGGTATTCATCGATGACAGCGTGCGCAACCTGCAGGGAGCGGCGGAGCTCGGCATCCTGCCGATCCTGATCGCGGCCCATCCGGCGGCGGACGTGGAGACGGATTATCTGAAGATCCGTGACCTGCGGGAACTGATCCGGTAACGGATCACCGGGAAAAAACAGAACCGGGAACAGAGAACATTGAGACGGAAAGAAGGTGCATCGGCGCATGGCTTCCTGGATGATCCATCTGCGGATAGCGGATCAGCTCATGGACAGAATACCGGGCCTGGATGAGACTGCTTTCGTCATGGGGAACATCGCCCCCGACAGCGGCGTGCCGAACGCGGACTGGACGGCCTATACACCCCCGAAAGAGGTTTCACATTACAAAACCCGCCGGGACGATGAAACCTTCTTTGATATCGAACGGTTTCTGCGTGAACACTTTTCGCCGGAACAGATCAGGACTTATTCCCCGCGGGAGTTTTCCTTCTTCCTGGGCTATTACGTCCACCTTCTGACAGACATGGACTGGACGCTGCATGTCTTCAGACCGATGATCGACCTGCACGTGAAAAATCCCGGGGAAGACAAAAACGCTTTTATATGGAAAATGAAGCGGGACTGGTATGACCTGGATTTCCGGTATCTGGAGGAGCATCCGGACTTCAGGGCGTTCAGCATCTATGAGCATGCGGCCGGCTTTACAAACGACTTTATGGAGATCTTCAGCCGGGACGCGTTCGATAACCGCCGGGAATACATCTGCGGTTTCTATCGCGGACAGCACGGGGAGCTTTACCGGGAATATCCCTACCTGTCTCCGGAACGGGCGGACCTGTTTGTCGCGCAGACGGCGGAAAGCATTCTGAACAAGCTGCGGGAGGCGCTGAGTATGCGGAAAGAAAAGGTCACATGGGAATACTCCAGCGGCGCGGTCGTTTATACCAGAAGACACGATCAGATCCTGTTCGTCCTTGTGCAGGAAATGAGCGGGGCATACAGCTTTCCCAAAGGGCACGTGGAGGGAAACGAAACAGAGATGGATACTGCCCGCAGGGAAATTTTTGAGGAAACCGGCCTGCGGCCCGTTTTCAAAGAAGGCTTCCGGGAGGCAGACGAGTATGATCTGTCAGAAAAGCCCGGCACCCGGAAGCGGGTCACTTATTTTCTGGCAGAGTTCGGGAATGAAACGTTGATCCCGCAGATGGGGGAGATCCGGCAGATCAGCCTGATGACTTATGATCAGGCGCTCCATGCGTTTGGACACGAAGGAACAAAAAGGATCCTGACCGCGGCCAACCGGTTTCTGAATAGCAGCGGGATATCCTGATACTGCAAAATATGGCGGCGTTGAAGGATTCATAACGGTTCAGAAGGCCGTGAAAGCGCAGAAAAACGGATCCGCCTCCGGCATCCGCTTCCCGTAAACCGCGTTACCGGAGCTGTATGAGGATATGCTCATCCGTCAGGTCGTGGTACAGTTCGCACGTCCTGCCGCTGACGTCCCTCAGGGAGATCACGTCCCGGTATTTTTCACCGTCGGGTATTTCCTGGATGAGATCGGGCAGCCCGTCCAGTATCTCCGGCCGGAAGCGCAGCGTTCTGCTCCCGGGGAACACGGCCATATAGAGGATCTGCGCCTCTACCAGGTCCTGGAAGATATGGCTCCCGTAGGACAGCTCGGGATTGTAGCCCGCCCGGCTTTCGGCGATCTCGCATACCGCGTCAAAGCCGCTGATATCCGAAAAGGCGGTCGGCACCCCCAGTTCGGGCGAGGAGGTCCCGATCCGGCCGGGCACCATCAGGAGCATATGCTTCCCCTGTTCCCGGTATTTCCAGTTGATCCGCCCGATCATGGACGCGATACAGGCTTTTTCGCTGTAGGGCAGGAGATAGTACCTGACCGGATCGACATAAACGATGCTGTCCAGCCGGATCTTCCGGGACAGGCCCATGGAAGCGCCGCGGGTCTCCAGCAGGACCTGCTCATCGGGAACGCCGGCGGGAACCGTGATGTCCCCGGCATCCTGAAATATCTGCAGCGGCCTGCACTGCAGCAGGTTGATCATATATTCCCTGTTTCCGGAAACGTTGACCGTAAACTCTATATCCACGGGTTCGCCGTATTCCTGCTGGATCAGGTGCATCATGCGCTGCATGCGTTCCATGATCTCACGGCTGCGGACCAGCCCGAGACATGAAATAAAGGTGATATCCCGCCGGATCCCGCGCTCCCTCAGGGAGGCTTCCGCTTCCGTGTCGTGCTCCAGCATCTGGCTTTTCAGGAAGCCCGGAAGCACGGGGTCCAGTTCCTCCAGGGTAACGCGGTTCAGGGTCCTGGTTTTCAGGTCCACGACCTCCACCCTCCGCTGGGAGAACTGATGCTTTTCCCTGACCGTGACGAAATTGGTGGCTTCCGGTTTATCCAGACTTACAAGCCGGGGATAGGAGCCCTCCGTCCTGTCCACGGCGGAGGTGCCCAGGCCCATGACCAGGCGGAGCATGCCCGCGGAGGAGTCAATGTCTTTCAGGAATTTATAGGGGCTGAAGGAATAACCGACGCCCGCGGCACAGGGCATATAGTATGTTCCGTAGGCAGAGCCGGAAACGCGCATGATCAGCAGCGCCATCTGCTCATCCCGCCGGTCCAGGCCGCGCCGCTTGCGGTAATCCAGCGCGGATAAGCCGGCGGAGCTGGCATATACCGTCCGGACCGCGTTTTCAAATTCCTCCAGCCTTTCCTCCGGCGTTCCCCGGTTGGCGCAGAATACAGATTCATATTTTCCGGCGAAAGCGTTGTCGAAACCGTCCTCCAGAATGCTGCTGGAACGGACGATATAGGGATCCTGTCCGTAGTATTCCAGAATATGCATGAACTGTTCCCGGATATCCGGGGAAAAGGTTCCGGTCCTCAGCCTTTCAGCCAGTTCGTCCGCAAGCGTGAAATATCCCTCTTCCGTACGCTGCCTGACGCGCAGGTCCCAGAACTCATTGTCCACGATATAGGTATAGAACACGTCCGATCCGACGTAGAAGGAATCGTGCGGCTCCAGCACACTGCCGATATCCGGGGCCAGGTTCCGGATGATCGCGCGGGCCAGCAGCATGCCGCAGGTTTTGCCTCCCACCATACCGGTACCCACCATATGATCCCTGACCCGGAAATAGTCCTCCGGCCTGAAATGCTTCCTGACCAGCACCCGCAGCCGCTCATCCCGGGTCATCATGATATTGCACATCCTGCCGCATTGCTCATCCACCGGGATCCCGTTTTCATGCAGCACCTTGGCCTGCTTGAAGAAGCGGTCCCAGGAATCCGCGTACTGCTCCTCCACGGTCCGCTGGACGCTGTCCATGACCTGGTAAAATCGCCCGGTCTGAACGCCGTCCTGAATCGGCCGGACCGTGCCGTCTTCCGGGAGATAGATGTGCGGAAGGAACATGGTCTCGGAGCCGCGGTTCCAGACCTTCTGGGGGCGGATATAAACCGCGCCGCGATCCGGATCGGAATAAACGTCCAGAAAAAGCTGGGTCGTGTCCATGATCTTGTTGATGGCCCGGAAGGAATGCCTTCCCCGGATGACAGGGAAAAAGGCGACCGTATCCAGAATAAACAGGAACGGGCAGGTGACCCGGAAAAAGTTCCCCATCATCAGGTCTGTCGCCCAGGCGGTCTGCAGCTCGGAAAGGCAGTCAAAGACATAAAACGCGTCCCGGCCTTCCTGCTCAATGACGCGGTGGATATCCACCGTAAAAGTCTCAAACCTGTGGGACAGAGGCACGCAGACCCGTTTGACCTCCGGGCATTCCGGCACCAGCTCCGGATGGCTGGCAAACCGGAAATAAATAATATTTCTTCCGTCCTTTTTCGCCTGCGCCACAAAAGGATCCACAAAGCAGCGGAAGTCGTTCAGATCGGAGACGCGCCAGACAACGTTGTCACCCATCCTGATATGGTCCACAGTCTGATCAAAGGCCGGAATACCTGAAAGAACTTTCTCAAAAGCGGCCATAACGCACCTCCTGTTCACCCATGTTTCACACCGGAACGGATTTCTTCCGGAAACGGCGGCTCAAGCCCGCGCTTTCCGGCCGGAAGCCTGCGCCGGATATTCCGCAATCCATATACAGCTCCGTATCTTCCTGAACAAAAAAGGCAAAGCAGTCTGTTCAGACTCCTTTGCCTTCACCCGAAGTATAGCACATTCTTCCGGGAAAGTACAGCAATGAAAAGATTTTCCGGTTTTCTGTCCCGTGACTCTGTTCTGCCTGTCCGCGCGCCGCACAGAGCAGGTCCGGCCAGGGAATTTTGTTGCCGGCAGCGGGCCGGATATGGTATTCTTGGGCATGCGGTCCGCCTTTCCGGGCGGCAGACGGTTATAAAGGAGCAAATATGGAACTGAAAAAGCTGACGGAGCATATATGGTATATGCCGTATGAAGAAGAAAGAGACCGGCCGAATCTCGCCTATATCAGGGGAGCGGACCGGAGCGTGGCGGTCGACGCGGGGCATTCCGCCTCGCATACCCGGGCGTTTTACGCGCTGCTGGAAAGGGAAGGGCTGCCGCTTCCGGATATTACCGTCCTTACGCACTGGCACTGGGACCATACCTTCGGCATGCATGCCGTTCACGGCCTGTGCCTGGCAAATGATCTGACAAACAGGCATCTGGCAGAGTGGAAGGAGAAGATCGAAAGAAACGGCCCCGCCGAATTCCTTGCCCTTCATGAGAGCATCCGGAGGGAATACAGCGGGGATCAGAAGGTGACCGTGAAGACGGCGGATATGACGTTTTCCGGTGAGATGAAGCTTGACCTGGGAGGCGTGACGGTCCGGGTCATGCAGGCGGAGGCTCCTCATACCGACGACTCCACGCTCGTCTATGTCCGGGAGGACAAAACGCTGTTTATCGGGGATGCCGCCGGAAGCGACTTCTTTACGGGGATCCGGGATAAGCAGCTGTGCGGAAAGCTGTATGACACGGTCCAAAGGATCGGACCCGAGATCTGTGTGGAGGGCCATTGGGTGCCTGTGCCCACAGAGGACACGCTGGCGGACCTGATGAGCTGACCGCCGGCACGGCTCTGTATGGGCAGAAATGCATATGGGAAAACGAAAAAGAGGGACGGCCCGCTATACAAAGGCCGTCCCTCTTTGCTGCCATTGCGTTATTCCACCGTGAACTCCGTCCATTCGATCCGGTTGTCCTGCATGACGTCCGTGGCGTGCTTCATCCCGATCGCCTGATAAAAGGGGACCGCGTTCTCGTTGGCGATCAGGTACACCGCGATGTTTTTCTCGCCCCCGGCCAGCTCATGCGCGGTTTTCATCAGCCTCCGGCCAATGCCCTGCCGGAGCCAGTCCCGATCCACGCCCAGGTCCGTGACGAACAGCCAGTAGGCGTAGTCCGTCAGCCCGAACAGCGCGCCGACCAGCCTGTTCTCCCGATCCCTCGCGGTGAGGCTGATCTGTACGCTGCTGACCAGCGTTTCGATCCGCTGCCGGAACCGCTCCTTCGGATACTGGGAGCCCAGGTCCGTCCTTTTCAGGAAATCGATATACTCTTCCGCGGAGAGCCGTTCCTCTTTGATCTGAACGGTATTCTGCTGCATTTTTCCTTCCTCCTCAGGCCTTCAGAGGTCCTGCTCCCGCCGGCGGATCCAGCCGCTGATCTCAGCGTCCCCGCCGTGCTCCAGGATGAACCGGATGACGTCCTTCTTTCTGAGCGCTTTCCGGATCAGGTCCCTGTCCAGCCGGTCCAGCAGGGAAAGGAAGCTGACCTGGGAGGCCTTCCGTATGCTTTTCAGCAGCGCAGTATCCTTCAGTTTCCGGGCTGCCTGATCTTTCGGCCAGCCCTGGCCGAAGGGCTCCGAAAACAGGGCCTCCAGCGTCCGGGACAGGTTTTCAAAGCCGCCGAAGGTGTACTCCTCGCCCAGAGGCAGCGAAATCGCGTTGCCGTCGTTGATCTGCCCGAACAGGTAGGCGTCCCGGGGCGTCGGCGCGTAGCCGCAGAGGACGCCCGGCATGCTGTTGCAGGCCAGCATCATCCCCTGGCCGGAGGAACAGCCCGTGACCACGAAATCCACGGCCCGGCTGTTCAGCAGGAGGCCTGTCAGCACGGAGATATCGATATAGGAATACGTTCCTTCCTCGTTTTCCGCGCAGCCGAAGCAGAAGACCTCATGCCCCCGCGCGCAGCGCTGTGTGTCCTCAAACAGCGCCGGAACTTTCTTCCGCTGGGAGCTTGCCAGGATGACCCCGATCCTCATTGCGCAACAACCTTTCTTCAAATCCGTCAGTCGTCCCGGACGATCGTCAGCTTCGTACAGCCGCTGAAGGCGTCCTCTGCGACGGTGACACCGGCGGGAATCACGGCCTTTTCCAGATTGACGCAGTCCTTGAAGGCTCTTGCGCCGATATGGGTAACGCTGCCGGGGATGATGACCGTCCGGATCCCCGTATCGTTCATGAAGGCTTCCTCCTCAACCGAGGTCAGGCTGCCGGGAAGGATCAGGGTCCCTCCGGAAGCAGTCCCGCCCGTACTGAGCATCAGCGCGATCAGCCTCTCAGGTTCACTGACATAGCCCGTGGACCAGTAGATCACGCCGCCACTGCCATCATGCCAGAAAACGGCGGGGAAGGTGACGCTGCCGCTGTTGCCGCAGGCACGGAGCTGGCTCCACATGCAGTCATACCAGGAGCCTTCCCCCATGTCGACGCAGATCACCAGAGGATGCTCTTCCTGAAAGGATACGAGCTCGTCATCCGATCTGAGGTCGTACAGACCGAGGATCATCGGGATGTCTCCGATCATGCCGGCATAATACTCCAGATCGGCCAGGAGCGCCCGCGTGTTCCCGCAATAGGTCCTGCCGAAAAAAAGCAGGTAGGGAGAGCCGGCCAGGGAGTCCTTTGAAACGGTTGTCCCGTCTGCGCAGACAAATGAAAAATCCACCTGGTCTATCGGAGCGACTGTATCAAAGGGGACTGTTTCCTGCGCTCCGGCTATACCAAAGAGCATGCAGACGGACAGCAGCAGCGCAGCGTATTTTTTCGCGTGTTTTCCCATCGCGGAAAGCGTAACAGCAGCGAATCCGGACGAAAGACGGTGCTTCATTTCATTTTCCCCCATCCATGAACCTGTAAGGCGCGGTAAGCGCCGTTTGACAGTCTTCAGTATAGTGAAATTCATTGCCGCAGTCAATCGGACCGCCGGACCGGGGAAAACCGTTTTTACTGTCCGGAGAGAAATAACAGGACGTATTTCTCTCACTTGACCCTGTATTTTGACCTTCTTTGACGTTAAAATATATACACGGTCGGGGAATGGACGGCCGGCAGGAAAACGGTCCGGGATACGGATGTCAGGAGGAAAAGAAGATGCTGTGGATCGCGGTTCTCATCGGTTTCGGCCTGGCCTCCCTGGTGTTCAGGAAAAAGGTCCTGCCGGAAGGAAACACGGAAAACGCCGAAGCGTCCCGCAGGACGGTGAAGGCGACCGTTGACGGCAAGCCCGTACATTCCTATATCGCAGACGACCGATGACTGTAAAAGGAGGAAACAAATATGGCAAAGAACTTTCTGGATGAACTGACCGGCTGTCGCGTGAAGGTAAAGAAAGACGGAAAGGAAATACTGAACGTACCCGGGATCCTTGCTCTTCCCGGTCTGCTTTTCGCTCCCAGAGCGGGCATCATCGGGATGATCGCCGCTCCGCTTCTGGGCTGCAGCATCCATCTGGAGAATAAAGACGGCGGGGAAGCGGATATCGGAAAGGCCGTGAAGGAGACGGCGGATACGTTCGCGGACAGAGCGGCCGAAACCGCGAAGAACGTCCTGGAGCAGATCGAGAAGGCCTGGAACGACCTGTCAGCCGACGATCCGGAAGGCTGCCCCGAAGGAGAAGAATACGACGGGGATCCCGCCGATCAGGGCAAGGCGGCAGACGACATTCCCACCATTCACGTGAATCCCGACGACTCCGACAAGGAGTAAGCTGTCAGGCCGGCCGGATGCCCGCGATCGCGGAAACAGGGCCGGCATTCCCTCAGGGGCAGGAGCAGTTCCTGCCCCTGATTGTATATCGCGCAACAGCACAACCATTGACAACAACGGCACAAGGCGGGACAATTACAGCGGCATGCACGCGTGATAGAATGAGCTCAACAAAAAATCCAAGGTATCCGGAGGGCTCAAAAAATGAAAAAACTGTTTTGTATGCTGCTGACACTTTCTCTGACTTTTGCCCTTTTCACGGGCGCGGCGCGGGCCGGAGAAGCCAAGGAGGGACCCGGAGTGACGGTCTATTTCCCGAACTGGAATATTTATTCCGACGGCCGGCAGGACGTAAAAGGCCTGCCGTGGGACCGGCTGGACTGCGTGAACCACGCGTTCTGGGAGGTGGTCCCGCAGGACGGCGGCTACGCGGTCGTGTCCACCGATCCCTGGGCGGACACGGACGAGTACAATGCCGTGGCGCATTTCCCGCAGTACGCGGAATGCGCGGAGAAATATCCCGGAAAGCAGATCCTGATCTCCATCGGCGGATGGACGGACTCCGGCCATTTCTCTGAGATGGCGCTGACGGCGGAAAGCCGCGGTTCCTTTATCCGGAGCTGCCTGGAAACGCTGGACGCGTATCCCTTCCTGTCCGGCCTGGACATCGACTGGGAGTATCCCGGGGTGGAACGCGAGCCTGAGGATGAAAGCGATGAAGGAAACCCGGTGGTCGGGGATGACCGGACGAATTACACGCTGCTGCTGAAGGAACTGCGGGAAGCGCTGGATGAGCATTTCGGCGCGGGGAACAAGGTCCTGACCGTATGCGCGGGCGCGTCTGTCGGATATTCCCTCTGCATGCAGGACTACGCTTCCCTTCATCCCTATGTGGACAGGATCAACCTGATGACCTACGACATGGCCGGCCCCTGGGAGGAAAATACGGGGCATCATACGGCGCTGCTGGGTGAAAACTCGGCGGAAGCAGCCGTGAATTACCTGCTGGAGCAGGGTGTGCCGTCCGGAAAGATCGCCATCGGCTGCCCGCTTTACACCCATGCCTGGAAGCTGAACGAGCCGGCGGAGGATCCTGTGGGAGCGGCCGGGACGCCGATCGCCGACCTGACCTGGCATGAGCTGCTCGCCCTCGAGCAGACGGCTGTGGAGGAGGGAACTCCCGGTTGGCACAAGGGCTATGACGACGCAAAGAAAGCGGCCTGGCTGTGGAACGACGATCCCGATTCTCCCGACTATCTCGCTTTCCACACCTATGAGAGCGCCGAGTCCCTGCAGGCGAAGCTGGACTATATCAATGAGCATAAGCTGGGCGGCCTGATCGTCTGGGAGGTGCACGGGGACAGCATGGACAGTGACTGGCCGATGATCACGGAAATGCATAAGGGCCTTCATCCCTGAGGATGAAGGCTGAGGATCCGGAGAGGGAAGAGACTTTCCCTCTCCGTTTTTTTGTGACGTTCCGGCGTTTGGCTCTGACGCGGAATGAGGATAAAAAGAGCAGGACAGAGGCGTTCTCTGTCCTGCTTTTGCCTGACTGCGGGTCACCGGTATGAGGAGAGCAGCCGGTTCACATGCTCATCGGAATACTGCCGCCGCTCGGCGAAGAAATTCAGGATGTCCTGCACCTGGGACATCAGGACGTTCGCCCCGTTCGGTC
>JAEEGL017111489.1_pt1 | contig 14252 bp, 7 predicted proteins | sample 9134231 | NCBI WGS metagenome assembly JAEEGL01 (sample SAMN16246548, study PRJNA631951) | gut metagenome | biome: gut microbiome; feature: rumen; material: fiber-attached | host: Bos | place: Iran: Karaj | collected 2018-10 | reverse complement strand
AACTTTAGTAGCCTTATCGTTTTCATATTCAAAAGTTACCTGGTTTGAAGCAGCCTTTTCTTCTTTGCAACTATCGCAGTTTTTATCTGTACAAGCAGCGCATTCTGGCTTTTCTTCTTTGCAGGTTTCACATTCTGGCTTATCATTGTTTTCGTTGTTCTTTCTGTTTTCAGCTTCCCACTGTTCTTCTTCTTCAAAGCTGTGTTCGCGGCCGACAATATAACCAACACCAAAAACAGCTGCCATTACAAACAACTTCCAAACAAATCTCAAAAACTTCATTATTATACCTCCGAAAAATACTTTTCAGTTATTTTATAACCCTAACAGAAGCATACTGCAAGAGTAATGTTTTTGTACCAACCCTTTCAAAGTTAATAGTAACTTTGAAATCATCTAGTGAAGCCCCGGAGACAGACATTACCTTTCCGTGACCAAAAACATTATGTATTACAGTTACACCTTCTTTTAAATTTACCATAGTACCTGGTTCTGTGTCATCTTTTATCGTTTCTTTTGGTTTAGTGGAACTAGCCCACTTTGTCTGAGCACTGAAAGTAAAAGGACTGCCGCTTGAGCTTTTTGGTCTAGTTCCAAAAGGTGAAGTTTTATTAGAAAAAGAATAAATTTTTCCAGAACTTTCACTTCCGTATCTAGAAGTCATTCCTCCAGAGGCGTATCCTGTCTTTATATCATCTCTTAATTCTTTTGGAACTTCACTAATAAAGCGAGATGTCAAATTAGAGTTAAACTGCCCAAACATCATACGTTTGGAAGCAGCAGTCATATAAAGCAATTCTTTCGCTCTTGTTATTCCAACATAAGCGAGACGTCTTTCTTCTTCTAATTCTTCAGGACTATCTTCAGAGCGGCTATGAGGGAAAATCTTTTCTTCCATTGCCACCATAAAAACCACTGGAAACTCTAAGCCCTTAGCATTATGAAAAGTCATTAAATGAACTTTATGAGACTTTTCATCAACATCATCTGCATCAGCATGAAGAGCAACAGAAGCAAGATAGTCGTGAAGCTTTAAATCAGGATTATCCAATTCTTGATATCTGATATCTGAAACAAGAGATTCAACGTTAGTTTTTCTGTCTTCGTAGGTTTCTGGGTCATCTTTTTTCAAATATTCAAAATATTCTATTTCATCAATAATATGCTTGCAAAGCTCGTGAACTTTTAATTCTGAAGCAGCTTCCATAAAACTAATCATTTGTTTGAAGAAACTGCCGACCTTTGAATTGCTTTTTTCACTGCCTTCTAAGGCAACACCATCCCAAAGATTCTTAGAGCCTTTTTCGTAGAGTTTATCTATAGCTGCAGCCCCTATTCCTCTCTTAGGAGTATTTATAATACGTTCTAGGGAAATAGAATCTGAAGGATTATCAATTACTCGCAGATAAGCAAGAATATCTTTTACTTCGCGTCTATCGAAAAATTTAGTTCCGCCAGTTACTTCATAAGGAATTCTTTCCCTTTGCAAAGCCTGTTCAGTAGTTCTTGTCAAAGAGTTCATGCGGAAAAGGAGAGCAATATCACCAGGACTTCTTCCGCTATCCATGAGCTTCTTAATCTGGCTTACTATCCAGTTTGATTCTTCTCTATCATCTATAGCTCGATAGTATTTAATAAGCTCGCCACCCTCTTTGTCTGTCCAAAGGCGTTTGGGGTGAACAGAATTGTTGTGGGATATAACATCGCTGGCAGCATCAAGAATAATTTGTGTAGAACGATAGTTCTGCTCTAGCTTTACTACTTTTGCGCCTTCAAAATCTTTGGCAAATTCCTGAATATTACGAATTGTTGCACCACGCCAACTATAAATAGACTGATCTTCATCGCCTACAACACAGAGATTTCTAGTTTTAGACGACAACATTCTGATTAAACGATATTGAGCCTGATTAGTGTCTTGATATTCGTCTACAAGGAAATACTTATATTCATTCTGCAAACGGTTCAGAAGTTCAGTATTATTGTTAAGCATATAAAAAGCTTTAAAAATCAAGTCATCAAAATCTACAGCCTGATTTTTAAACAAAGCAGCCTGATAAGATTCGTAAGCTTTTTGAATTGCTATATCTGTTGGACCTACCCCATGATTACAGTTTTCAAGATAACTTTCTGGTCCAATCAGTTCATTTTTAGCCTTAGAAATAGCTTCTAAACAAAATTTGGGTGGGAAAGTCTTGGTATCAAATTTTAGCTCTTTAAGACAGTTTTTCATCAGCTTTTCGCTGTCTGATTCGTCATAAATAGTAAAACCCTTTTCAAAACCAGCATATTTGCTCCAACGTCTCAAAAGCATACAACAAAAAGAATGGAAAGTAGTCAGAGTCACTCCTGAAGCATCAGGAACAAGCCCAGCCACGCGTTCCTTCATTTCTTTAGCTGCTTTATTTGTAAAAGTAACAGCCAATATTTCAGAGGGGTCTACATGGCAACATTCAATTAAATAAGCAATTCTTACAGTAAGCATTCTAGTCTTACCAGAACCGGCGCCAGCAACAACCAATAAAGGACCTTCAGTTATCTGAACAGCCTCTCTTTGTCTATCATTCAATTTTTCCAGTGTAGCATCTATTGAGTTATACAAAATAATACCTTCTAAATAAAAGATGGCTTAGGGTGTGTTGATGGAGTATAGCACATCACAACCCATTGACCTGTAATAAAATTATGAAGTTCATTAACCTGAAGATCATACAAAGGACCGTTGTAATCATATATTTCAATTTTATTAACAACATCCTCTTCGATTATTCCACGTGAATTTAATATAGGAACCAGCATTCCACGCTTTAAGTGAGAGGCGGGCAAAACATAAAAAGCAGCTTTTTTAGTCAACTGAATCTTCTTGATAATTTCCAGATCATCAAGATTGGAAACAGTTTTAACAAAGAGTTCAGCTTCTTCTAAGTCTTCTCTTGTAACTTCAAGATACCACAAGCCATGATTAGACTTTTGACGTCTTGCCATCTTGAATTGCTCAGCACTATTAGGATCGGTTATTCCCTGAATCTGTATTAAATGTGGATAATGACCACTTGCAGCCTTTTCTTTGCCACCGAAAATGACGAAGTGAACAGAATTGCTGTTTGGATTATCGCTGTCAGATAGTTTTAAAGTCAAATGAGGGTGCTCAATAAACATATTGGAATCTCTAAGAAGCTCTTTTCCACCAACAGGAGTGTCAATACTGTCAAAAAGCTTTTTAATGAGTTCGTCATTGAGCATAGATTCTTTATGTTTAGAATTAAAGGGAATATCAGGCAGACCATATTTTGCCATTACCAGTTTGTGCATGAAAGTTGAAGCTGTTAAGTTGGGATTGTTTTCTATAACCCAGATTCTATCCGTAACAGAACGCTTTCCATCTGATTTAGAGTTTGCAGTCATCATGCCTATGGCTTCATGAATGATATCCGATGTAAGACCTATTCTGAAACCTAAAGAGGAACGTTCATGCAAATAAAGAGAATACATTCTTAAAGAAGGATTAAATCTTCCAAAACAGAGCTGGTCGGGAGTGCATCTTAAAATTGCGCCCTTACTTGTTGTCAGCTGCAATAAAGGGGTATCTGTTACGTTGTTTACAAAAACGTCTTTAACATTGGTATCGTTAGTTTCACCCCATCCAGAAGAAGCAACAATGCGGGTGTCCTCTCGGACATCCTTAATTTCAAGCATTTTATGCCCACAATATATTTTTGCATCAAAAGGAAGCATTTAAAGTAATCCTATTTGTTTTGGTTATGATATAACAAATAAGCTTAGTGGGGCAAGAGTAATTTGGTGATTGGTGGTGAGTGGTGAGTGGTGGGTAAAGCCCTACTCTTTAAGTTCTTCTATGCTAACTTTGGGCATAGTTTTAAGCATATTCAGATATGTATTGGGCAATTCAGCCTTGATTGTGACTATGCCCTGTCCCCATTCCTGAGAGTAAACTTTGCCTATACTCATAAGATCACCCATAAACTGGCTACCTACAGGCAGAACAACCTTTACTAACTTACGGTTGCGTTTCATTATTTCTGAAATCTTAGTAAGCAAAATATCCAAGTTAGTTTTATTGGCAGCAGAAATCTTTATATGATTTGGGTAAGCTGCTTCTAAAAGCTCGTCAGCAACAACCTGACCTTTATCAATCTTATTAAAAACATAGATTTTTTCATGATTAGAAGCGCCGATTTCCTGAAGAACCTTTTCAACAGCTTCAAGCTGTTCCCTAAACTGAGGGTCAGAAATATCACAGACGATAAGCAAAACTTCAGATTGTACAACGCTTTCTAAGGTTGCTTTGAAAGCATTTACCAAAAGATGTGGAAGCTTTCTGATAAAGCCTACTGTATCTGAAACAATGCACCAATAGCCATCTTTTAAATCAATTCTTCTAGCTGTCGGATCTAAGGTAGTAAAAAGCCCGTTACACATCTGTACATTGCTTCCAGAAATAGCATTTAGCAAAGTTGATTTTCCTGCATTGGTATAGCCAACTAAGGAGAATAAAGGTGCAAATCGGTCTACACGCTTTTTCCCCTGTTGTTCACGAGATTTTGCAACTTTGTCTAATTCTTCTTCAAGCTTTTTAATCTTTGTGCTAATGATACGCCTATCAGTTTCAAGCTGTGTTTCACCAGGCCCCTTCAAACCAATACCGCCTCTTTGTCGTTCAAGATGTGTCCACATTTTAAGTAGTCTCGGATACTGATAGTGAAGCATGGCAAGCTCGACCTGAAGCTTTCCTTCACGAGTAGAGGCATGAGCAGCAAAAATATCTAAAATTACAGAAGTTCTGTCTTTAACTCTGAGACCAATGGCTTTTTCGATGTTTCTCATCTGCATTGCACTGAGTTCGTCGTCTGCAACTATGTATTCGGCTTCAAGTTTTTCAGCCATAATCTTAGCTTCTTCCAACTTACCTGTACCTAAGTATTCTACTCTGGAAGCCGCTTCACGTTTTTGAACAATCTGACCGACCATTACTGCGCCAAGAGTTTTTAATAGTTCAGACAACTCAACAAGGGAATTTTCCATTGCAGAGTCGCTTTGTTCAGGCTTTTGAACTGCGATAGCCATAACTTTGGCTTTTTCTTGCTTGTTTTCTTTCATTTCACGCATTTTTGCTTTTGCCTCGCTTTATTAGAGAGATTATACCCAATGTAAAAACAATATGCAAGAGAAAGCCAAGCAAAGCTTGGCTGCAAAAAGGCAAAGCCTTTTTGCTAGGGATTAGGGAGGAGGGATTTTGGAAATTGAGAAATGAGAATTGAGAGATGAGAGATGAGACACAGAGCAGAAGAGCAATAGAGCGGAGAGCTAAGGGATTTAGGTTCTACAAGTCTTCGGACTTGACTTTATAATACTTGGCAAAGTTTTCAAAAATCCCCTAGGCTGCTAACGCAGCCGTTCCCCTTTGATAAAGGGGATTTTTTAGTGAGAGCCGAGATAATGGAAGTCTACACTTTTGTCATAAAAAGTATAGCGTATGGGCTTTAGCCCTGAAAGCTATACGTTTATGACAATGGGTAGACTACTTTAGAGAATACAGAGCAGAAGAGCAATAGAGCGACAGAGTGTAGAGCTAAGTAAAGCTTGGAGTGGGTGGTGATGGGTGGTTAGTGGTGAGTGATAATTATGAAAACATATCGCAAAAGCGGCGGTGGATAACTAAGTCTTCTTGGGTGTCATTGCCTAATTTAGTAGAAAAATCGCTATACCCTGAAAGAATATCTTTAATTAAAACCCTCTTCTCTTTTACTTCAAAGAGTATTCTCCAACTTTTAAAACGCAGAACATAGCCTTTTTCATCTTTAATAAACTTATTCCTAGTTTTATCAAAAACATCGTGCCCAAGCTGGGCATCTATAACAGCCTCGATTTCAATGTTATGGCTATTTATAAAATCTTTTTTCTCTTTGGCAATCTCTGAATATTCTATTTCGTAGGTATCTTCTATAATATTCTTCATCCAGCCTGTTTCAGCATCTGGAAATGAATCATATTCAGGAATATAAGGCTTTATATCAAAAACAGGCGTATTGTTAAGCAAATCAGAATCAGCAATATATACTCTGTTTTTATTTATGGAAACAAGTTTTACGCAGCTAATACCAATCTGATTGGGCCTATAAGGCGAACGGGTTGCAAAAACTCCCTTTCGCCCTTTTCCATCAGTTCTAGGTGGATTAGCCAACGGCCGCCAGGTTTTATTCTGATGAAATTCATAAATAACCCAGATTCTGCTGAATCCTTCCAGGTCTTTCAAACCCTGTTCATAATTATGACCTTTAAGAAGCTCAATATACCCCTTTGAATCAGATAGATTTCCTTGTCTAGGCTGTTCTTCGTGATAACAACGCTCGCACTTCAAATAGCCAATCGGAGTAAAAAGAGTCATCAAAAACCTTCTCGTTTTAATCTGGCAATTAAAGCATCCCAGGCATCAAACCAGTCTTCTGGTCTCATAAGATGACCAGATTCAGGGTATTCACGATATTCCAGTTTTTCAGGGGCATCTTTATAATATGGCTTTATAGCATTATAAAATCTTCTAGCCCCATCTGGGTCTACGATATCATCGCTTCCGGCATTAACTATAAAAAGATTAGCTGGGAAAATGTTTTCAATATCATCAATTGGACCAGACTTTTCCAAATAAGAATAAACACTGCTGCCTTTATATCTGAAATCAGGGTTACCCATAAAAGTAACGAACAAATCAGGCTGACGATTAATCATCATTAATGCATAAGTAGCATAAGCCCCCATGGAAATTCCGCTTACAGCTACCTTTTTACCCTGTGATTTATAGAAATTAACCAAATCTGCAACTTCGGCAGCTTCCTGATTAATTATTGAAAGCAGCATTAAATAGGCTTCGCGGCGATTGGCATTACGCATTATATCAAGATACCCATCACTGCGCTCTCCATGATGAGGTGCATCTATAGTAACAGACCAAAGACCAGAAGATTCTAATCTGCCCATATCTGTAATATTGACTTCTTTTGAAACATCTAATCCATGCAGGTTTATAACAACAGAACCGCCTATTCCTCTGCTTGTAATCAAAGCAGGAACTTCAGCTCCATTTAAATTAAAAGTGGTTCTAACTTGTGTCATAATCGTAATTATCCTTACATTCGTTTTAATTATCTAAAAAACAACCTAAGCTTATAAATAATTCTTCCAATAGAAGGTAAAGCAGGAAAACAAATCATAATAATGAAAAATATAAATACCAAGAAATTAATTAGTTCACTTTGCTCTTTTGTTTCTGGATCTTTACATACAATTCGCTCAAAGACAGGCATCTTTAAATCAAAACCATGTCTATCCTCATTCGATTCTTGAATTTTTTCAATATTTTTATCTTTTTTCTTTATTGCATATTCTTCGTAATCATATCTTATAACTCTTTCTGAATCTTTATAAGGAATTGGATCATGGTTTTGTATATAAGCATCATATTCCTTCTGGAAATCAGTTTTTTCATTATCATTACCATTTTTTTCTTTGTTTTCACTATTATCCATATAATGATTGCCTATTATTTTAGATGCTTTTTATCACCCAGAGTGAAGAGATAAGAAAATAAAGGGATTGAAAAAACAAAACTCTGCGTTTTATACGCGAGTATAACCTTCAGAATAGAACCATTCCTGAAGTTTGTTTAAATTGTCGCCAGGAATAAGAATATGATGATTACCTAGTGGCTTATTAAAGAAATAACTGTCAACACCCGGCATATCTAGTTTTAATTGAGTGCGACAAAGATTTGGAGAATATTTATGCTCCATAGATTCACCCTTCATCATGACATATCTCTTATCTATCGGGTCTACACGAAGCATAGTAAAGAAACGTTCTTGAAATTCTCCAGCAACAGAAACTCCTAAACCAGATTCAAAATGAGTTTCAAGATGATAATAGTTAAGAATACTAGTAGGGCAAGTACAATGTGCAAAAGTAACTACAGAACCTCTAATACTAGAAATATTAGCCATGAAAGAAGCTTTTCTCAAAGCATCTTTAGCAATCATCATTGATATAAGAGCAGGAACATCGCCTTCACAACCAGCAGGAATACCTTCGTCATTCAACAGAGCCAAAGCCATACATCCTGTAGTCTTACGAGTGCTCAATAAATCAAAACATTTAATTGTTACTGCGGTAAGCTCTTTAGCAGCTATTAATCTTTTTAAACCGGCATAAATTGTTGCGGATTGATAAAGCTCTTCTTCAGAAATATTCGCTTTTCGTTCAGCAAAACGAGCAGCAAATTCTTTTTTCTCATCATCTTCAACCTGATCAACATAACGATAAAATTCTTCCATAGAAATAGTAAGAACTTTAGCCCCAGTACTTTCTTCAATCTTAGTAAAATCGGGTGCTGAAGCAATAAGCCATTTAGAAGGACCGCCAACAACGCCTATTACCTGACCTTCCAAAGTCATTCCCATATCTACAGAAACAAGTTTTTGAATTTTTTGAGCCTGAGCTTCAAAACTTCCATGAACTATTGAAGTTCTACATTCTGGTTCATTCTGACGCAACCAGCTAAGAATTTCTACAGCAGCCGGAAGAGAGTTGTCGGTTTCACTGGAAGCTATTACGAAAGGTTTGCCAGAGGCTTTTATAGAAGACCAGAGTTGCAAAAAGAAGTTTTCTGTTCCACCGGTAAGAATCATTACAACAATAAAATCGCATGAATCAAATTGTTTTTCGGTTATTTCACGACATCCAAAAGAAGCGAGACAGGCAGTAATAAAATTCTTTTTTAGTTGAACAAGTCTGTCTTTATCTTGCGATAACGAATGCAAAAACAATATACCGGTAGTCATAGCTGTTCTCCCGTAACTGATTTCTGTGTACAAAAGTATAGCATATTTTATTATATGTAAAAACAATAATTTTTAGGAAATATAGACTAGAAAAGTCATCACTGCGAGAGGCTGTGTTAAAATTCGAAATTTGCTGAAAAAGCAGTATTTATTTGTTTGTAGCCCACACATTGTCATAAACGTATAGCTTTCAGGACTAAAGCCCATACGCTATACTTATTATGACAAATGTGTAGACTATTAGTATAATCCAATTTGGGCTAAAAAATTAGTTTTCGGACAAGCCCTGGAAGGCACTACATCTTAAAACACTGATTATTAGCAAAAAAAGTTTGCGTTTGCTCTAGAAGAAATGTAATAGAAAATCAGGGGGTGTATTCAAAAAGTCTAAGACTAGTCCCGTTCATACCAATAACATAGATTTTAGAGCCAAAGGGAACCGCACAACAAGGTGATAAAATATAGCTGTTATTGCTTTCATCTACAATATTACTCAATTTTCTAATAGTTTTTGATTCAGGATTTAAAGCAATAGCTTGATTTGCTCCAGAGTCGCTACAAGTTCCTCCAAAAATAAAAATTTCATCTCCAAAACTACATGCTCCCTGATCATACCTTACAACGTCTTTTTCACTAGCCCCATCAATATATTTAAAGTCTTTAAATTCTTCCCATGTATCTTTCAAATCGTTATAATTTAAACACTCTATAAATTCATCTTTACTGCAAAAACCTAAATTATTCTTTCCGCCTATTGCATATACCTTTCCCTTATGCCATACAAGACTATGACTATAACGAGCACATTTCAATTTTGTTAGAGAACGTGAAATACCAAACTCTCTAAATTGACCGTCAAATTTGTTTATAGCATGAGGCCAATAAAGTAAAGCAGTATCTGTCGCGTTTGTTCCCGTATAACCGCCAGCAATGATAAAACCGTATGGGGAAGAACAAACAGCTGTAGCACAAATGTTAACTGCATTTAAATTATCATTAATCATTGGAGTCATATAGTCATCATCAGAAGATAATGAAAAAGCTGGAGTTGACGAATATAGTTCAAAACCTGTCAACCCCATAGATGTTCCTAATGATGCTTTAATTCCACTTTTATCATAATCAGTAATATAAAATAAATAGTATTGATATTTAGTTGAATTAGTAAAATCACATGAAATCCAGTTCTGTTTTACAGCAGTACCACTAGTATAATTACCTATAAGTGTCCATTGAGAAAGGTTGATTGAAGTTTTAGAAGGCTCGGTATTTGTACCATATAATGCAAACGACTTAATATATCCTTTAACATCATAATTACAATATTTTACAAGAGTTACACATTCTTTATCTGGTAGTTTAACAATAATCCAAGGGTTAACACTGTCGCAGTGCCAAGCTTCTATACTACCTCCATAAGAAGGATTATTATAGTAACCATTAGAATAATTAGATATATAAATATCTAATAAATGATAGTTAGTATCGTATGGAGAACTCCAATAAATATAAGTATCCTTGGAACCAACATTCCATTTCAGCCAAGGTGGATTAGCCGATGAATCATTAGATATACCAGCACTACTATTTGGAGTTAACCTTGTTTGACTATCCGTAAAATCATATGAAGACAATGATTTATTCTCTCCAAGGTTATACATTTGAACATTATTACTTGGAGTTGTGGATCCATAGCCAAAAATATAAATAGAATCATCATAAGAAGTTATAGCACTATCAGAAACTGGATGTTTTAGAATATTATTATTTAAAACAATATTTTTAGGATTATTTATTGGATTATAAACCCCAATATCCTTAGTGTTATTATTAATTAAATAAATTCCACCAGATGCGACCACAGCAGAATTATTTGTTAAAGAAAAAGAATTATCAGTTATTGATACAGCCAGTTTATAATCCCCACCTGTTTTTGATGAATTAAAAGAATTATATGGTTTGGTCGCTAAATAAGTTGGAGTTATATCTACAGAAATAGAAGCAATTAAATCTGTATAGCTTGCTAACATAGAACCAGCTGATTTGCTAATAACCTGTTTTGTATTAGCTTTAAAAACATTTTCATCCGGAGTAGATATATTAAAAGCTTTTATATTATTAGAAGTACCAATTACCAGTTTTTGTCCATCAGTGGAAATAGCCAGATTAGTATTATTATTCATAGATGAACTTTCATAAATTCTTACAAGACTTTGTTTATAACAAGCCCATAAATCTTCCTTATCTGCTAAATATAAAATAGGTTTAGCCTTATCCCTAGAAAAAACCATAGAAGAAGAATCTATTCCAAGACTAACTCCTCCCCCAGAAGTTTTAGCTTCAAATGACCCCATAAAACTTGGATAGTTATTTAAAATATATGTTTGCTCACTTTTTAATTCTTCCCAATCATTCAGATTATTTGAGTAATAATGATTATCCACAATATCATAATTTAAGTTATTTGGATTGGTATTATTTGATAAAAATGTTGCTAACTGACCTCCATATCCAGAAAAGCTTTGGTCTATTTGTAATAAAAAAGCTCCATAAGAATTAGAATTCATAATTATTGGTGTTGGCATTAAGTATAAACTACCTTGATAATCCTTTCCAAAAATAAAGTCATAATTAATAAATAATCTTATGTCTTCTGTAAACAAAGAATGAAACTTAGTAACATAATATTCGGGTCTAATATATCCTATAAATCTTTTATTATATTTATTGTTTAGCGACGATGATGTCCCATTTATATTTGCAGGTGAATTAATAAAAGATGGCCAATAATAACTATTTTTAGTAGTAAGTTTATTAAAAGAATTAACCTTAGTGCTTTTAATATTAGATATATCTGCTACCTCAATAAATAAAGTTCTATTACCTGTTTCATAAGGCCAATCAGGACAATATGAAGAATTATCATAAGTAGCTTTAGGTTTTCTATAATCCACAAGCATGCCTTCTAATTGTGTTTCAGGTCCATAAATCTGATTATTAAAATCATAAAAATTAACGATAGGAACATTTGTAGTATTTGTAGCTAAAATAGCTAAAGTAGATTGATTTGGAGATATCGCAAGTTTTTTTGAACCAAGAGGAGGAAAATCACTTCCCTGTTTTTCCCAATAAAACTGAATAGCATATTCTCTTTTATTTCCATCTGAAGGAGCTTGAAAAGCTTTATCATATACATCACTAATAGTATTAAAAGTTCTTTCTATATCTCCTATCAAAGCACCATGATGAGAAATATCACTATAATAGGTATTATCAATATTATTTTCCACATAATGAATTACCCCTCCATTTTTCCCACTAGATACTCCACCATTCCAAAAGCCAATTCTGCAATTAGAATCAATACTTACATTATGTTGCCACACTAAAGGTAAATCTTTATAATTCTTATCGGGTTCTAACATCAACGAATCAGCATAATCTACTATTTTATAAGTATTAAATCCTGCACCACCAATATATTTAAAAATAACAGGTGTAATATATCTTATTCCTGAAGACCAAATAATATTATCACTACAATCTTTATTTCCTGTTTTTAATCTTACAAAATGAGGAGCTTCTCTTGTTAAAACTTCCTTAGTAACTACTATACGACCTTCAGTAGAATCAATTTCAGCACCACTAATTGAGTCGATTTTTTTTGTTGGAAAAGAATAGGTATCTGCTTTAATAGCTGTCCACCTTGCAAATAATCTGTATTTATCTTTTATATTATCAGAATCTTGTTTCCAATTACGCCTTCCAATCCATTCCAACATAGACGAGCCATCTTTTTTGCCATAAAGAACCATTGCGCCACCCCTAGGCATTCCTATCATGTCTAAACGTTCCCATTCGACAGGCAAATTGAAATTTTTTCTATTGTAAGCACTAGACAACTCTGGTTCCCAATTACTTGCCCTTATCTCTTCATTTTTATCAATATTATAAAAAGCTTCAGTGCCTTCGTTTTCTAATGAAAAAATCATATTTGGAACACGATCATCAAAAATTATTTTTTTAGATTTTGCAATAGTAGAATTATCATTACTTGTATAATCATTTATATTAAATCTAGTATATCCTTTTCGTTTATCGTTATAAAAACCCAAAAGCATATCACCATTAGAATTCATAGAAATACCTTTTATTACACTATTAGACTCAGGAAATTCTTCATCGTCTAATAGCATAAAAGTATTTAAATCATAAAGTTTAATTTTTTTATCCAAAGCTACAGCTAAAATATCTCTCTTACTTGCTACTAATTCTGTACTGTATTCATTTACATCATCTGTTTCTTCATCAACTTCATCAGATTCTTCAGAATTATCATCATCAAATGTTTCTATCTTCCTATAATTTACTATTTTACTATCTGAAGAAGAATAAACATCTTCGGAGTTATCATTACCAGTTTTTCCAAAATAAACTCTTGCCTTTCTTAAATCATTGATTACCACATATTTATTATCTGGAGTAGCAATAATATTCCAACCCCTAATTTTATCATTCATAGAGTTTTTTAAATTTCTATATAACATAGGAGTTCCCGAACCATAAAAATACTCAGTGAAATACTTATTATTAGTTGCATCTCTATTGTTAACAACAATGCTAAGAGAATTAGTGGAAGATATACTATTAGAACTATCTGAATAATTTACAAAAGCAGCTTTAAATGGCACTTTAAAATCACTACTAGATTTTATCTCACTATCTTCATATAACCCCAATCCATCTCTAGTATCATAAACACTAAGATATTTTTTATTTGTAGAAACAACCAAACGATTACCGTCAGGACTTATATCAATAGAATATATTTTGTTGTTAGTTTTCACAAATTCATGCCTATCCCATTCACTCCACTCTGAAGAATACATAGGAAATCTTAAAATATTATTTAAATATTTTTGAGAAACATATAAATAACCATCGTTTCCGGCAACAAATCCAGTTATTTTCTCCGTATCCAAGTTAGGATTATTTGTTAAAAAACTAGATACTTTTGGAGTTTTATCCGCACCTGAATTAATCCATACTAGAGTCTTTGTTGATGGTATAATTTGATAATCTACCTTTAATGGAACTACTTTATTATCATTTCCCGACTCTTCCGAACTCTTTTTTGTAACTAAAAATAAGTATTTTCCATCTGGTCTGAATACAATTCCTCCATATTTTGATTTTTCATCAAAACCTTTAGATATTCCAAAAATAGTTTTTTTATAATAAGTACTTTTTCTATCTATATTTACCAAAAAAACATACTTTTCAGTCTGATAAGCCAAAAACTTTAATGATGGATGTACTGCAATATGCCAAGGTCTAAAATTATTTTTTTCCGTATCAGCATCATAAGACTGAGGCAAATCTATAACACAAGAAACAGTT
>JAEEGL016195006.1_pt1 | contig 14252 bp, 7 predicted proteins | sample 9134231 | NCBI WGS metagenome assembly JAEEGL01 (sample SAMN16246548, study PRJNA631951) | gut metagenome | biome: gut microbiome; feature: rumen; material: fiber-attached | host: Bos | place: Iran: Karaj | collected 2018-10 | reverse complement strand
TTTTGTTGTATTTTCGGGGATATGTCTCGCAGGAGCGATCCTAATTTGTTGAATGATCGCAGTTCCGCGCCTCTCGCGGCGCGGTCGCGCTGACCCGCGCGGCTCCCGTTGGTCGCTGCATAGCTCGATTCATTATGGGCAATTACCGCAAAAACAGCCTTAAGACTATCAAGCTTACGCATCCGCACTTTCATTCTCATTCCGTTATTTCTTTTACTTCAGCACAGATTGCTTTACCCAGCCGTAGTCATTTGCCAATATCTCTTCTATCGCGGAAACCGTCTCCGCATTCTTATCGAGTGCGGCCCCAAGGCCATCGGCGTCGGTCGGCACGTTCTCCCCGAGAAGCCCCGCCGGTATGACCGCCTCCGCCTCGGTCAGGGCGCCGTCCTCAAGCCTTGACTTAAGCTGCGGAATGAGCAGCCTGCCGAAACGCGCCGCATCCTCCCCCGTCGCCTCGCCTGTGGGAAGGCTGTGCTTGAGCTTTGTGAAATCATTATACCACTGCTCCTGCGCCCATACGTCGAAAAGCCCCCATTTTGAGCTTATATCCGGGAATTTTTCAAGCGCCGCAAAGCTTTATTCGTGTTTTTCGGGATCCTCGGCGGGTATCTTACCCATTATGCAGGGCTCGTCCCCGTGATCGTGCTTTGATTCTTCCGCGGGCCAAATGCCCATTATCTGGGGCTCCTCGCCGCAGTCGGGGCAGGGCTCTTCCCCGTCCTCCTCCTTGGGAAGCAGGGAGCCCACGCCGTGCTCGCGGAACTTATTGGAGAACACGACGGTGGAAACGCCGTTCTTCTTTTCGGCGACCTCCTTGAAGCCCATCTCCTCGAGCTCGGCTATGCCGGGCAGCTCGGAAACGTTCATGATCGTCTTCTTGGAATAGGCCGAGGCCATCGCGCTTCTTATTATAAAGTGCAGCGCAACGCCAAGCAGTATGAATATCACCATGGTCAGTGCGGGCATCCACGAGGCGATATCATAGAGGATCTTGTAAAGCCCCGTGCTTGTGGTGAGTATCAGCCCGGCGGCGATCACTATCAGCGCGATAAGCGGCGGGATAAAGGCAAAGAGGCGGTGACGCCTTTTGCAGTCGCTGCAGCAGGCGACCTGCATTGGCAGCAGCATATCGGCCACCTTAACGCCTATCTTCCTGTTCTTGACCACGGCGATAGTCCAGTCGCCCTCGGGATCGCGCTTTGACATGTCGAAAAGGCCGTAGCACTCCTTCTTTCCCTTCTCCTCGCCCTTACAGAAGAGGCAGGTATCGGACGTGTAGAAGGGCATCAGCTTTTCGGGCGGCACGGTTTCATAAAGCCTTGTGAGCGAGCCCAGCGCGGCCTGCTGTTTTTCGGGCTTCAGCTTGCCCACGGAGCATTTCGTGCAGTTTTCCGCATTCAGCATGCGGCAGGCGTCGGTGCCCAGAAGGGGGCAGTCCTCATTTACCTGATTGACTACCTTCTCTATCTCCTCGGAATATTCGATCTTGTTTTCCATAATGCACCTTATTGCTGTCGGGGCCGCCAAAAAGGCGGCCCGATGCTTTTCGTATTAAGCTTCCTCTTCCTCGGCGGTGACTTCCACGTTGCGGTAACGCTTGAGGCCGACGCCCGCGGGGATGAGCTTGCCCAGTATGACGTTCTCCTTGAGGCCCACGAGCGGATCGACCTTGCCCTTGATGGCGGCTTCGGTCAGCACCCTTGTGGTCTCCTGGAAGGACGCGGCGGAGAGGAACGAATCGGTGGCAAGAGCGGACTTGGTGATGCCCAGCAGCTTGCGCTTTGCAACGGCGGGGGTGCCGCCCAGCTCGACGATGCGCTCGTTCTCGGATTCGAAGCGGAAGATATCGACTATCTCGCCGGGGAGCAGATCGGTATCGCCGCTCTCCTCGACCTGTACCTTGCGGAGCATCTGACGGATTATGACCTCGATATGCTTATCGGATATCTCAACGCCCTGCAGACGGTAGACCGACTGGACTTCCTTGAGCATATAGGCCTGAACGCCCTTTACGCCCTTTATCTTCAATATGTCGTGCGGGTTGACCGAGCCCTCGGTAAGCTCGTCGCCGGCTTCGACGTAATCGCCGTCATGCACCTTGAGCTTGGAGCCGAAGGGGATGAGGTATTTTTCGGCCTCGCCCTCGTCGTTGGATATGACGGCCTCGGTCTTCTTGCCGTCGTTCTTCATCTGAACGATACCGTTGATCTCGGTGATGACGGCAAGACCCTTGGGCTTGCGGGCCTCGAAAATTTCCTCGACTCGGGGAAGACCCTGAGTGATATCCTCGCTGGTGGCTATACCGCCGGCGTGGAAAGTACGCATGGTCAGCTGCGTGCCGGGCTCGCCTATTGCCTGAGCGGCGATTATGCCCACGGCCTCGCCGATATCCACGGTGTTGCCGGTGGTAAGGTTGGAGCCATAGCACTTGGTGCACACGCCGTGCTCGCAGCGGCAGGTGAAGACCGTTCTGATCTCGACTTCGGTGATGCCCGCGGCGATTATCTTGTCGCGGATCTCATAGGTGATCATCTCGTTGCCGCCGATTATGAGCTCGCCGGTTTCGGGATGATAGATGGGCTTGACGGTGTAGCGGCCCAGTATCCTGTCGCCAAGGGGCTCGATGGGCTTTTCGCCCTCGCCGATCTGACGAACGACCATGCCGCGCACGGGCTCGTTCCTTTCGGCAAAGCAATCCTGCTCGCGCACGATGACGTTATGCGAAACGTCTACCAGACGGCGGGTGAGGTAACCGGAGTCGGCTGTGCGCAGCGCGGTATCGGCAAGACCCTTTCGGGCGCCGTGCGAGGAGATGAAGAATTCCAGAACGGAGAGGCCTTCGCGGAAGTTCGCGCGGATAGGCACCTCGATCGTCTGACCGGAGGGGTCGGCCATAAGGCCGCGCATGCCGGCAAGCTGACGGATCTGAGCGGTGGAGCCTCGGGCGCCGGAATTCGCCATCATGTAGATGGGATTGATGGGCGAAAGCTTTCTCATAAGGGCGTCGGTGACCTCGCCGGTGGTCTTTTCCCACTCGGCTATGACGCGCTTGCGGCGATCTTCCTTGGAAAGAAGACCTTCGCGATAGAGCTCGTCGATCTCGGTGCAGGCCTCGTCGGCCGCGGCAAGGAGCGCCTTCTTTTCCTCGGGAACGGTGATATCCTGGAAGCCGACCGTGATGCCGCCCCTGGTGGAATAGGAGAAGCCGAGCTTCTTGACTCTGTCGAGCACCTGGCTGGTGATCATGGGGCCGTGCTTGCGGTAGCAGTAATCGACTATCTTGGCGATGTCCTTCTTGACGACGAGCTTGTCGACCTCAAGCTTGAACATATCGTCAACGGTGCTGCGGCTCTTTACAAAGCCCAGATCCTGCGGCAGCGCGTTATTGAATATAAGGCGGCCGATGGAGGTATTGATCACCTTCCTGTACTTTTCGCCCTCGAATTCGCGCTCGACGCGGATCTTGACGTAAGCATGCAGGGAAAGGGAGCCGGTCTGATAGGCCATGAGCGCCTCCTCCTCGGAGGAATACGCCTTGCCCTCGCCCTTGTGTATGCGGCGCAGGGTGGGATTAAGCATCAGCTGCTTGATATCCTCGCCGTCATAGCCTATGCACGAGGTCTCGGCGATAAGCTCGGTAACGCGGTCATCCAGCGTCTCCTCATATTCGGCCGAGGCAAAGAGCCTTGTAAGCTCCCCGTCGGAGAATATCTTGTTGACGGCCATATTGACGTTGACCTCGCCCGCGTCGGAATGCTTCATTATCATTTCGGCTATGGACTTGCGGGTCCACTCGTTAAGCTCGTCGGACCTTAAGGTGAGGTAATAACAGCCCATGACCATATCCTGAGTCGGGCAGACGACGGGCTTGCCGTCCTGGGGCTTTAAGATATTGTTGGCGGCCAGCATAAGGAACCTGGCTTCGGCCTGCGCCTCTACGGAAAGGGGCACGTGGACCGCCATCTGGTCGCCGTCGAAGTCGGCGTTATAGGCGGTGCAGGCAAGGGGATGCAGCTTCAGCGCGCGGCCCTCAACGAGCACGGGCTCGAAGGCCTGAATGCCCAGGCGGTGCAGCGTGGGCGCGCGGTTGAGCAGCACGGGATGATCCTTGATAACGCCCTCGAGCACGTCCCAGACCTCGGACTTGGAGCGCTCGACCATGCGCTTTGCGGACTTGATATTGTGCGCATAGCCATTTTCAACAAGCTTCTTCATTACAAAGGGCTTGAACAGCTCGAGCGCCATCTCCTTGGGAAGACCGCACTGGAACATCTTGAGATCGGGACCGACGACTATAACGGAACGGCCGGAATAGTCGACTCGCTTGCCCAAAAGGTTCTGACGGAAGCGGCCCTGCTTGCCCCGGAGCATATCCGAAAGGCTCTTTAAGGGGCGGTTGCCCGGGCCCGTGACCGCGCGTCCGCGGCGGCCGTTATCGATCAGGGCGTCGACGGCTTCCTGCAGCATGCGCTTTTCGTTCCTGACGATTATGTCGGGCGCGTGCAGCTCGAGGAGCCTCTTCAAGCGGTTGTTGCGGTTGATCACGCGGCGGTAAAGATCGTTCAGGTCGCTGGTGGCGAACCTGCCGCCGTCAAGCTGCACCATGGGGCGCAGATCGGGCGGTATAACGGGCACAACGTCCATTATGATCCACTCGGGCTTGTTGCCGCTCTTTATGAACGCTTCGATCACCTCGAGGCGCTTTATGGCGTTGGTGCGCTTCTGACCGGAGGAATTCTCAACGTCGTCGCGCAGCTCCTTCTCTATCTTTTCAAGATCGAGCTGCTCGAGCAGCTCCTTTATGGCCTCGGCGCCCATGCCCGCGCGGAACGCCTTGGGGCCGAATTCGGCCTGGGCGTCGCGGTATTCCTTATCGGTGAGCAGCTGCTTGTGTATAAGGGGCGTGCTGCCGGGATCGGTGACTACGAAGGAGGCGAAATAGAGTATCTTTTCAAGATCCTTGGGGTTCATATCAAGGAGCATCTTCATACGGCAGGGGATGCCCTTGAAATACCAGATATGGGAAACGGGCGCGGCAAGCTCGATATGGCCCATGCGCTCGCGGCGCACCTTGGCCCTCGTTACCTCGACGCCGCATTTTTCGCACACGACGCCCTTGTAGCGGATGCGCTTATACCTTCCGCAGTGGCATTCCCAGTCCTTGGTCGGCCCGAATATCTTTTCGCAGAAAAGGCCGTCGCGCTCGGGCTTAAGCGTCCTGTAATTGATGGTCTCGGGCTTTTTGACTTCGCCGTGCGACCATTCCCTTATCTTCTCGGGCGATGCGAGCCCTATCTGTATAGCATCGAAATTGGTAAGCTCAAACAATTTAAATTCTCCCTTCTGACCTAAAGAGTCGATCGGTTAGCTTTGGGTGTACGCGGAGGACTTAAGGGGTTTTTTGACCCTCTCAGTCATCCCCGAACTCCTCTTCCTCGCGGGAAAGATCCTCGTCGGTGGGCTCAACGTCGAAATCGTCGTCAAGCTCGTCGTCGTCTTCCTCGTCCTCTTCGTCACCGAGATCGTCATCGTCGAAATCGCCGAAATCATCGTCGAAGTCGTCGTCGAATTCCTCGTCCTCGTCCTCATCCTCGTCGAACATGCCGAAGTCGGCCTCGCGGTCGGAGGAATCGTCCTCCCTGCCGTCGATGCGGACGTTAATGGGCTTGCGGTCGTCATCGTCATCGTCATAGACCTCGGAGATCTTGATCTCCTGCTTATCCTCGGCAAGCACCTTGATATCAAGGCCAAGGGACTGAAGCTCCTTGATGAGCACCTTGAAGCTTTCGGGCACGCCGGGTTCGGGCACGTTTTCGCCCTTGACGATGGATTCGTAAGTCTTGACACGGCCGATGACGTCATCGGACTTAACGGTCAGTATCTCCTGCAGGGTATTGGCGGCGCCATAGGCCTCCAACGCCCAAACCTCCATTTCGCCGAAGCGCTGGCCGCCGAACTGCGCCTTGCCGCCCAAAGGCTGCTGGGTGACGAGCGAGTACGGGCCCGTGCTCCTTGCGTGGATCTTGTCGTCTACCAGATGGAACAGCTTGAGGTAGTACATATAGCCTACCGAGATCCTGTTCTCAAAGGGCTCGCCGCTGCGGCCGTCGTAAAGCACGGTCTTGCCGTCCTCATACTTGGCTATGTCATAGAGCCTTGCGTGAAGCTCCTCGTCCTCGGCCGCGGCCTGCATAAGCCTTTCGGCGTTGCCGTCAAACTCGGCAAGAAGCTCCTGCGCGCGCTTGTTGTCCTTGTTGGAAAGAGCAAGCAGCGCCTTGATATCCTCCTCGGTCGCGCCGTCCAGAACGGGGGTGGCGATGTTCCATCCCAGCGCCTTGGCGGCCTTGCCCAGGTGCAGCTCGAGTATCTGCCCGATATTCATACGGGAGGGAACGCCGAGCGGGTTCAAAACTATCTGAAGCGGAGTGCCGTCGGGCAGGAAGGGCATATCCTCCTCGGGGAGTATCCTTGAAATAACGCCCTTGTTGCCGTGGCGGCCGGCCATCTTGTCGCCCACGGAGATCTTTCTCTTCTGAGCGATGTAAACTCGCACGAGCTTGTGCACTCCGGGAGAGAGCTCGTCCTTGTTTTCCCTGGTGAACACGCGCACGTCAACGACTATGCCGTCCTCGCCGTGGGGAACGCGCAGCGAGGTGTCGCGCACCTCACGCGCCTTTTCGCCGAATATCGCGCGCAGCAGGCGCTCCTCGGCGGTAAGCTCGGTCTCGCCCTTGGGGGTGACCTTGCCGACCAGTATATCGCCGGAACGGACCTCGGCGCCTATGCGCACGATGCCCTCGTCATCCAGATCCTTCAAAGCGTCGTCGCCCACGTTGGGGATATCCCTTGTGATCTCCTCGGCGCCCAGCTTGGTATCGCGCGCCTCGGTCTCGTGCTCCTCGATGTGGATGGAGGTGTAAACGTCCTCCTTGACCAGCTTTTCGCTGATGAGTACGGCGTCCTCATAGTTGTAACCCTCCCAGGTCATGAAGCCTATGAGGATGTTCTTGCCCAGCGCTATCTCGCCGTTTGCGGTGGAAACGCCGTCGGCGATCTGATCGCCCTTTTTAAGGTGGTCGCCCTTGTTGACGACCGGGCGCTGATTGATGCAGGTGCCCTGGTTGGAGCGCTTGAACTTGATGAGCTTGTAAGTCCTGAGCTCGTGGGTGAGATCGGACTCGGTGACGACCTTGGCCGCGGAAACGGACTTGACCGTGCAGTCCTCCTCGGCAAGCACGAGCACGCCGGAATCATAGGCGGCCTTGTATTCCATGCCGGTGCCGACGACGGGCGCTTCGGTGATAAGGAGCGGCACCGCCTGACGCTGCATGTTGGAGCCCATCAGGGCGCGGTTGGCGTCGTCGTTTTCAAGGAAGGGGATCATTGCGGTGGCGACGGAAACGAGCTGCTTGGGCGAAACGTCCATGTAGTCGATCTCCTCGTTCCTGACCTCGATGATCTGATCGAGCTGGCGGGCAACGAGCCTTTCCTTGGCAAACCACACGTTGCCGTTCTCGTCGGTAACGGTGGGCTCGTTGGCCTGAGCGACTATCTTGCCGTCCTCTTCGTCGGCGGTGAGATAGACTATGTCGTCGAGTATGCGGCGGTTCTCGCGGTCGATCCTGCGGTAGGGCGCCTCGATGAAGCCGTATTCGTTGATCCTGGCGTAAGTAGCAAGGGAGTTGATAAGGCCGATGTTGGGACCTTCGGGGGTCTCAATGGGGCACATGCGGCCATAGTGGGAATAATGAACGTCGCGCACCTCGAAGGTTGCGCGGTCGCGGTTAAGACCGCCGGGGCCCAGAGCGGAAAGCCTTCTCTTGTGGGTGAGCTCGGCAAGCGGGTTGACCTGATCCATGAACTGCGAAAGCTGGGAGGAACCGAAGAATTCCTTTATAGCGGCGATCACGGGACGGGTGTTGATCAGGTTGGAGGGCATTGCGACCTCCATATCCTGCAGGCTCATGCGCTCGCGCACGACGCGCTCAAGGCGGGTCAGGCCAACGCGTATCTGGTTCTGCAGCAGCTCGCCTACGGACCTTATGCGGCGGTTGCCCAGGTGGTCGATATCGTCCGTCCTGCCGATGCCGTAGGGCAGGCCGATCAGATAGCTGATGGAGGCTATCATATCGGAGGGGAGTATGTGCCTGGGCGAGAGCTCAAGCGCGTTCTCCTTGACGTACCTCCGGAAATCCTCCTCGTCCTCCATATTGGGACGCTCGGCAAGTATGCCCATCAGGGTGGGATAATAGACGTGCTCGTTTACGCCGAGGGACTTTAAGATCTTGTCGTTCTCGTCGTAATCGTCAACGAAGCGCAGATAGAGATTGGGATCGACGAACTGGTTGCCCAGCACCTTGATCTTCTTCTCAAGCTTGTCGTTGGTGTAGATCCACACGCCCGGCACGCCCGTGTTTTCGATCGCAAGCGCGGTCTCGGCGTCGATCAGCGCGCCTTCCTCAACGAGTATCTCGCCGGTGTTCGCGTCGATAACGTTCTCGGCGGCATACTTGCCCTCGATACGGGCGGAAAGGGCCAGCTTCTTATTATACTTATACCTGCCGACTCGGGCCAGGTCATAGCGCTTGTCAAAGAAGAGGGAATTAAGCAGGGTCCTCGCGCTCTCCTCCGTGGGAGGCTCGCCGGGACGCAGGCGCTTGTAGATCTCGATAAGGCCGTCGGCGGTGTCCTTGGTGCCGGTGTCCTTCTTGAGGGTCTCGACAAGGCGCTCCTCCTCGCCCATAAGGTCGAGTATCTGAGCGTCGGAGCCATAGCCCAGCGCGCGCAGGAAGGTGGTGATATAGAGCTTCCTCTGGCGGTCGATCTTGACGTAGAGGAGCTCGGAGGAATCGGTCTCATACTCGAGCCATGCGCCGCGGTTGGGGATGACCTGCGAGCTGAAAAGATGACGGCCGAGCTTATCGATGGTATCGGTGTAATACGCACCGGGGGAACGTACGAGCTGGCTGACTATGACGCGCTCCGCGCCGTTGATGATGAAGGTGCCCTGCTCGGTCATAAGCGGGAAATCGCCCATGTAAACTTCCTGCTGCTTTACCTCGCCGGTCTCGGTGTTGATAAGGCGCACGCCCACCCTTAAGGGCGCGGAATAGTTGACGTCGCGCTCCTTGCATTCGGCGATGTCATACTTGGGATGCTCCTTGTCGATCTTGTAATCGGTGAATTCAAGCACCAGCTTTTCGGTGAAGTCCTTGATCGGGGAAATATCCTCGAGCACCTCGCCGAAACCGTGATCAACGAACTGGCGGTATGAATCCTTCTGCACCTCGATGAGGTCGGGCATACTCAGGATCTCGTTGATTCGGGAGAAGCTCCTGCGCTTGGTCTTCCCCATCTCTACCTCATGTACCATCTGTTTAACTCCTTCCCGGCGGCAGGCTGCCCCGCCGCTTGAAAATCTTAGTTGGAATAGCGCCCCGGTTCGTTTTTGTTCCTTTGCCGATTTTTCTTTGTTTTTCAAGCTGAAATCGGGGTCCGTTCGTTTGAGGGAATTGCGGCGGGGGCATAGACCGCAATTTTACCCATATTAACTCAGTATTGCATTGTAGCACAAATCGGCCGGGTCGTCAAGAGGCCGGCGGGGCGGTTTTCAAAATATATTTGAATTATCTCAACAATCCCTTATGAAAATCTGTTATAATACCTTCGTATACGATCCCGTTTCCGTAAAAGGGAAACGAACATCAAGGAGGATAAATCATGTGCAACTGTAATTGTGCCTGTGAAAAGAAGCCCGCACTCGTCATAATGGCCGCCGGCATGGGCTCGCGCTACGGCGGGCTGAAGCAGCTCGATCCCTTCGACGAATACGGCAATTTCATAATCGACTACTCCTGCTTCGACGCCATACGCGCCGGCTTCGAGCACATCGTTTTCATAATCAAGAGCGCGATCTATGACGATTTCGTATCCACCATCGGCGCAAGGGTATCGAAATACGCCAAGGTCGATTACGTCCTTCAGGAGCTCGACAAGATCCCCGAGGGCTTCACCATCCCCGAAGGCCGCGTAAAGCCCTGGGGCACCAGCCACGCCATACTCTGCGCGGCGGAGGTCGTGGACGGCCCCTTTGCCGTCATCGGCGCGGACGATTATTTCGGTCCCAACGGCTTCAGGATCATCTATGATTTCCTCACCAGCCATCCCGGCGAGGGCGAATGGGGCATGATCGGCTATGACGTTATGAACACCATCCCCGATCACGGCTTCGTCGCCCGCGGCGAATGCGCGGTCGATGAAAACGGCTTCCTCACCGACATAGTCGAAAGGAAGAAGCTGCGCAAGACCGAGGATCTTTTAAACGCCGAATACACCCTTGACGACGGCGAGACCTTCATCCCCATGAAGGCGGGCACCTGCGTCAGCATGAACTTCTTCGGCTTCAAGCCCTCCCTTTTCGACGAGATCAGGAACTACTTCCCCACCTTCCTCAAGGAGAACATACCCGTCAATCCCTTAAAGTGCGAAGACCTGCTTCCCGACGCCGTGCGCCGCTGCCTTGCCGCCGGCAAGTGCACCGTCAAGGTGCTTGCCACCCCCGATAAGTGGTTCGGCGTCACCAACCGCGAGGACAAGCCCGTGGTCGTCGAAGCCCTGCGCAGGTTCACCGAGGAGGGGCTCTATCCCGAGGGGCTGTGGAAATGATCGGATGAGTATGGGGAAGGCGCCGCCTTCCCCTTTTTATTCAGCTATGAACAAGCTCACACTTATAACCGTTATGGCCGTTTCGCTGCTTTTCACCGGCTGCGCGGGGCTTGCGCCCAAGGACGCGGAGCCCTCCCCATCCCCCGCCCCGGTGTCCGTATCCACGCCCGAGCCGACTGAAGCGCCCACCGCCGCGCCCACCGAAGCTCCCACCATGGCTCCCACCGCGGAGCCCGGGCCCACGCCCTTTCCCGGCACCGATATACTTCCCCTGACCGACGGGGAGAAAACCGTGCTCGTGAATATGGACAACCCCCTGCCCGAAGGCTTTATTCCGCGCGGCCTCGTGAACGCCAATGAAATGCTGGGCGATATCGCCGATTTCCGCAATGAGGATTCGCTCATCCAATACGAGGTCGGCCTGCACCTGCGCGAGCTCTTTGCCGCGGCTGCGGACGAGGGCATGGGGCGCTACCGCGTGTGCGATCCCTACCGCACGCCCGAGCGTCAATGGTCACTGTGGAACAGCCGCGTTGCGTGGGATCCCGATTACGGCAAGGATCCTTACAACGTGCCCGTGGGCGTTATGCCCGGCAACAAAAGCGAGCATTGCGCGGGGCTTGCCGTGGATATCTGCTCCGCCGCCCATCCCGAGCTGGATACCGATTTTGCCCATACCCCCGAGGGAAAATGGCTCATTGAAAACTGCCACCGCTTCGGCTTCATATTTCGTTATCCCGCCGATAAGACCGCCCTTACCGGCGTAAAGTACGAGCCCTGGCATATCCGCTACGTGGGCGAGGAGCTTGCTCCCGCCGTGCACGAAAGCGGGCTGTGCCTTGAGGAGTATCTGCAGAGGGAAGATGCGGGAAGGCAGTAAGGCCAACCACGCGGCAGATGATCGGCACACGAGTTCCAAGTTCCGAGAAATGGGGTTTACTTTAGCTCGGAAGCCCATACAGTCGTCCGATTCACGGGCAGAGTAAAGGAGGGAAAACATGATCCTGAAATTCAGTGACGAGGTTATAAGAGCAGAACGGGCATGCAAGTTCAGAGAGGCAATGCATCAGACGTATATTGAGTATTTGGACGACAGATCCGATCATAAGCTCATACTCGCGCTGCTTGAGCATTGGTATCTAATGTTTAATCTGGATCACTTGGCGGCGAGATATACTTCGGAGTGGGAAGAGTTGCTCGACGCCGCTTACGACAGGATCGATGATGATCCGTTGACAGCGTTTTTCATGGGCTATATGATGGCAGTGGGGCCCTATTTATTCCTTGGCAAACGATGGGGAACAAGCGGTGAAAGCTACGATAAAGTATACTGCAGCGGATATCAGCTGATGGAGAAGGCATATTCGATCGAGCCGGATCGCTTGATATTCAGAATAAAGCACTCTCACTATATCGACGAAAGATCGATCTACGAAAAGCGTTCCGAAACAGAGTTGATCGAATTACAGGAAACCTTCCCCGTCCCCTCGGTGATCTGCGAGTATTTCCGCCGGATATTCAATGCCGATGAAAACTCCGATGAATACGAAGAGAATCTGCCGATAATGGAGGACTATCGCAACAGATCGATAGACGAAATGATTCCTGTAAAAGTGCGTTCGGGGGACGGTTCAGCAGAAACAAAGAATTGAACATTGAGCTGTATGAAATAATAAGACCAAGCACTTCGCCTGCCCTTTGGGGTAGTTTTTCTCCCGCCGTCCTCTTCTCGGCGTTCGGAACTCGGATCTTTTATCGATATGTTTGCTTTCGCAAACTCGATATATCCGCTTTGCGGATTCGATATAAGCTCGCTCCGTTCGCTTTCGATATGATCCCGCACTGCGGGATCGAGAAAAGGCGAGCGCCTTCCATTCTTGAATCTCGGAACTCGGAACTTGGAACTATGACCCCGTAACTCCAAAAAACTCTTGCCAACCCCAAAAAGATATGATATACTGATTTAACTACCCCCAGGAGGTGAATCGATATGAGTTTTCTGAACAATCTTTTGGACGCCCTGAAGAAGGAAGTCAAAGAAGTCGAGAATAAGGTAAGCGAGGCCGTTGCGAACGCCGCCAAGGAAGAGGCGGAAAAGCCCGAGCAGCCGATCATCCCGCAGGGCCAGGGGATCAACGGCCACACCGGTATAGTGATCGGCGGCGGCAGCGTACCCTCTTCCGGCGGCCGGGAGGCCGAGGACAGCTGGTATGACGTCGTTCCCGAGGAGGAATGCCAATACAACTCCGGCATGAATTACCTCGATTATTTCACAAAGATATTCCGCGAGGACTTCCCCGAATACGAGATAGGGCTGGAGACCCTTGCAGCCGGGCGCAGGTATGCCTACACCTTCATGAAGGACGGCGCTCCCCGGCTGGTCGTCGAGCTTATGACCGAAAAGAGCGAGGCGAACAAGTTCCGCAGGGACACTCAGCGCCGCGGGATCCCCTACGTACGCTTCTATTTCGATCACAGCGGCTGGTGGAACACCCGCAGGTATGTGAACGAGCGCGTCTCCGGCGCCCTCAAATGATCCCGCAAAAGGCGGGGAACGCATTGCGCCTGTGATGGGCAAGGCACGGGCCCAAAGCGCCGCTTTTCCTTCTTTGGCGGCGGCTTCGCAGGCAGCCTGCCCGTGTACTGTCCGGTACATTCAGGAACTTCCTGAATTTAAAGTCTTCCCCGTTCTTACAGCCGATCCGCGGGGCCTCTCTTCGGGTCGGCTTTTTATTTGATATGAGCCTTATCGATCTGCTTTCCGATGCCCCGGTTTGGGAAAGGTTTTTCGAATACAAGACCTCGCTCGTATGCCCGAAGCCGCTTGAAAAGAAGCTGCGGGGCTTTATCGACGAGCGCGCCTATCTGCCCGTCTGCCACGAGATCTCGGCGGGACGGCCCTTTCCCCTGCCCAGAAAATCGGTCATAAGCAAGATCTATTCGCAGAAGAAGCGCACAGTTTACACCTATCCCGAGCGCGAAAACACCGTGCTCAAGCTGCTCACCTACCTGATCCTCAGAAAGTACGACGGCCTGTTCTCCCCCGGCCTGTATTCCTTCCGTCCCGGCAGGACCGCCAAGGACGCCGTGCAGCGCCTGCTGCGCACGCCGGGGATATCCGGAATGTGGTCTTACAAGGTCGATATCAGCAATTATTTCAACTCCATACCCGTGAGGCGTCTGATCCCGATGCTCGAAAGCGCGCTTGCCGACGATCCCAGGCTCTTCGCCTTTCTGCGCCGTCTTCTGGAGGAGCCCCTCGTGCTTGACGCAGGCCGCCCGATATCCGAGCAAAAGGGGATCATGGCCGGCACGCCGCTTGCCTCGTTCTATGCGAATCTTTACCTTAAGGAGCTCGACGCGCATTTTGCGCACGTCCCCTACGCGCGTTATTCCGACGATATCATAGTCTTTGCCCCCACCCGCGCCGAAGCGGAGGCGCACGCCGATTTTATCCGCGCTCTGCTTGAAAAACACGGGCTTGCCGTGAATCCCCAAAAGGAGTGCTTCTCCTCCCCCGCCGAGGGCTTCACGTTCCTGGGCTTCCTCTGCCAAGGCGGCCGGGTCGATATCGCGCCCGCCTC